>ERZ809407.20-NODE-20-length-158155-cov-29.306376_pt1 | contig 158155 bp, 143 predicted proteins | sample MGYA00520792_ERZ809407 | MGnify/ENA primary metagenome ERZ809407 (study PRJEB31576, sample SAMEA3212665) | Homo sapiens | biome: human-gut; feature: human gut; material: fecal | place: Sweden | collected 2012 ...
CCGTTTTCAGAAGAAGCCTCCGTGTCTGATAAGGATACGGAGGCTTTGTTCGTTTATATACCTCCGGAACTGCTCCCCTTAATCCCTGTCATGCGTTGTTGCATACGTATTTTTCTGCTTCTTTTGTCATTCTTTTGTTATCATTACAGAACAAAGTTGGTGTAAAATGAGTTTTTTTTGGAAGAGCAAGAACTTTTCTTCCTTTCTTTCTATTCAATATCAAATGGATTTTTGTAAATTTGGCGTGAATCTAATAGGAAGGGAAAAAATCACGCAATTAATATTGTAATATAAATCATATAATAACTCCTGCAAATATGGAAAACAAGATTCAAGAGCTGACCGATAAGATCTACCGCGAAGGCGTAGAGAAAGGAAACGAAGAGGCACAGAAACTTATCGCAAAAGCTCAGGAAGAAGCCAAGAGAATTATAGAGGATGCTCACAAGGAAGCGGATTCTATCGTGGCTACCGCTCATAAGTCTGCCGATGAACTGGCAGAGAATACAAAATCTGAATTAAAGTTGTTTGCCGGTCAGGCTGTGAATGCTCTGAAGTCCGAAATCGCTACGTTGGTGACGGACAACATTGTGAATGCCGATGTAAAGGCATTTGCTGCAAACAAGGATTATCTTAATGCCTTCATCGTTGCATTGGCGTCCAAATGGAGTGTGAACGAACCAATCGTTATCTCTACTGCCGATGCGGAAGGCTTGACAAAATATTTCGCAGCGAAGGCGAAAGACCTGCTGGACAAGGGTGTGAAGATTGAGCAAGTGAATGGCATCAAAACCTTGTTCTCCGTATCGCCTGCCGATGGTTCGTACAAGGTGAACTTTGGCGAAGAAGAATTTATGAATTACTTCAAGGAATTCCTGCGTCCGCAATTAGTGGAAATGCTGTTCTAAAAACTCCCACAGGATTATGAGTAAATACTATTACTTGGTAGCCGGTTTGCCTGAACTTACTCTGGAAGACAGTAAACTGAGCTATACAGTAGCCGATTTCAAGACGGAACTATATCCTGCCTTGTCGGAAGATGATAAAAAGTTGATAGATTTGTTTTATCTGAAATTCGATAATGCGAATGTCTTGAAACTATTGAAGGATAAGGATGCTGCCATCGACCCGCGCGGAAACTATTCGTCGGAGGAACTGGTGGAATATATCTCACAACTGAAGGATGGCGACGAAGTCTCTGACAGTGTATTCCCATCTTATCTCTCTACGTTCATTTCCGAATACTTCAGCCTGCCTGCCGAGGACGGTTTCTTGTATGAAGACCGCCTGGCAGCGCTCTATTACGCCTATGCTATGGAATCCAGGAATCAGTTTGTGTCTTCCTGGTTTGGCTTCAACCTCACTCTCAATAATATATTGGTGGCGCTCACAGCACGTAAGTTCAAGCTGGACATTGCTCCGCTGATTGTGGGTGATACGGAAGTGTGCGAGGCTCTGCGTACTTCCAATGCCCGTGACTTCGGTCTGGGTACTGAGGTGGATTATCTGGAGCAGCTGGTGAAAATCAGTGAGACGGAGGAACTGGTGGACCGGGAAAAGAAACTGGACCAGCTTCGCTGGGACTGGATGGAGGAGGCCACATTCTTCGATTACTTTACCGTGGAACGTCTGTTTGTCTTCCTGCTACAGCTGGAGATGATAGAACGGTGGATTTCGTTGGATAAAGAGAAGGGTAACCAACTGTTCCGCAGCATTATCGCTGCCTTGAAAGACGAGGTGCAGATACCCGCAGAATTCAGATAAAATAAACAACTAAAAATATATGGCAACAAAAGGAACTGTTAGTGGCGTAATAGCCAACATGGTGACCCTCGTCGTCGACGGACCGGTAGCGCAGAATGAGATTTGTTATATCTCGACCGGAGGAGACAAGTTGATGGCGGAGGTGATTAAGGTAGTAGGTACCCAGGTCTACGTGCAGGTATTTGAGAGTACCCGCGGACTGAAAGTGGGGGCCGAAGCTGCGTTTACCGGACATATGCTCGAAGTAACACTGGGGCCCGGTATGCTTTCGAAAAACTACGACGGTCTGCAAAACGACCTCGATAAGATGGACGGTGTTTTCTTGAAACGCGGGCAATATACCTATCCGCTGGATAAAGGAAGCAAATGGCATTTTGTGCCTTTGGCAAAGGTGGGCGACCAAGTGGAAGCCGCTGCCTGGCTGGGACAAGTGGACGAAAACTTCCAACCTCTGAAAATCATGGTGCCTTTTGAACAGAAAGGTGTGTGCACCGTGAAATCAATTGCAAAGGAAGGTGATTACAGCATTGAGGATACCATTGCAGTGCTGACGGATAGCGAAGGTAATGACATCCGGGTGAACATGATACAGAAATGGCCCGTGAAGCGCGCCATGACCAACTATAAGGAAAAACCGCGTCCTTTCAAATTGCTGGAAACCGGTGTGCGTGTAATCGACACCGTAAACCCGATTGTGGAAGGTGGTACGGGTTTTATCCCCGGTCCGTTCGGTACTGGAAAAACGGTGCTTCAGCATGCCATTTCAAAACAAGCGGAAGCGGACATCGTAATCATCGCTGCCTGCGGTGAGCGTGCCAACGAGGTTGTGGAAATCTTTACAGAATTCCCCGAATTGGTTGACCCGCATACGGGACGGAAGCTGATGGAACGTACGATTATCATTGCCAATACTTCGAACATGCCGGTGGCTGCCCGTGAGGCATCTGTCTACACGGCTATGACGATTGCAGAATACTACCGAAGCATGGGATTGAAGGTACTGCTGATGGCGGACTCCACTTCACGTTGGGCGCAGGCATTGCGCGAGATGTCCAACCGTATGGAGGAGTTGCCCGGTCCCGATGCCTTCCCGATGGACTTGTCCTCCATCATCTCCAACTTCTACGGCCGTGCGGGTTATGTGAAGCTGAACAACGGCGAGTCCGGTTCCATTACTTTCATCGGTACGGTATCGCCTGCCGGTGGTAACTTGAAGGAGCCGGTAACCGAGAATACGAAGAAGGTGGCACGCTGCTTCTATGCCCTTGAGCAAGACCGTGCCGACAAGAAGCGTTATCCTGCCGTAAACCCGATTGACTCGTATTCCAAATATATAGAATACCCTGAATTTGAAGAGTATATCACCAAGCACATCAATGGTGAGTGGATTGGCAAGGTGAATGAAATCAAGACCCGTTTGCAGCGTGGTAAGGAGATTGCCGAGCAAATCAACATCTTGGGTGACGACGGTGTGCCCGTAGAGTATCACGTGACTTTCTGGAAATCGGAATTGATTGACTTCGTTATTCTGCAGCAGGATGCCTTTGATGAAATTGATGCCGTGACCCCGATGGAGCGTCAGGAGGAGATTCTGAATATGGTAATAGAAATCTGTCATACAGAATTTGAGTTCGACAACTTCAACGAAGTAATGGATTACTTCAAGAAAATGATTAACATCTGTAAGCAGATGAACTACTCGAAGTTTAAGTCGGAAGAATACGACAAGTTCCATAAGCAGTTGCAGGAACTGGTTGAGGAACGTAAAGCCTAAGGATGTACTATGTGACTATTTACAATTTACTATTTGCCTTGCGGATGCAGGTGTACGGAGGTTGTAGATAGGAAAATAGTAGAATAGGATGGCAGAGATTTAAATAGTAAATAGTAAATTGCTAAATTGTAAATAAATAGATGGCAACAAAAGCATTTCAAAAAATATATACCAAGATTACTCAGATTACGAAAGCTACGTGTTCGCTGAAGGCAACCGGAGTGGGGTATGACGAGTTGGCGACCGTAAACAGCAAGCTGGCCCAGGTGGTGAAGATTGCCGGCGACGAAGTGACTTTGCAGGTGTTTGAGGGTACGGAAGGTATTCCCACCAATGCAGAGGTAGTATTCTTGGGCAAGGCTCCTACAATCAAAGTGAGCGAGCAGCTTGCCGGACGCTTCTTCAACGCCTTTGGCGACCCCATCGACGGTGGTCCGGCCATTGAAGGCGAGGAGGTGGAAATTGGCGGTCCATCCGTGAATCCGGTGCGCCGTAAGCAGCCCTCGGAACTGATTGCAACCGGTATTGCAGGTATCGACTTGAACAATACGCTGGTGTCCGGACAGAAGATTCCGTTCTTTGCCGACCCCGACCAGCCCTTCAACCAGGTGATGGCGAATGTGGCTCTGCGTGCGGAGACCGACAAGATTATCCTTGGCGGTATGGGTATGACGAACGATGACTACCTCTACTTCAAGAACGTATTCTCCAATGCCGGTGCGCTCGACCGTATCGTCAGCTTTATGAATACCACCGAGAATCCTCCGGTAGAGCGTCTGCTGATTCCGGATATGGCACTGACGGCGGCCGAGTATTTTGCTGTAAACAATAATGAAAAGGTGCTGGTGCTGCTGACGGATATGACTTCCTACGCCGATGCGCTCGCCATCGTATCCAACCGTATGGACCAGATTCCTTCGAAGGACTCCATGCCGGGATCCCTTTATTCGGACTTGGCGAAGATATACGAAAAGGCGGTGCAGTTCCCAAGCGGCGGTTCCATCACGATTATTGCGGTGACGACTCTGTCCGGTGGCGACATTACGCATGCCGTGCCCGACAATACGGGTTATATCACGGAAGGCCAGTTGTTCCTCCGTCGTGACAGCGACATCGGTAAGGTTATCGTTGACCCGTTCCGTTCCTTGTCCCGTCTGAAACAGCTTGTTACGGGCAAAAAGACACGTAAGGACCATCCGCAGGTGATGAATGCCGCCGTACGTCTGTACGCCGATGCCGCCAACGCCAAAACCAAGCTTGAAAACGGTTTTGACCTGACGAACTACGACGAACGTACCCTTGCCTTTGCCAAGGACTACTCCAACCAGCTACTGGCCATCGATGTCAACCTCGATACCACAGAGATGCTCGATGTGGCATGGAGTCTGTTCGGCAAGTATTTCCGTCCGGAAGAGGTGAATATCAAGAAAGAGCTTGTGGACCAGTTCTGGCCGAAAGCAAACTAAATAAATGTACGATTAGACGATTTACGGTTTACGATTGATATTACTGAAATTGTAAATCTGTAAATTGAGAAATTGAGTAGCTTCAGTCGTCTAATCGTAAATCGTTAAATCGTAAATAAAATGGCTATTAAGTTTCAATATAACAAAACCTCGCTTCAGCAACTCGAAAAGCAACTGAAGGTGCGCGTGCGTACACTCCCCATCATCAAGAACAAGGAGAGTGCCCTGCGTATGGAAGTGAAGCGCTGCAAGGGAGACGCTGCCGCGTTGGACGCGAGGTTGGAAAAGGAAATCCAAGCTTACGAAGCCATGTTCGCCCTTTGGAATGAGTTCGACGCTTCATTGATAAAGGTCAGCGATGTTCATCTCGGTGTAAAGAAGATTGCCGGTGTACGGGTGCCGTTGCTCGAGAATGTAGATTTCGAGATACGCCCTTACAGCTTGTTCAATGCGCCCAAATGGTATGCAGACGGGCTGCATTTGCTTAAGTCACTGGCACATACTGCCATCGAGCGTGAATTTACTGTTGCCAAGTTGAACTTGTTGGAACATGCGCGTAAAAAGACCACCCAGAAGGTGAATCTTTTTGAGAAAGTACAGATTCCGGGTTATCAGGATGCTCTGCGCAAAATCAAGCGGTTTATGGAAGACGAGGAGAACCTTTCCAAGTCATCGCAGAAAATCATGAAATCCCATCAGGAGAAAAGGAAGGAGGCAGAGGCATGATTACGAAAATGAAGAAGCTCACGTTCCTTGTGTATCATAAGGAGTACGAAGCATTTCTGGCACAAATCCGGGAACTGGGCGTGGTGCACGTTGTGGAAAGGCAGTGCGGCGAGATGGACGACACCTTGCAGCAATTCATGCAGAAGCGTACGCTCTACAAGAATATGCTTCAGAGCATGCACACCCTGGCAGACAAACAGCCGGAAGAAAAGGTGCATAAAGAGTTGTCGGCCGATGCTCTGGTGAAATTCTACGAGGACTTGCAGGCGCGGATACAAGACTTGAACCAGCAGATTCCCGCCATCGACAAGGATGTGGCGCAGATGGAAGTCTGGGGCGATTTCGATTGGAGAGCCATCCGCAAGCTGGAAGATGCTGGTTGGTTCGTGCAGTTCTATACCTGCCCGGAGAAAGACTATAACGAAGCGTGGGCAGAGGACTACAATGCCATCGTGGTGAAAGAGAACGGCGGACATCTTTATTTCGTGACCGTCACCCCCCAACCGGTAGAACTGGATGTGGAACCGCTCCGTCTGCCTTCACTCAGCCTCTCCGAACTGAGCCGGAAGAAAGCCGATACGGAAGAGGCCCTTGTGCAGGCACATGCCGGATTGAAAGAATTCTGCAAAGCGAATTACTGCACGTTGGAGAAGTACAACCTACAGCTCCAGGAAGAGATAGACCTGCTGAAAGTCAAGCTGAACAGCGAACATATGGCAGAAGGTGCCGTAGTGTTGATGGAAGGCTGGATTCCCGAAGACTGCGAGGCGGATGTGAGGAAACTTCTCGATGAAAGCGGCACTTATTATGAGATAAGGGCTGCCAAGCGCGAGGACAATGCTCCCATCAAGCTGAAAAACAACGCCTATACACGCATGTACGAAGTGCTTACCAAAATGTACGGTATGCCCGAATATGCCGAGTTCGACCCGACACCGATACTTGCGCCATTCTTCTCGCTCTTCTTTGCTTTCTGTATGGGAGATGCGGGCTACGGTCTGGTACTGATTGCACTCGGGTTCATTTTGAAAAGGAAGATGTCCAAGTCCATGAAAGGCATGATGAACCTGGTGATTACGTTGGGTATATTTACGTCCGTCATCGGTGCCATATTGGGAACCTTCTTCGGTGTAAGCCTCTTTGACCTGGAGATACCCGCCAAACTGAAGGAATTCATGATTGTGGGTAAGATAGGTGAGACTACCTATGACAAGCAAATGCTGCTGGCGTTGATTATCGGTGCGGTGCACATCTGCATTGCCATGACGGTGAAGGCCGTGGGACAGACCGTTCGTTTCGGCTTCAAGGAGTCGCTCAGTGCTTGGGGATGGCTGTTGCTGGTGGTGGGATTTATCTGCACCGGCGGACTTTCCTTCTTCAAAATAATTTCGGAAGACGTGTCTACGTGGGCATTTATCGTGATTGGCGGTGTTTCTGCCATCGGTATCTACCTGCTGAACAATATCCACCGGAATGTATTTGTCAACATCGGTGCCGGAGTATGGGATACCTATAACATGGCAACCGGATTGATGGGCGATATACTTTCCTACATCCGTCTCTATGCCCTCGGCTTGGCAGGCGGTATGCTTGGAGGCGTGTTCAACCAGCTTGCCTTCATGGTGAACGATGCTGCAGGTCCGGCCCTGGGATGGCTGTTCTGCGGTCTGATACTGATATTCGGGCATACGCTGAACATTGCCATGTCTTGTCTGAGTGCCTTTGTACACCCGCTCCGTCTGACATTTGTGGAATACTTCAAGAATTCCGGTTACGAAGGTAAGGGCGAAGCCTATAAACCTTTTACAGTAGTAAAGAAATAAACAAATTAAAAAACAAATAAAAATAGAAACATTATGAATGAAATTTTAGGTTATCTCGGTCTGGGCCTGATGTTGGCCCTTGCAGGAATTGGCAGTTGCTTCGGTACAACTATCGCCGGTAGTGCGGCAGAAGGTGCGTTGAAGAAAGACCCTTCCAAGTCAGCAAGTTATATGATTTTGTCGGCCCTTCCGGCTACGCAGGGACTTTACGGCTTCGTGGCTTTCCTGATGTCTATGGGCAGGGATTTTGCGACAGACGGTCCTTTGATGCTGGGCATCGGATTGGGTGTCGGACTGGTATGTCTGTTCTCCGCTATCCGTCAGGGACAGATTTGTGCTAGCGGTATTGTGGGTATTTCCCAGGGACACGACGTACAGACCAATACAATGATTTACGCCGCGCTTCCTGAATTCTATGCTATTTTGGCGCTGGTAGCTGCATTGATGGTATAATCCGGATTATAAGAAAATAAACCCCAGGGATTTACAATTGAAATCCCTGGGGTTTTTTGTTTAAATTCCTGGGGCTTCAACTGAAAACTCCGGGAATTCTTTTTTGAAACTTCGGGAATTTTAGACGAAAAATGCATGGATGGGCGAGCCAATGGGGCTTTTGTGGCTAAACTATGACATTCCGCAAACGATTGTTTATGCATATTTAATCAGTTTTTTCGATTAAAAGGCTATTTTTCAAAGAATAATACGTACTTTTGCAGCCGTAATTAAGATAAAGAGATTATAACATAATATGACTAAAGAACTACTTACCCCCGATTACATCTTCGAAGCGAGTTGGGAAGTGTGTAATAAAGTAGGCGGTATCTATACAGTTTTGTCTACAAGGGCAAATACTTTACAGACTAAATTTCGCGATAGATTATTCTTTATAGGGCCGGATTTCTGGCAGGGAAAAGAGAACCCTTTGTTCATTGAGTCTGATAACCTTTGTGCAGCGTGGAAAAAACATGCAGCGTTGAAAGACAATCTTTCCGTCCGCGTAGGTCGCTGGAACATTCCGGGAGAACCTATTGTTATATTGGTTGATTTCCAACCGTTCTTTGCAGAAAAAAATGAGATTTATACAGAAATGTGGAACCGCTATCAGGTGGATTCACTGCATGGATATGGTGATTATGACGAAGCATCCATGTTTGCTTTCGCTACCGGCAAGGTGATAGAGAGCTTCTATCGCTATAATTTGACGGAAACGGACAAAGTGGTGTTCCAGGCACACGAGTGGATGACCGGCATGGCCGCCCTCTATCTTCAGTCTGCCGTTCCCGAGATAGGGACTATCTTCACCACCCATGCCACGTCCATCGGCCGCTCCATAGCTGGCAACAACAAGCCGCTTTACGATTATCTTTTCGCCTACAACGGCGACCAGATGGCGGAGGAGCTGAACATGCAGTCCAAACATTCCATTGAAAAGCAGACGGCCCACTATGTGGACTGTTTCACCACTGTGAGCGAAATCACAAACAACGAATGCAGGGAATTGCTTGACAAGCCTGCGGATGTTGTGCTGATGAACGGTTTTGAAGATGATTTTGTACCGAAAGGCGCCACCTTTACCGGCAAGCGCAAACGTGCCCGTTCCACCATGCTGCGTGTGGCAAACTGCCTGCTGGGTGAGGACTTGGGCGACGATACGCTGATTATCGGTACCAGCGGACGCTATGAGTTCAAAAATAAGGGTATCGATGTGTTCCTGGAATCATTGAACCGGCTGAACCGCGATAAAGATTTAAAGAAGAAAGTATTGGCGTTTGTCAACGTGCCCAGCTGGGTGGGAGACCCCCGCGAGGACTTGCAGAAGCGCTTGAAGAGCAAAGATAAGTTCACCGAACCGTTGCAGTGTCCTTTCATCACCCACTGGCTGCACAATATGACGCACGACCAGGTGCTGGATATGCTGAAATACCTCGGTATGGGCAATCGTCCCGAAGATAAGGTGAAAGTAATTTTTGTACCTTGCTATCAGGATGGTCACGATGGCATCCTCAACAAGCATTATTATGACTTGATTTTAGGCGAGGACCTCAGTGTCTATCCGTCCTATTATGAACCGTGGGGATATACCCCGCTGGAGAGCGTGGCTTTCCGGGTGCCTACCATCACCACCGACCTTGCCGGTTTCGGACTTTGGGTGAACAGCCTGAAAAACCAGCATGGCATAAACGACGGAGTGGAAGTGCTGCACCGTTCGGACTATAACTATTCCGAAGTGGCAGACGGCATCAAGGACACCGTAGCCTTGTTCTCTACCAAGACGGAAGCCGAAATCAAGGAAATACGCAAGCGTGCAGGCCAGGTGGCAGAGCAGGCTTTGTGGAAGCACTTTATACAATATTATTACGAGGCTTACGACATTGCACTGCGCAATGCCATGAAGCGTCAACTAAAATAAAAGAATTATTAATCAATTAGTTATCATACAATGAAGATTAAAGTTAGTAATGTAAACACTCCTAACTGGAAAGATGTGAATGTGAAATCGCACATTCCCGCCGAACTGGAGAAACTGTCTGAACTGGCACATAACATCTGGTGGGCATGGAATTATGAAGCCACCGAACTGTTCAGAGACCTTGACCCTGCTCTCTGGAAAGAAGTGGGACAGAACCCCGTACTTCTGCTGGAACGTATGAGTTATGCTAAACTCGAGGCACTCGCAAATGACAAAGTTATTCTGCGCAGAATGGATGACGTATACTCCAAGTTCCGCACATACATGGATGTGAAGCCTGACAGCAAGCGCCCGTCCGTGGCTTATTTCAGTATGGAGTATGGTTTGAGCCATGTACTTAAGATATATTCCGGCGGTCTGGGTGTACTTGCCGGTGACTACCTGAAAGAAGCTTCCGATAGCAACGCCGACTTGTGTGCAATCGGTTTCCTGTACCGCTACGGTTACTTTACACAAACATTGTCTATGGACGGCCAGCAGATTGCCAATTACGAGGCACAGAACTTTGGCCAGTTGCCCATCGACCGTGTATTGGATGAGAAGGGCGAGCAGATGGTAGTGGATGTTCCTTATCTGGACTACTACGTGCATGCTTATGTGTGGAGAGTGAACGTTGGACGTATCTCTCTCTATCTGCTTGATACTGACAATGAAATGAACAGCGAGTTCGACCGTTCCATCACTCACCAGCTGTATGGCGGTGACTGGGAAAACCGCTTGAAGCAGGAAATCCTGCTCGGTATCGGTGGTATTCTGACGCTGAAGAAGCTGGGCATCAAGAAAGATATCTATCACTGCAACGAAGGACATGCTGCTTTAATCAACGTACAGCGCATCTGTGACTACGTGGCCGAAGGTCTGACTTACGACCAGGCTATCGAGCTGGTACGTGCTTCTTCTCTCTATACTGTACATACTCCGGTTCCTGCCGGTCACGACTACTTCGACGAAGGCCTTTTCGGCAAGTACATGGGCGGCTATCCTTCAAGAATGGGTATCAGCTGGGACGACCTGATGGACCTCGGACGTAACAATCCGGGCGACAAGGGTGAACGTTTCTGTATGTCTGTATTCGCTTGCAACACTTCTCAGGAGGTGAACGGTGTGAGCTGGCTGCACGGAAAGGTTTCCCAGGAGATGTTCGCTTCCATCTGGAAGGGTTACTTCCCCGAAGAAAGCCATGTGGGCTACGTTACCAACGGTGTACACTTCCCCACTTGGAGCGCTACGGAGTGGAAACATCTCTATGCTGCGCATTTTGATGAGAACTTCCTCTACGACCAGTCCAACCCCAAGATTTGGGAGGCTATCTATAACGTGTCCGACGAAGAAATCTGGAAGACGCGCATGGTGATGAAGAACAAACTGATTGACTATGTTCGCAAGCAATACCGTGAAACTTGGTTGAAGAACCAGGGTGACCCTTCACGCATCGTTTCCCTGCTGGACAAAATCAATCCGAACGCTCTGCTGATAGGTTTCGGACGCCGTTTCGCTACCTACAAGCGTGCACACTTGCTGTTCACCGACCTCGACCGTCTGGCCAAGATTGTGAACAACCCCGACTATCCGGTACAGTTCCTCTTTACCGGTAAGGCTCACCCGCACGATGGTGCCGGCCAGGGCTTGATTAAGAGAATCATCGAGATTTCCCGTCGTCCGGAGTTCCTGGGCAAGATTATCTTCCTGGAAAATTATGACATGCAGTTGGCACGTCGCCTCGTTTCAGGTGTGGATATCTGGCTGAACACTCCGACACGTCCGCTCGAAGCATCCGGTACTTCCGGCGAGAAGGCGTTGATGAACGGTGTTGTAAACTTCTCCGTACTCGACGGCTGGTGGTTGGAAGGCTATCGTGAAGGTGCCGGTTGGGCATTGACCGAAAAGCGTACTTACCAGAACCAGGAACATCAGGACCAGCTCGATGCCGCTACTATCTACAGCATTCTTGAGCAAGAAATTCTGCCGTTGTTCTATGCACGCAACAAGAAGGGATATTCTGAAGGTTGGGTGAAGACTATCAAGAACTCCATCGCACAGATTGCTCCCCACTATACAATGAAGCGTCAGCTGGACGACTATTACGACAAGTTCTACATCAAGGAGGCCAAACGTTTCAAGATGCTGGCTGCCGACGGTTGTGCCAAGGCTAAGGAAATAGCTGCCTGGAAGGAAGAAGTTGCCGAGAAGTGGGACAGCATTGAAGTGGTGTCTTGCGAAAAGACCGAAGACCTGGTGAAAGGCTCCATCGAGAGCGGTAAGGAATACACCATTACTTACGTTATCGACGAAAAGGGCTTGAACGATGCTATCGGTCTGGAACTGGTGACTACTTATACGGCTCAGGATGGCAAACAGCATGTTTACTCCGTAGAACCGTTCAATGTAGTGAAGAAAGAAGGTAACCTTTATACTTTCCAAGCTAAGCACAAGATGGAAAATGCGGGTAGCTTCAAGGTTTCTTACCGTATGTTCCCGAAGAATGCAGACCTGCCTCACCGTCAGGACTTCTGCTACGTTCGCTGGTTCGTATAAGAGCATAAAAAAGATAATGTGCCTGCGGATATGGCAGAACACATTATCTGTTCAGATAAAAGATATCATCTGCATGATGCAGGCAGACCATCCGTTTAAAGTAAACGGATGGTCTGTTTCTTTTCTAGAGCTTGCTTTTTATTTCGGCTGTCCAGGCGTCAATGCGTTCGGCGGTTTTGTTACTTTCGTTCACTTCGTCGAGGGGAAGTCCTACGAATGCACCGTCTACCACGGCGATGGAAGAGGAGAAGGAATACCCGTCCGTGCTGACTTTGTTGCCCAAGAAGGTACACCCGCTATCCTTCAGGTCCTCGTAGAGTACTCCGATGCCGTCGCAGAATGTGTCGCAGTAGGAGTCGGAGTCGCCGCAACCGAATAAGGCTACGAACTTCATGGAAAGGTCGGCGCTCTTCAGTACCTTTACGCCGTCATACCAGTCGTCCTGCAGTTCGCCGTCTCCCCAAGTGGAGGTACCTAGAACCAGCACTTCATATTCCTTGATTTTATCGGCGGTCATCTTGTCAACACTATGTACGTCGGTGGAGGAAACTCCCAACTTTTCGGCTATCTGGTTAGCCAACTCTTCGCAGGTTCCGGTACTGGAACCATAAAAAACACCAGTCTTTTTCATTGTAAATAAAGTGATTAAATTGTTTGCTGCAAAGTAAAGGCTTTGCCGGAGAACGTGAAATACCTACATGTAGGGCTTTTAGTGTTGTGCCGCTCCCCATTTCGGGTTAGCTTGTGGCGTGGTTTATAGAGGTCGCGGCTACCTACTAATTGGGATGGCAGACTCTCTTTTTGATGAAAAGTAGGTATTGCCGGATTGTTAAAAATGAAGGACATTTGTACCGGTAATAATAGACAAGTGTTTATGGTTAGATTCGTACATTCCACTCATTCGCAATTCCATCCTTCCGTGGCTGGTAAGTGGCTGGTGTGGGGGACTTTGATGATGCTTCTTGCGGGGGTGGCTATCATTGTTTTTTCGGTATTCTCGCATGATGCACTCGATGCGTGCTGTAATTGCATAATCTGTACTTTCAACCGTGTCCCGAAGGAAGGGGAATATTTGTATAACCGCTACCTGCCGGTCATCAGCATGGTGTGGGTGGCGTTTCTGATACTTTTGGTATATGTGGTCCGCTATTGCATGAACAAGAGGAGGTAGCCGGGTGTTCTATAGGTAAAACTGAAAGGAGACTATATGAAAAAGATTGTTTTGCTTCGCCACGGCGAGAGTGCATGGAATAAGGAAAACCGCTTCACGGGGTGGACGGATGTTGATTTGACAGAGAAAGGCGTTGCTGAAGCTGTAAGGGCGGGTGAGCTGCTGGCAGAAAAGGGATTCCGCTTCAAGAAGGCGTATACTTCCTATCTGAAGCGTGCCGTGAAGACACTGGATTGTGTGCTGGACCGCCTCGACCAGGACTGGATTCCGGTGGAGAAATCGTGGAGGTTGAATGAGAAACACTACGGCCAGTTGCAAGGGCTGAACAAGGCAGAGACGGCTGCCAAGTACGGTGACGAGCAGGTGTTGGTATGGCGCCGGAGCTTTGATGTGGCTCCGCATGCATTGGCCGAGGATGACCCGCGTAATCCGCGTTTTGAGGACCGTTATCAAGAAGTGCCCGATGCCGAACTGCCCCGTACGGAGTCGTTGAAAGATACGATTGAGCGTATCATGCCTTACTGGAAATGTGTCATCTTCCCGAATCTGAAGACGGCCGACGAATTGCTGGTAGTGGCTCATGGCAATAGCCTGCGGGGTATTATCAAGCATCTGAAGCATATTTCGGACGATGAAATTGTGCATCTGAACCTGCCTACGGCGGTGCCCTACGTCTTTGAGTTTGACGATGAGCTGAACTTGACGAAAGACTATTTCTTGGGTGACCCCGAGGAGATAAAGAAATTGATGGAGGCTGTGGCCAATCAGGGAAAGAAGAAATGATTTTGGCGCGCGGAAGCGCGCTATTTCTTTATCCTCTCATCCCATGGAGCAGCGTCATGCTGAGCAGTACCCCGACCACTATACAGATGAGGATAAGGAACCAGTTCATGAGCCGTGCGCCCAGCTTGGTTTCCTTGTGCAAGTTCTGTTCAAAGTAGTTCTTGAAGAACAGATAGATGGCAGGCACAGTGGCGCTTGCCAGTAGCAGGTCTTCGGGAATCTTGTAGATGTAGACTTTGGAAAAGGCGATGAGCGCCCAGTGGCAAAGGAACAGAATGACGAGCAGGTTGACCCTGCGCGAGAAAGCCAGCAGCAGCCCGATGGTGAAAACTGCTACCGAGCAGGGCATCACGGTGGTGGTCATCATGGGAAATTCCATTCCGCGTGCCCACGAAAGGAGCGGGTAGAGGAAAGGCATTGCATAGAGTACCCCCACCAGTACCTTGTATTTCGGGTTGCGCTCGAACGGAGTGTAGCCGGTAAACAAATCCCATAGCCACAACACTGCAATCACTCCCCAGAAGATGGCGAGTATATGGTGGTGTCCGCGCGCTCCGCAATACATCATGTAGTACACGATGGATATCCACCCGTTCAGAAATACCATGTAGATTTTCATGGAGCGTTTTGCCCATAAGGTCGGTTTCCGGTAGAGTTGCGTGGTGAGCAGGATACCTGCTGCGGTGATGAGGAGCTGTGTCCACCAGGTGGCCTCGTTGTATTGTGCGATAGTATTCCAGAATATTTCCATTTGTGTCCATTAAAAAAACGGCTGCAAAGGTAGAGTTTTCTGCCGAAAGAATGAAATCGTTTTCTACATTTTGCCTATCTTTGTGCCTCCAAAAAATAGGTAAAAAGATTCATGGATAAGACTTTGACTGAACAAGAGATTGCCCTGCTGCGCAGGAAACTCGATTTATTGCTTCGTACCGGACAGCTGCTGGTGGAGAGTGCGGCTGATACGAACCGTGTTGTTCGTAACCTGAACCGTGTTGCCGCCTATCTGGGGCTGCCGGAAGAAAAGCTCCACATCGACGTAAGTTATACCATGCTGGTGGTGAATGTGAGCGACGGCCTGCATTCGTTCTCCAAATTCCAGAAATGTGAAAAGCATGGCATCAACATGACTGCCATTTCCGAAATCAGCAAACTGTCCTGGCGGGCTATTGAGAATGACTATTCCCTCGACCAGTATGAGGAGGAACTGGAAAGAATCAAAAACAAGAAGCGGAACTATGTGCCATACGTTGTTGCCATCGGTGCCGGCTTTGCCTGCGGAGGTTTCTGTAAACTGTTCGGTGGTGACTGGATGGCGTTTCTGTTTACCTCTATCTGCGCTTTTGCCGGCTTCCGCGTCCGTGCCCGTTGCATGGAGTTCGGCATCAATCACTATATGAGTATTGCCATTGCCGCATTGATTTCTACCTGTCTGGCCTATGTGTCTTCGTTTGCCGGGCTCTCGGAAACTCCCTATCATCCGTTGTTGGCGTGTGCACTGTTCATCGTTCCGGGGGTGCCGCTGATAAACTTTGTGGATGATATGATTGACAATTATATCCAGGTGGGCATTGTGCGGGCTGTGAATACGGTGCTGATGGTCTGTGCAATGGCCTTCGGCATTGTAATAGCCATGCGCCTGCTGACGGTGGAGGATGTCGTGATTGACAAGAAGTTCAGCGAATTGAGTATGGTGCCTCATGACAGTTATCTGGTGTATGCCATTGCGGCGGCGATAGCTGCCATGGGATTTTCCATGATATTCAACATACAGCGGCGCTTGTTGTGGGTTGTTGCGGTGGGCGGTATCATTGCCGTTTGTACGCGTAACTTTGTCAATTTCGAATTGGGTTACGGACCGGTGATAGGTTCGTTCATGGGCAGCATGGTTGTCAGCCTGATAGCCGTGAAGGCAGTGCATTGGTTCCATGTTCCCAATCATGTGCTGACGATTCCTTCTGTCATCCCGATGATTCCGGGAGTGCTGATGTATCGTGCACTTTTCGGGCTTATCAATATGCACGGTGTGGTAGGCGAGGTGACGGCGGTTGTTTCCAACGGCATCACGGCTTCACTGATTATTCTCTGCATAGCGCTGGGAGTGGCGGTGCCCAATATCTTTGCCCGCCGGTATATTGCCAAGGATAGGCAGCGCTTTCTTCAGGAGGAGCTGCAGAAGCGCAGGGAAAGAGGGAAATTTATAGAATGGTGATATAGGTGGAGGGTGTCAAAAAACTCTTAACACTTTCTTTTAGGCGCGGATTACGCGGATTTCACGGATTTTGTTTATTGAATCCGTGTTATTCCGTGTAATTCGCGCCTGATATTATAACATTATAAAAGTGCTCATATATTTTTGAAAACTTCTCTTCTTTTTTAAATGCCCTTTTTCGGATTATAGTGGTAAATGACGGTTTCGCCTTTTTGCAGGGATGTTTGTACGTCAATCAGACGCTGGTTGCGGCTTCCCCGGAAATAGAGTTCCTCATCCCTCAGTTCTTTCTTGAATTTGCCGTCCACCAGTACGTCGATGTACTTCAGCAGTTGGGCTTGGCGCGGGTTGCGCAGTAGTTTTTCGAAAGTATAGCCCGTATAGCACCAGATGTTTTTCCGGCTCCGCTCCTTGATGGCATGTGCCAGTTGGGTGAATCCTTCCGGCTGGAACATCGGGTCTCCACCACTGAAGGTGACGTCTGCAAAGTTGTCGGCAAGGACTTTTTCCAGAATCTCTTCCGTACTCATCCAGTGCCCGCGGTTGATGTCCCACGACTCCGGATTGTGGCAACCGGGACAACCGTTGGGGCATCCGGCAGCATAAATGGCGGTCCGGAAGCCCGGACCGTCTACTGTGGTATCTTCTAAAATGTCGAGAATAGAAAGCATGAGTAGGGAATTAATAATTAAAAATTAAACATCGCAGGTAGGAAGCTGAACATTAATCATTAAAAATTAAACGTCAACCATTAAAAATGAAGCTCCGCTTTGCACTGCGCAGCCCTTTAATTTTTAATTTTCAATTTTTAATTATGAACGACCCTGTCGTTCAACTCTGCCAGCTTGGCATTGTTCCAGCGGTCGGTTGTCCCCACCAGGTAGCCGGTGATGCGTTGCAGCTTGTCGATATGCTTGCTGCCGCACTTCGGGCATTCTTCCAGGTTTGGGGTGGAGTTTTCGTGGCCGCACTCCAGACAGCGGTTACGGTTGTGGTTTACCGAACCGTAGCCGATGTTGTATCGGTCCATCATGTCCACTACACGCATAATGACTTCCGGATTGTGGGTGGCGTCACCGTCTATCTCCACATAGAAGATGTGTCCGCCGCGGGTCAGTTCATGATAAGGAGCCTCCACTTCCGCTTTGTGGCGGGCGCTGCATTTGTAGTATACGGGCACGTGGTTGGAGTTGGTGTAGTAGTCACGGTCTGTGATGCCCGGCAGCGTGCCGAACTTTTTACGGTCGATGCGGGTGAACTTGCCCGACAGCCCTTCGGCAGGAGTGGCAAGCACGCTGTAGTTGTGCTGGTATTGCTCCGAGAACTGGTTGGCACGGTCGCGCATGTAGGTCACGATTTTCAGTCCCAGCTCCTGGGCTTCGCCAGATTCGCCGTGATGTTTTCCGAGCAATGCCACGAGACATTCTGCCAACCCGATGAAACCGATTCCCAGTGTTCCCTGGTTGATGACGGAAGCAATCGTATCGTTCGGTTTCAGCTTCTCGCTGCCTATCCACAAGGCAGACATCAGTAGCGGGAACTGCTTGGCGAAGGCGGTCTTTTGAAACTCCATGCGCTCGTGCAGCTGGCGTGCGGTCACTTCGAGCATACTATCCAACTTGGCAAAGAACCGGGCGATGCGCTGTTCTTTGTCTTCGATGTTCATGCACTCAATGCCCAGACGGACGATGTTGATGGTAGAGAAAGAGATGTTGCCGCGTCCGATGGAGGTCTTCGGTCCGAAACGGTTTTCGAATACACGGGTACGGCATCCCATGGTGGCAACTTCATGCTGGTAGCGTTTCGGGTCATCGGCTTTCCAGTCCTCGCTTTGGTTGAAGGTGGCGTCCAGGTTCAGGAAGTTCGGGAAGAAACGCCGTGCCGTCACCTTGCAGGCCAGTTGGTAGAGGTCGTAGTTGCGGTCTTCAGGCAGGTAGCTCACACCCCGTTTCTTTTTCCATATCTGGATGGGGAAGATGGCGGTTTCTCCGTTTCCTACCCCTTGATAGGTGCTTTTCAGCAGCTCGCGGATGATGCAGCGCCCCTCGGCAGAGGTGTCTGTGCCGTAGTTGATGGAGCTGAACACCACTTGGTTGCCGCCGCGTGAGTGGATGGTGTTCATGTTATGGATAAACGCCTCCATGGACTGGTGCACACGCGATACGGTCTTGTTGACGGCATGCTGTACGATGCGGTCCTCGCCCGTCAGTCCGTCCAACGGCTGTAGCAGATAGTCGGCCAGTTCCTTCTGATAGAGATGGGAATAGTCTTTTCCATTCAGTTCTTCCAGGTTCTTGACTTCCTCGATGAAGCTGTTGCGCACGTAGGGGGCAAGGTAGAAATCGAATGCAGGGATGGCTTGTCCGCCGTGCATCTCGTTCTGGGCTGTTTCCAGCGAGATGCATCCCAGGATACTGGCAGTCTCGATGCGTTTGGCCGGGCGCGATTCGCCGTGTCCGGCAGAGAAGCCGTATTTCAGAATATGGTCCAGCGGATGTTGCACGCATGTCAGGCTCTTGGTGGGATAATAATCCTTGTCATGGATGTGCAGATAGTTCTGGGTGACAGCATCCAGCACTTCTTCACTCAGCAGATAGTCGTCCACAAAAGGCTTGGTGGTTTCGCTGGCAAACTTCATCATCATGCCCGCCGGGGTATCGGCATTCATGTTGGCATTTTCGCGTGTGATGTCGTTGGACTTGATGTTAATGATTTCCAGGAACATGTCGCGCGTCTTTGCTTTGCGGGCAATGCTTCGCTGGTTGCGGTAAGCGATGTATTTCTGGGCAACGTCCTTGCGGCTGCTCTTCATCAGCTCCACTTCCACCAAATCCTGGATGGCTTCCACCGTCATCTGCGAATCTCCCTTGAAAGAGATGCGGTCCGTAATCTGGTGTATCAGTTGCAGGTCTTCCCCCTTGTCTGTATGCAACATGGCTTTGCGGATGGCCGTTGCTATTTTTTCTTCGTTGAATCCGACGACGCGCCCGTCGCGCTTGAGTACTGTCTGTATCATAACCTTTTATGCTTAAATGTGACTGTCTTTTTTAGTTTAATTGCGGAAACAAAGATATTATAGTTATTGATAGGTTTTGCTTTTTGGAAAACTTTTTGTGGTTTAAAAAGTGTTAATATATTGATTATTAATGATGTAATTGTTTAAAGTGGAAAACTTCTAATGAAAAATAACTTTTAAAGTTATTCATTACTGATTATTATTGCATGCATAAGCATCATCTGATTTCGAAGTGTCAAATGAAGATAAATCTTTTGGGCAGATTGTGAATCTTCGATTTTTTTAGTTATATTTGCAACGAATTGGTTTATTTAAGGTTTTTAGTCCTTGATAATACTTCTTGTTGCCATTCGATTGTATTGCTTTGCTGCTCATGGTATTGGGGCAAAAGTATCATTATTATAATAATCAAAGAAAGGATGAACATGGCAAATGTATTTCCTCCGTTTAAAATTGATATAGCTGGGGCTTTTTGTGTACCTCGTGCATTGAAGGATGTCCGCGAGCAATATCAGAACGGGCAGGTGAGCCGGCAGATATTGCAGGCTGTTGAAGATGCGGAAGTGCGCAGTCTGGTGGAACGGCTGGAGCTGGGAGGCATGAAGGTTGTTTCCGATGGTGGTTTCCGAAGTCGCGATTTTTTGGAAAGCTGGGAGGGTATTTGTTCCAAAGACGGCCGGCCTTTCTCCGAAGGCTCTCCTTTGGAGATTACAGGACGGCTCAGTTTGCTACGGCATCCTATTCTGGAAGAATTCGCATTTCTTGATTCCATTGTGGACGGAGGGGTGATGAAAAAACAGCATATCCCTTCGCCGGCAGAGGTTATGACCCAGATTATTCAACGTGTGGAGCGGACTCAGATAGAAACCGTTTACTCCGACATCCGGCTTTTGACGGATGATATTGCTTCCTGCTACAAATTTTTGCTTACCAAACTTTATGATGCAGGCTGCCGCTACGTCCAGTTCGACGGGGTACATTCGGTGATAATGGAAGATACCATCCGGCTCAACAACCGGGTTTTGCGTGAGCGTCCTGCAGGGATGTATGTTGCATTCCATGCACCGACGGACATGCTGGTGCAACTGCATGGGGCCGATGCTTATTTCCTGAATTACGACTGTGGCGCGTGCGACCGTAACCGTCTGCTCTGGTTCATACACGAGAAGGAAGCGGTGTTCGGTTTCGTGCTGTCCCATTATCCTCAGGAAGACGAATTGGATGAATTGCAGGCAAAAACCGAAAGTGTATTGAACTATATTCCTTTGAAACGTTTCACTTTATGTCTGCCGGATGCCAATGCGCTTCTTTCGCCTTCGGAGGCCGATGAGGAGAAACAGTGGGAAACCGTAAGGTTGGGGATGGAAATGGCTGCGCGTATCTTCTCTTGAAAAACGCCGCATTCCATCATTCCGAATGCCACACTTCAGCAAGGGAAATGCCACACTTCACAGAGGCAAATGCCATTGATTGGGCCTCGTGAAGTGTGGCATTTCGATTGACGAAGTGTGGCACTCCTCTTTTAGTCTCCGGTGTGTCCGGTTTATTATTTGACAGCTTCGGCTATCTTTTCCTGAAGCTCGTCACCGTGCAGTCCGCGTGCAAGGATAGTTCCTTCACCGTCAATCAACACAGTGTGGGGGATGCTGCTTACGGCATAAAGCTGTGCGCCTTCGCAGTTCCAGTATTTCAGGTCGGACATTTGCGGCCACGTGATGTTCAGCTTCTTGATGGCTTCTTTCCATGCGTCAGCACTCTGGTCCAGAGATACGCCTACAATCTCGAAGTTCTTGTTCTTATATTTGGCGTAAGCTTCCACCAGGTTGGGCATCTCGCGACGGCAGGGGCCGCACCAGCTTGCCCAGAAGTCAACAAGGACAACTTTGCCCTTGCCTACGTAGTCGGACAGTTTTACCGTTTTTCCTTCCGGCGTCTGCATCTCGAAGTCTGTAAACTTCTGGCCTACGGCAGTGGCTTTCATCTTTTCAACGTTGTTCTTTATCTTGACGATGGCTTCGTCGTTGTCGTAAGCTGCAGGGATTTGGGGCATCAGCGGGTCGAGGTCTGCCACATCCATGTAGTAGTAGTTCTGCTTCAGCAGGAGTACACCCACCGGGTTGGTGATGTTCTTGTTGATGCCGGCTTTGATGGCGGATATCATGCTGTTTTCCAGATTTTCCATCTCTTTGCTTTTAGCCTCGCGTTGTTCGTCGGTCAGGGTGGTGTCCGACATGGATTCGTAGATAGTCATCATCTGTTTGTTCAGGCCGTTGATTTGGACTCTGATTTCCTGGTAGGCATCATTGTTGGCAGTACCGGTGGCAGAGTTGTTTTCCTGCGACAAGTTGATTTTAATCTTGCCGTTTTCCAGGAAGAAGTCGATGGCTGCGCCGTCTTTTCCTTCGGCTTTGTAGGAGATGTAGCGGTTGACAGCAGTATCTTGTGTACCCTTGAAGGTGAATGTTCCATCTTTGATGACAGCAGAGTCCAATTTTACGAATTGGCGTCCTTCCACGGTTTCCAGATATACGGTGTCGCCGTCGGCTGCACCCTCTACAGTTCCGGTTACGGTGTAACCGTTGTTTCCACTGTTACAAGCTGTAAATACAGCGGCTACAGCGAGCAGATAAGTAAACTTTTTCATTGTTTGTTTTTTTAATGAATGATTATAGCTGCAAATATAGTAATAAAAAATCCCCTCCGATATGAACCGGAGAGGATTTTTATAGTTTTAATCCCATTTTTAGCGATAACGCTGTGCTTACTATTATTCGGCAGCAGCTTCTTCAGCAGCAGGGGCTTCTTCGGCAGGAGCCTCTTCGGCCGGTGCTTCGGCAGCGGCTTTTGCAGCAGCTTCAGCAGCTTTCTTTTCAGCCAGTGCTTTTGCTTTTTCTTCGTTTATCTTCTTTTCAGCTTCCAGACGTGCTTTTGCTTCAGCTTTCTTAGCTTCGTCTTCCTTAGCCTTCAGAGCAGCCAAACCGCTTTGTTTGTTGTTCTTCCAGGCTTCGAACTTAGCATCAGCTTCAGCTTCGCCGAATGCGCCTTTCGCTACACCGCCCAGCAAGTGCTTCTTCATGTAAACACCTTCGCGAGAGAGGATGTTACGAACTGTGTCAGTAGGTTGTGCACCCTTCAACACCCAGTCAAGTGCGCGGTCGAACTTCAAATCTACTGTGGCAGGATTGGTGTTAGGATTGTAAGTACCAATCTTCTCAATAAATTTACCATCACGTGGTGCTCTTACGTCTGCAATAACGATAGAGTAGAAAGCGTAGCTTTTACGTCCATGTCTTTGCAATCTGATTTTTGTTGCCATTTAATTAAAATGTTTTTAGTTAATGATTTGAATTATGCTACTATCTCGTAATAGCGAGTGCAAAGGTAAGAAAAGATTTTGAGTTTTGAGTTATGAGTTATGAGTTATTTGTTGGCACGAGGGGTGTTTTTTTTAAATGTTCACACAACGTCACCCATAACTCATCACTTATCACTCATCCTTCTCCCGAGTATTTCCTGGGGTATCTCAGCAGAATGGCGAGTATGGCGCATGCTCCCATGCAGAAGGGGTAATACAGGTTTCCGATGATGCTGATGGGTGAAATGCCGGCAAGTCCGGAGGCTATCAGCATTTGCGCTCCGTAGGGGATGATGCCTTGCACGAGGCATGAGAAGGTGTCCAGTATGCTGGCTGTTTTCCGGCGGTCCAGGTGGAAGCGGAGGGCGATGTCCTTGGCTATGGGGCCGGTGGTGATGATGGCAATGGTGTTGTTGGCGGTACAGAGATTGGCGATGCCGACCAGGGCGGCGATGCTGAATTCGGCTCCCCGCTTGCCGCTGACGTGGCGGGTCAGCCGGGAGATGATGAAGTCGATGCCGCCGTTGTAGCGGATGGTCTCGAGCATGCCTCCGGCCAGCAGGGTGATGATGATGAGCTCGCCCATGCCGGTGATGCCCGTTCCCATGGCTCCGAACCAGTCGAAGAAGGCGGTGCCGGTATAGATACCGATAATTCCAGTAGAGAGGATGCCCAGCAGCAGTACCAGCATGACGTTGACACCTGCTACGGCCGTGCCCAGCACGATGAGGTAGGGGATTACCTTTATCCACTCGATGGTCTGCACTTGGGGCGGGGCGGAGACGGACAGTCCTTGAAAGATGTAGAGACCCAGCACGACAAGAGCTGCGGGGACTACAATCATGAAGTTGACGCGGAACTTGTCCCTCATCACGCAGTCCTGCGTCTTGGTCGATGCAATGGTGGTGTCGGATATGAAGGAAAGATTGTCTCCGAAGAACGAGCCTCCCACCACGATGGCGACCATGTAGGGCAGGTCGATGCCCGTCTTTTCCGCCAGTCCCACGGCTACGGGAGTCAGTGCGACGATAGTTCCTACGCTTGTTCCTATCGAGAGGGAGATGAAGCAGGCGGCAATGAAGATGCCCGCCAGTAGCAGGTTGTCCGGCAGTATATGCAGGGTCAGATTTACGGTTGCATCAATGGCGCCCATCTGCTTGGCGCTTTGGGCGAATGCTCCTGCAAGGATGAATATCCATACCATCAGCATGATGTTCTTGTTACTGGCGCCCACGGAAAACTGGTAGATACGCTGTTCCAGATTCAGGCCGCGCGTGATGGCGATGGCATAGCAGGACGAGGCGAGGAAGGCTACCGTGATGGGGACTTTATAGAAGTCGTTCACCAGGAGCGAGGTCACCAGATAGAGGCAAAGGAACACCGCCAACGGGCTGAGTGCCCACCAGCCGCCTTTGGGTTTAGGGGTTGTATCGGTTGTTGCTGACATAGTTGTATTGTTTGGTTGAGATTAATGTTTCACCACAGATTTCTATCTTTCAATCAATTCCATGTTAATCGGTGTTATCTGTGGTGAAATCAATTCCGCCGCAAAGGTAACAAAAACAAAGGGCGGCACAAAATGGTTTTGTCCCGCCCTCCATCTATCAGCCCTTAATTTTCAATTTACAAAGTTACTCCGGTCTTGAAGATGGCTATTTCCTTGTAGCCTTTCTTTTCGTTGTTCACGAATTCACCGCTTGCTACTTTGATGATATATTCGATGAAGCGTTCGCAGGTTTTCTCCATCGGTTCGTTCTCGACGATAACTCCGGCGTTGAAGTCTATCCAGCCCGGCTTGTTCTTTGCCAAAGTGGAGTTGGTGGAAATCTTCATGGTCGGCACATAGGTTCCGAAGGGCGTTCCGCGTCCTGTGGTGAACAGCACCATGTGGCATCCGCAAGAGGCAAGGGCAGTGGCGGCTACAAGGTCGTTTCCCGGAGCAGACAGTAGGTTCAGTCCCTTTACTTTCAGGCGTTCGCCATACGGAAGTACCCCTTCCACGTAGCTCGTGCCGCATTTCTGTGTGCATCCCAAGGCTTTGTCCTCCAATGTCGAGATGCCTCCCGCCTTATTTCCCGGAGACGGGTTTTCACCTACCGGTTCACCGTGTGAAAGGAAATATTCCTTGAAGTCATTAATCAGCTTCACCGTGTCCTCAAACAGCTCTTTGGTGCGGCAGCGGTTCATCAGTATGGTTTCTGCGCCGAACATTTCCGGCACTTCCGTCAGTACGCTGGTGCCGCCTTGTGCTACGAGGAAGTCGGAGAACATGCCCAGTAGCGGATTGGCGGTGATGCCGGAGAAACCGTCCGAGCCGCCACACTTCAGGCCTACGCGCAGTTCGTTTAAGGGAATATCCTCGCGCTGGTCCTGGATGGCTTTGGCATAAAGTTCGCGCAGCAGTTCCATTCCTTCTTCGTATTCATCACCCACTTTCTGGGTCACCATAAACTTTACGCGCTCCTGGTCATAGTCTCCCAGGAACTCGCGGAATACATCCGGCTGATTATTCTCGCACCCCAAGCCTACCACGAGTACGGCTCCCGCATTGGGATGCAGCACCATGTCGCGGAGGATTTTCTTTGTATTCTCGTGGTCGTCGCCCAACTGGGAGCAGCCGTAGTTATGGGGATAAGCCATGATGGCATCCACGCCCTTTCCGCCCGTTTCGCGGCGCAGGCCTTCGGCAAGCTGGTTGATGATTCCGTTCACGCAGCCCACTGTCGGAATAATCCATATCTCGTTGCGCACACCTACGTCGCCGTTCTTGCGTTTGTACCCTCTAAAGGTTAGGTTTGGCGCGCCAGTATTGAGGTTTAGAGTTGTAGTATTGAGGTCTACGTTGACGGGGTTGTATGTGTATTCCAGCAACCCGGACAAGTTGGTCTTGATATTGTTTTCATTCATCCAGTCCCCCTGCTTCTGCGCTTTCCGGGCGTGGCCGATGGGGTATCCGTATTTAATGACGTTTTCGCCTTCCGCAAAATCTTTCAGTGCAAATCTGTGTCCGGCAGGAACATCCTCGTTCAGGGTGATTCCCTTTCCGTCCACCGTGAGTTTTTCACCGGCCGGGAGTGCTGTGATAGCCACTGCAACATTGTCGGCAGGGTTGATTTTCAGGTACTTTGCCTCCATCTTTTAAATTTTCCATTTACCATCTACAATGTACAATTTGGCTGCGCTGCGCTAGTATTAGTCCCCTTCCGCATGGTCGAATTGTACATTGTAGATGGTACATTGTACATGCAACTATTTATTGTAATAAAACTCTATATTCTCCTTCGTCAGCAAGTCAATCGGCATGAAGTTTTCCCTTGTGATTTCCTTCTTCAGAATCAGGTATTCGCACAAAGCCTTGATGCCATCGAATCCTTGCAGGGTGGGCTGCTGTGCTATGAGGAAGAAGATGCTTCCCTGCTTCAGGCAGTCTACGTTGCGTTGCAGCAGGTCATAGCCCATCAGGTTGAAGCCCTTTTTCTCTTTCTTCAGCAGGTATTCCCCGATGATGTATGCTTTGGAGTTGAAGGTGATTCCGTTCTTTACGGTAGGATGCTCTTGGAAGAACTCGTCCAGCATCAGTGTGTCCTCGCTGTCGCGCTTGGCATGCAGGTCCAGTTCCCAGATGCGGCAGGCGGGATGATGCTCCTGCATGTATTCGCGGAAACCTATTTCGCGGCGTTCCTGCTGGTTCGACCCCACGATGCCTTCATTTATCTTGCGGAAGATGACGATTTCCTGCGCGTTTTCTCCGGCAAGCAGCATCAGCATGCGGGCGGCAAAATATCCGCTCTGGTGCGAGTTCTGCCCGTAGAAGGAGAGGGCGGGCTCTTCCTTTATGTTGGAGTCTATATATATATAAGGTATATTATGTTGCGTCAGCTCATCCGTGAAGGGCTTGGTGTATTGCGGAACGGTGGGGGCAAACATCACTCCGTCCGGCTCCAGTGCCAGAATCTGTCCGGAGGCTTCCGCGAATGAATGATAGTCATACGGGTCATAGTAGGAGAGGTGCACGGCCACGTTGAAGTCAGAGTAAGTCTCTACGGCGTTGTGTATGCCCGTCTCCACGTCTGTCCAGTATTCACCTTTCTCGTGCAGTGGCAGCAGGCAGGCAAATGCGTACTTCTTGTTCGAAGCCAGTGCGCTGGCATACATATTGGGCTGGTAATCCAGTTGTTTCAGGATTTCTTCCACCCGCTTCCGGCTGGACTCGGACACACCGCTACGCCCGTGAATCACACGGTCGACGGTTCCCACGGATACATCGGCCATCTTGGCGATATCCTTTATTCTGACTCTTTCCATCTGTATATTTACGATTTAACGATTTACGATGTACGATTGATGTTGCTTTGGCTACGATTCTACAATGTAATCTCAATCGTCTAATCGTAAATCGTCCCATCGTACATCTTCTTGTGCTCGCACACAATTATAATCTTAATATTTTCGATACAAATATATGATAATTTTTTGTATTTCAAAAATTGTTGTATCTTTGTGCCCGTACACGAAGACTATGAAGAACGAATATTATTTTGATTTACTCTCCATAGTTTCAGGTGTTTAAGTTCTGTTTATACCTCGAAATGATAAATTGAAAGGAAACAAATTAATTTCATATTAAAATAAAACATAGAAAGATTATGGGAAAGAAAGTAGTTACATTAGGTGAAATCATGCTGAGGCTGTCTACTCCGGGAAACACCCGTTTTGTGCAGTCCGACTCTTTTGATGTGGTATATGGCGGCGGCGAGGCCAACGTGGCTGTCAGCTGTGCCAACTACGGACATGATGCTTATTTTGTAACCAAGTTGCCGAAACATGAAATAGGCCAGTCGGCTGTCAACGCATTGCGCAAGTATGGCGTAAAGACGGATTTCATTGCGCGTGGTGGTGACCGTGTAGGTATCTACTATCTTGAGACCGGTGCTTCCATGCGTCCCAGTAAGGTAATCTATGACCGTGCACACTCTGCCATTGCCGAGGCAGATGCGGCAGACTTTGATTTCGATGCCATCATGGAAGGTGCAGACTGGTTCCACTGGTCAGGTATCACTCCCGCCATCTCCGACAAGGCCGCCGAGTTGACCCGCCTGGCTTGCGAGGCTGCCAAACGTCACGGCGTTACGGTGTCGGTAGACCTCAATTTCCGTAAAAAACTCTGGACCAAAGAAAAAGCCCAGTCCATCATGAAGCCTTTGATGCAGTATGTGGATGTCTGCATCGGCAATGAAGAGGATGCTGAACTCTGTCTGGGCTTCAAGCCCGATGCAGACGTGGAAGGCGGCAAGACGGACGCTGAAGGCTACAAGGGAATCTTCAAGGCGATGGCGAAGGAATTCGGCTTCAAATACGTAATCTCTACGTTGCGCGAGTCTTTCTCCGCTACCCACAACGGCTGGAAAGCAATGATTTACAACGGCGAGGAATTCTACGAGTCAAAGCGTTACGACATCAATCCTATCATCGACCGTGTAGGTGGCGGCGACTCTTTCTCAGGTGGTATCATCCACGGCCTGCTGACAAAACCCAACCAGGGTGCCGCCCTCGAATTTGCAGTAGCCGCTTCCGCCTTGAAGCACACTATCAACGGTGACTTCAACCTTGTTTCTACCGAAGAGGTAGAAGCGCTGGCAGGAGGGGATGCAAGCGGACGAGTACAACGCTAAGCTCATTTACGATTTGACGATTTACGATGTACGATTGAAATTACTTCTACAGTGAACTCGGAGGAATTGAAAATACGATTGAAGGTGTTCTCTTTGAGAATAATCAAGATGGTAGATTGTATGCCTAATCGGATTTCGTCAATGGCTATAGCTAAACAAATAGTGCGTTCAGGGACTTCACCTGCTGCCAATTATAGGGCAGCTTGTTTGGGAAAGTCTGATAAGGATTTTCTGAATAAACTGAAAATGGTAGAGGAAGAACTGGATGAAACTATACACTGGTTGGAAATTATTGCTGAAAGTGAGATGATTCCTGCTAATAAACTGCTTGGGTTGCAACAAGAGGCGCATGAATTGTATAAAATAATAGTGAGTTCTATTGTCACTACAAGAAATCGGTTAGCAAAGGAAGTTTGAATCGTCAAATCGTAAATAAAAAGAATAGATATAAAGTAAAGTAATATTAATCGTAAATCGTAAATCGTCAAATCGTAAATAAAAAGATGAGTAAATTTGATAAAATCGCAGTATTGAATAAGATTGGTTCTACCGGCATGGTGCCCGTCTTTTATCATAAGGATGCAGAAGTTGCAAAGAGAGTTGTAAAGGCTTGTTACGATGGAGGTGTTCGTGCGTTCGAATTCACGAACCGTGGTGACTTTGCCCACGAGGTGTTTGCGGAAGTTGTGAAGTTTGCGGCAAAAGAGTGCCCGGAGATGGCTATGGGTGTAGGTTCCATCGTTGACCCTGCTACTGCGGCGCTGTATTTGCAGTTGGGTGCATGTTTCGTTGTAGGCCCGTTGTTCAACCCGGAGATTGCTAAGATTTGTAACCGTCGTCTGGTAGCTTATACTCCGGGGTGCGGCAGCGTTTCAGAGGTAGGTTTCGCGCAAGAAGCAGGTTGCGACCTCTGCAAGATATTTCCGGGCGACGTGCTTGGTGTCAAACTCGTGAAAGGTTTGCTGGCTCCGATGCCCTGGTCCAAGCTGATGGTGACCGGTGGAGTGGAGCCGACTCAGGAAAACCTGACCTCCTGGATTAAGGCGGGTGTGTTCTGCGTAGGTATGGGCTCCAAACTCTTCCCGAAGGATAAGGTCGCTGCCGAAGACTGGACTTACGTTACAGAAAAATGTAAAGAAGCGTTAGGTTATATTGCCGAAGCAAGAAAATAAAGAAGAAATTCATTTTGTTTAAAGGTGTTTAAAGGGGACAGCCATCGAAGCGTTTCGGCGCTTCGGTGGTTTGTTTTTTACTGGAAAGTATACTCCCGATGAACAATAAAATGTTTATAAGTGTAAACTGTACCCTTAAACTCTAAAACAATGTTATAAAACGCGCGAAAAATATGCCGGCGTTTTGTGCGTGCGGATAAAACACTTACCTTTGCAGTGCAGTTGGGAAACTGCATTTGGATTTGATAAATAATAAAAACAGTTTTCAATAAAGGATATTAGTTGTTAGGTAAAAGGATTGAAAATAGATTTTTTTCATAAGCTAAATGTTTTGAATAAATAGGTAAATTAGGTAAAGGTAAAAATTGGATTTTGAAGTTTTCAGAATAGGTAATTGAAGTTTTATTTTTCAGGTAAAGAGAAAGATTGATTTTTAGGTAACATTGACGCAGTTTAAAAGAAAAGCCTTTAAGGCTTTTCTTACAGGGGCGAGGGGTTCGTGAGAGCTTGCTCGTTTTTTTATTCCTATATTCTTCGCATTTTTTGTATATTTTGTCCGGACTCTACTTCTTTTTTGTATCTTTGTGTCGGATACCCATTAAAAACAAGCAGCAACTCTAAAGCTTAAATAGCTCTGAATTTGGAACATATATTGAATATATTCGATTGGCTTTTATACATATGGTTTGCAATAAACATACTGTATCTATTGGTTTACAGTCTGGCGTCACGCCGGCGTGACCTGCCTCTGCCCCCTCCAGCCAAGGAACACAAGCGTTTTGCCATACTGATTCCTGCCTACCGCGAAGATGCCGTGATACACGAGTGCGTCCATTCATGTCTGGAGCAGGATTATCCCGCCGACTGTTTTGATACGGTTGTCATTTCGGACCGTATGCAGCCCGAAACCAACGCTTCCCTCGCTGTGCTTCCTGTCCGCCTGGTTGAAGTGCATTTTGAGAAAAGCACCAAGTCCAAATCTCTGAATGCCGCCATGGCTGCCATCGGCAATGACTATGACATCGCTTTGGTGCTCGATGCGGACAATGTCATCCCTTACGATTATCTGAGTGATATTAACGACCTCTTCGCCAATCCGGAAGTCGAGATTGTGCAGACCCACCGGAGTGCCAAGAACCTGAACAATGACATGGCCCTGCTCGATGCCATCAGTGAGGAAATCAACAATACCATTTTCCGTCTGGGGCATGCCAAGCTGGGCTTGTCGGCTGCCCTTATCGGTTCCGGTATGGCGTTTCGTTATGACTTGTTTCGTGATACGATGGCTGACATCAAGGCTGTGGGCGGTTTCGACCGTGAATTGGAGCTGACCCTGCTCTATCGCGGCAAGCGTTTTTATTATCTGCCCGAAACCTTTGTGTTCGATGAGAAGATACAGAACACCGGTGATTTCTCCCGTCAGCGCCGCCGCTGGCTGTCGGCACAATGGCACTACTGCCAGACCTTTGCCAAATTCCTATGGAAAGCACTTGCTGCACGCAACTGGGACTTCTGCGATAAGCTTTTCCAGCAGCTTTCCATTCCCCGTCTGCTGCTGATGGGTTTCACGTTCTTTTTTTCCGTACTATTTACGATTTATCGCTGGACGTGGGGACTGAAGTGGTGGCTGCTTCTGGTTCTGCTTGCTGTGGCATTGCTCGTTGCCGTTCCCAAAAGATTCTGTACCAGCCGCCTGGCAATGGCCCTGCAAAAGATACCTTACACTTTCCTGCTGATGGCGGGAAATATCTTTAAGCTGCGGGGGGCAAACAAGAGCTTTATACATACAAAGCATGGGGTGGTCGAAAAATAGAAGAGGTGCATTTACGTGAAACAAATAAGTCTATAAGCAAACAAATGATATACGGAAAAATCACTTTAGAAGATTGGCGTACAGCCTGCGTAGAGGGGGAAGAGCCGGAATCTTCTTTTGAGAGTTATAATCTGAGGCTTTTCTTTTTCGGAACTTTGTATAATCGGGACACCTTGCAGGTAACCCCAGATGATACCAATGCCAAGCTTGCTGCTGATGCGTTTCTATCCGATCCGGCATATGGCTTTTCACGCCTGGACGGTTCGTTCACCATAGTATATTATTCAGAAAATGAATGCGGAGTGGTGCGCGACCATCATGGCACGCATTATCCCGTCTATTGTCACATTGATGGTAATTTTGCCACTTCCTGGCAATTTTTAGAGGACCAACTGGAAGAAAATTTCGAGCCTAATCTGGTTTCATTGAGTACATTCCTTCAGCGTGGCATTTTGAAGAAGAATAATTTCGCCCTATTCGATGTTCATTCTTTAGGTGCCGGCGAAAAGTTCTACATGTTGACAGAGCTTGGTTATCTGATGCCGGTTTGGGCTTCTGTAAAGTTAGAGACACAAGCGAAAGTACATTCCATGTTTGATTCGCTGAAGGAAAGAAATCCCAGCTTATATGAAAAGGTGGCAGATGACATTTATTGTCTGAAGCGCGACAGCGTTTTTGAGCATGAACCCAAGGTGGCGACTGAACGGAATCCGGATGTCGAGGCCTATTCCCGCCGTTATGGAGAATTGCATGCGCAAGCCATCCGCCGGCGTATCGGCCATAGCCGCAGGGTAGGTATCCTGCTGAGTGGCGGCTATGATTCCGGTTCAAACCTTGCTGCGCTGCGCAGCATTTACGACGGCCAGATTGACTCCTATTCCGTGGGCTTTAAAGGAGATGCCTGGACGGAGCTGCCCATGGCCCGTCTGATGTCTGAAACCTTCGGCACGCGCCATCATGAGTACGAGATTGACGGTACGGAAACCAGTGCCTTGCCCGACATTGTCCGTTTTCTGGGTGAGCCTTTTATGGAAGGCGGGCTGATGGTAAACTATTGTGCCATGCGCATGATAGGCGATGACAAGCCCGACGTGATTCTGGGAGGTGACGGCAGTGACCAGTATTTCGGTACTTCCGGCCGCGAAGTGGCGTTGCATTATCTATCCGCCCGCATAGGATTGCGTCCCTTGCTGCGTGGCATCAGCCGTCTGCTGGAGCATGAAACCTTTGATACCGGCGGAGAGCTTTCCCGCGTCAATTTCCATTTGGATAAGATACTTCATATTCTGGAAGGGGAGCGTTTCGGCTTCTCCGATTCTGCCTTGTGTGCCCTTCTGCAAAATCCGAAAGAAGATTTTGAGCCGGTAAAATCACTACGGCCCGATATCCACAGTTTCGAGCATCTTTATGCGCAGCATGCCATTCTTTCCGATTTGGAGACTGTAATCAACCGTATCATTCTTTTCAAGGCTTCCAGCATGGCACGCATGTTCGGTAACAATCTGACGTATCCTTTTATGGACCTGGAGCTTTTCCATTTCCTGCAGGAGCTACCGGTAGGGTTGAAGTGCAGGGGCAACAGTGTACTGGACATTGCGCGGGGCCGTTCCGTTTCTAAATATCTGTTAAAGCACCATTATAAACCTTTACTTCCCGAGGCCATTACCTTGAAGAAGAAGCAGGGCGGTTTTGCACCTATGCCACTGTTCTTCCGTGATAGGGCCCGACGTGCTTTCTTTAAGGAATTCATTCTTGCTTCCGGCATTATGGACAACTATCTGCGTCGTGATGCAGTGAAGAAGTTTCTTACAGATTATGAACAAGTTGCAGAGAAGGAGGGTGGTTGGTTCTGGCATAGGCAGAACAAGGCTTTGCAATATTTCAATCTGTTGACGCTTGTTGTGTGGTGGGAAGAGTTTGTGGAAGGCCATGAGGTGAAATTCTGAAAATATGATTGAAAGTATGAAAGTTTCCATTATTGTTCCGGTTTATAATGTTGCCAAGTACATAGAACGGTGTCTGCTGTCTGTGTTGAACCAGACCTGGCCGGATTTGGAAGTCATTCTTGTGAATGACTGCACTCCGGATAACTCTATGGAGATAGTCAGACGGGTGGTGGCTTCGCATCCGCGCGGAGCGGTGGTGAGATGTCTGGAACATGAAGAGAACAGAGGGCTTTCTGCTGCAAGAAACACCGGTATTTCAGCGTCTGTTGGCGATTATCTGTACTTCTTGGATAGCGACGATTATATTTCAGCGAATGCAATAGAGCTTTTGGCGGATGCAGCGGTGCAGAAGCGACCGGATTTTGTGATAGGCAATTACGAGGTGACCGGCGCCAGACGTTGGGCTCCTCCTTTATCATTAGGCACCGGGTTTTATGAAGGGAATGCTCTTGTACTTTCCACTTATGTGCAGGGAAAATGGTATGTCATGGCATGGAACAAGCTGGTGAGTCGTCCCCTCGTTTTGCAGCATAAACTCTACTTCCAGGAGGGCATTGTACACGAGGATGATTTATGGTCATTTAAGTTGGCATGTATGTCTCAAAGTATGTATGTCGTCAATGAGACCACTTACTATTATTCCATGCAGCCAGATTCCATCATGCGAGCGCCGTCTATGCGTAATTTGGAATGTCGTGTGCTGGTGCTTGGTTATATCTACGACTTTATCCGGTCTTCCCGGTGTTTGCAGGATAACCGGCTGATATATATATACTTTGAGAGTCTGAAGGCGAAATATTTTGACCGTATTCTGTATTTCACGAAAGACACATCCTTTCATTATCAGAGTTATTTGGTATTCAGGAACAAAAAGTATGCGTCTTTGTTGGAGATGACGGGCCTGCGTCCCGAATGGAAGCTGATGTTGCAGAACATCCATTATGTGCTTCCTACGTATGCCGGCTATCTGTATTTTAAGGCTTTTGTAAAGTCAGCCTACTATTTGTTGGTGTTGTCTATAAAAATGAAGGCAGTGTTTCATGCAAAATGAGCGAATATGAATAATCTTCCGGAAATATCCGTTATAGTACCCGTTTATAAGGTAGAAGAGTACTTGCCCCAGTGCATTGACAGTATTCTTGCACAGACCTTTACGGATTTTGAGCTGTTGCTGGTAGATGACGGGAGCCCTGACCGTTGTGGGGAGATTTGTGAAGAGTATGCCGGGAAGGATATGAGGATACGGGTGTTCCATCAACAGAACAGTGGCGTTAGCGCTGCGCGTAATATAGGATTGCAACATGCTAAGGGTACATATATTGTTTTTGTGGATTCAGATGATTGGGTTTCCACGGATTATTTGTTGCATTTATATAAGAGCCTGCCCGATACGGGTATTGGTTTGGTGATGGGAGGAGCTTTAAAATATTCAATTGATGGTAAGTTAATAGGAAAGATTGCACTTCCGGAAATATTAATAGGAAGTAATATAGGTGAAGGTTTCGCGGAGTATGGCCTTGACCGTTTTGGATTTTCTTGTTCAAAACTATATAGTGCGGAATTGATTCGTGAAAATAAATTATGTTTTGATTGTAATGTCCATTGCATGGAAGATTTGATTTTTATGATGGATTATATATTGCTTTCAGATTATATCCGTCTTTGCAATTTCATGGATTATAATTATAGGATAGCCTATTCTGCAGAAACTCTTTCTTCCCGTATGAATACATACAGCGATGAATACAATCTTTTTTCAGCTTATAGAGGCAGAATGGAAAGATTTGAGGATATTTATTATTTGTCGGATGAGCTTACCTACTATTTGAGGCACTCCGTAAGTTTGGTTTTTCAGCGTGTATTGCTATCCCTCCATGCTAATTGCTATCCATTTAGGCAACGGATATCTTGTTTGGAAGATTTATTGTCCAAGGAAAAGGAATGGATAGAAGAAAGATTCATGCCAGATTATAAAGCGGATTGCATAGCGAAATATCTTCTTTGTCACATGGGAGGCGGTTTCTTTGATTGCTGGATTTCTTTGTTACGTTTTCTCCGGTTCAAAAAAAGTTTCGGAGTACATTGACATAAATGGATAAAAACATGAAAGAAGTTTTGACTACATCTGTTACTATTCCTTTTGAGTATACTTACACTATCATTATACCTCATAAGAATATTCCGTTGTTGTTGCAACGTTGTTTGGACTCTGTTCCTTTGCGTAATGATGTCCAAATTATCGTGGTTGATGATGGCAGTTCCAGCAATGTGGTAGATTTTACTAACTTTCCGGGTACTGACCGTGAGAATGTAGAAATTATCTTTACCAAAGATGGAAAGGGAGCCGGATATGCTCGTAACTGTGGATTGCTTCAAGCAAAAGGAAAGTGGTTGCTGTTTGCTGATGCTGATGATTTCTTTCTTCCAGATTTTCTTAAAACATTGGATCGTTATTGTTCCACAGATTATGATTTAATAACTTTTCGGGCTACGAGCGTTGAATCAGATACATTAACTTCAGTACATTCGCGACAATCTGAATTTTTAGGTTTCGACGTAGCTGAAAATATTGATGTGGAGAAGTTAAAGTATAAGAATGATGTACCTTGGGCAAAAATGATTTCCGGAGCTTTGGTTCGGAAATATTCGCTTCAATTTGATGAAATACCGGCTGGCAATGACATAATGTTCTCTTTTTATTTGGATTATTATGCACAGCATGTAACTGTATGTTCAGATGCTATTTATTGTGCTACGATACGTAAGGACTCTTTACAATATGGCGTTGTGCTGGATAATTTGCTGGCAAGAGTTCGAGTGGTGTGCCGCTGCAATAGTTTTTTGAGAAGAATAGGACGTGAGGATAAACTCTTGAGCAGCTATTACCGTGTAATGCAATGTAGAAAGTATTTTGGAAAGCGAGGATATTACAAAGCTTTGTGGATTTTTGTATGTAATGAACACCGGAATATGGTGTATGCTACTTTTAGGGGAATTTTAATGAATAAGGTGAAAAATATTTGTGAAAAGTTAACATCATGGTAGAGTCTCGTCTTAAAAAAAGCTATTTGAATGCCCGGGTAAACGTGCTTTTCTATTTTATTACCCTATTCATTTCTTTTTTTTCCCGCAAGATATTCCTGGATATGTTGGGAGCGGATTTTGTAGGTCTTATGGGGACATTGCAAAATTTATTGGGCTTTTTGAATCTGGCCGAATTGGGAATTGGGGCATCTATTGGTTTTGTTCTTTACAAACCTCTATTTAATGGCGACAAGGACAAGATACGGGATATTATTTCTGTATTGGGGTATCTCTATCGCAATGTCGGACTGATAATTTTGGGGGTGGGGCTTATATTAGCCTGCTTCCTTCCCTTGATATTTGCAAATATCAGCATTGGTTTGGGCGTAGTCTATTTTGCATATTTTGCTTTTCTGTCTTCTGCCCTAATCAGTTATTTTATTAATTATCGACAAACCTTATTAGGAGCCGATCAGCGTAATTATGTTGTGACTGCCTATTTCCAGACTGTAAATATTGTAAAGATATTGGTGCAGATGATGCTTGTTTGCTATATAGGCAGTTTTTATCTATGGATTGCCATTGAGCTGCTTTTTGGTATTTTGTATTCATACATACTTAATTGGAAGATAAATAGGGTATATCCATGGTTGAAGTGTAGCATTGCTGAAGGTCGTCGAAAGTATCCTGAAAATAAGATAATCGTACGCAAGGCACGCCAGATGTTTGTACATCAATTGGCAGGGATGGGGCGTTCCCAGCTGCTTCCTTTTTTGGTTTACACGTTCACTTCCTTAAAATTGGTAGCCTATTATAGTAATTACATGTTGCTGTTGACCAAATTGAACCAGCTCGTCAATAATTTCTTAGGAAGTACGGGGGCTGGAGTGGGAAATTTGATTGCCGAAGGTGACTCAAAGCGTATACAACAAGTATTTTGGGAACTCAGCTCTTTACGCTTTATGGTAGCTTCTTTTTTAACATTTGCCCTCTACCATCTGATGGATTCCTTTATTGTTGTATGGTTAGGGACAGAGTATGTATTGCCTCATTCTGTATTGGTAGTGATTCTTGCCAATTTTTTCATCAGTCAGTTTCGCGGTACAAATGATCAGTTTATTTATGGCTATGGTCTTTTTCAAGATACTTGGGCGCCCATTGCTACACTTGGTATCACGATACTGGCAGCTTTGGTTGGAGGATATTATTGGGGACTTCCAGGGGTCTTGTTAGGAGATGTTGCCAGTTCCATAACTGTCATAAGCATTTGGAAACCTTATTTTTTATATCGCTACGGTTTTAAAATGTCTGTTGGAATTTATTGGAAAAATGTATTGCTGTATTTATGTATGTTTGTTTTTTCTTGGGCTTTGACAGATGGTATTCTTTTATCATTGGCTCTGCCAAAACCAGAGGAAGGTTATTTAGAGTGGAGCTTGTATGCTTTGGTTTCTTCGTTATTATTTCTGTCGATTTTGACAATTCTATTTTATAATTTTTCAAAAGGTATTCGGACTTTGCTGGGGCGATTTATTCATTGGTAACTTTTGAATATAAAAACAGATTTATAAAAGTGATACATGTCGATGAAGGCAATTTACGGAATCGGTTCGCCTTTTCTATAATTTTATTTGTAAGGCTAAAAGTAAACTTCTATATTTGTGTTATAGCATGGAATATGGAATATGAAATGGGAAAACGATTGAGGATAGTGTATTGCATTCCTTCTGTTTATAAAATGGGGGGAATGGAAAGAGTGCTTGCTTTGAAAGTGAATTTCTTTGTTGAGACTTTCGGTTATGAAGTGCATATCATTACAACTGAAGGCATTTCAGGTACTCCTTTTTTCAATTTTCATCCTTTTGTTCAGATTCATGATTTGAATATCCATTTTGATGTATGGATGCCTAAATATAAGCGTTTTTTGATGTATGCTTATAAACGTTTCTTGTATAAAAGGCGTTTGGAGCAATGTCTAAATAAAATAAAACCAGATATTACAATTGCGATGCTACGTCGTGAGGTGGGATTTTTGTCCAGTATGTCAGATGGAAGCATCAAAATAGCGGAAAGTCATTTCTATAAAGATTGTTTTTTACATATAAATCCACAACTGTCAAGATTTCTACCCAGGTTTGTGTGGGACTATTGGATAAAAAAAATTGTAAAAAAACTCAATTGCTTGTCTCGTTTTGTAGTTCTTACCCAAGAGGATAGAGTTCTTTGGACAGAATTGGATAATGTAGAAATCATTCCTAATCCTATAGCTTTTGTCCCTTCTGTTTTTTCCACTTGTACTAATCATCATGTGATAGCAGTAGGAAGGTATGTTCCTCAAAAAGGCTTTGATATGTTGATTACTGCTTGGGCACAAGTTGTGGCAGTGTGCCCTGATTGGAAGTTGCATATTTGGGGAGAGGGTGAATTGAGAGAGCAGCTTCAAAGCCAAATTGATAGGATGGGATTGGATGAGTCCTGCTTTTTGGAAGGTCGTACTGATAATGTAGCCGAAAAATACGTGGAGAATTCAGTTTTTGTGTTGAGTTCTCGTTTTGAAGGGTTTGCAATGGTGATAGCAGAGGCTATGGCGTGTGGGCTCCCTGTTGTTTCATATGCTTGTCCATGTGGTCCTAAAAATCTTGTTCAGGAAGGAGTGAACGGATTTTTGGTAGAGAATGGGAATGTCCATGAGCTATCTCAGAAGATTATATACATGATAGAGCATGAGGAAGAAAGAAAATGGATGGGGCAGAATGCTATTAAAAGTGTTGGTTGTTTCCAAATAGAGATGGTGGCTTTGCAATGGAAAAAACTTTTCGAGAAATTGCTGGAAGAACATTCTGATTTATTAAAGTAACAGAATTTATGGAGAAGTGGCTGAGTTTTATTGTTCCGGTATACAATGTGGAAGATTATCTGTCTGAATGTGTAGATAGCTTGTTGAATCAAGATGTTCCGTCAGAGCTATATGAGATAATACTCTATGATGACGGGTCCACTGACGGAAGTCTACGGATAGCGCAGAAATATGGGGCTGGTTATGCTAATATCCGTGTCTTTACCCATCCGAATTCCGGAGCGGCTGAAACTCGCAATGAGGCCATTGAAAAGGCGGTCGGCAAATACATCTGGTTTGTTGACAGCGATGATTTCATAGCTCCCGGCTTGTTGTCCCGTCTTTATGAGAAGACCCGTGAAGGCCATTTGGACATGCTGATATTCAATAATGTAGCTTTTGAAGACGGCAAATGCAGGCGTTTTGTCGGATTTGATGTACCCGAATCACCGATAAAGACGGGGATAGAACTCTATCAGGATTTCTATTACAATCCGGTACTGACCAATCGCTTGATACTCCGTGACCTGCTGACAAGGCACCGTTTGCGTTATATTCCGGGGAATAAGGCAGAGGATTGTGTGCTGAATCCTCTTTGTTTTTATCATGCCAATGCTGTCTGTTCACTTCCGGTTGATGCTTATTATTATCGGATGCGCAGTCAGTCGGTGTCTCATCATGTTGATAATCAGAAAAGAATTATAGAGTCTTTATTAGAAGGGCTCGAAAGCCACAGTGACTATATGAAAGAACATCCGGCCCCTGGTTTCTGGATGAGGGTTTGTGTACACGATATACGACGGGTACATATTTGGCTGGATACTGCTTGCGGTAATAGGAAAGAGAAAAGCGGGTTCATTTGCCGGGAGAGGTCGGCTCTAAGGTCGGCGTTGAAGCGGTTGCCTTTCCGGTTGTCCATTGATTATGCTGTCTTATGCCTGGCTTCGCTTTCCCCTTTATTGATACTGGATGTGCAACGTTTTTTACGTACAATGAAACGATGGATAAAAAGATGAATACTTTTCCGCTCATAACGCTGGGAATACCTATTTATAATGCTGCGAGTCTTATAGAGCGTACATTATTGTCCGCCCTTAATCAAACGTATCCGAACATTGAATTTGTTTTTGTCGATGATAAAGGGGATAGTATGGATATAGTTCGCAGGGTAGTCGGGGAACATCCACGTGGAAGTGCTGTCCGTATTATCGACCAAGTGGTCAATCAGGGTACGGGGGCGGCACGCAATGCCATTGTGGAGAAGGCGACGGGAGAATATCTGTTTACGATGGATTGCGACGATGTTCTTATACCGGAGTGCATCGAATTACTATACAATAAGATGCAGGAACATCCGGTGGATTTTGTGGCGGCATCTTTCGTCCGGCGTGATTTGGAAGGAAAAGTGTATCCCGGTGGATGCCGGTACGCGGATACTCTGATTGCTGATGGAGATTATGCTGTGGCTAAATATCGTTACGGACGGGGACAGAATATTTTTGTAGCTACCTGGAACAAGCTCTACCGGACGGAGTTTCTGCGCAAGAACGAGGTTCGTTGTATTCCTCATTACCTGATTGATGACCCCTGGTTTACGTATCAAGTGATATTGCGGGCCCGTTCTTGCCGCTTGTTGCCGGATTGTACACTGTTCTTTACTTATAATCCTCAATCGGTGACCAGTGTGAAAGAGCGGCAAGGGTATTCCGAGTTCTTGGCAGAACAATATATCGGTACGCAGTTGTTGAAGTCCGGGTATATACACTCTTTGACTGGCGAACCCTTCTATAACGGACTGATGCTCGACATCTTGAAAATGAGCCTTTATCATGCCAACCGGGTATATGCTTCTGCATGTATTTCGCCGGAGAAGAAGCGGCAATATCTGGAAAATCTTTTATCCCGCCATTTTTCCTATCCGTCACATTGGCATTTGGATAAAAATTTGATGAAACTGCTTCCTTTTCTTCTGTTCTATATGATGCCTATGGCCGCTAAAAAGTGGATGGTTGGCTTCATGGTCAATATAAATCTGAAGGATAAGGTGAAGCGCTGGCTTCATTTTTAGCAAGTGGCATTGTTGTTCATCTATTAATAGACGGACTCACTGTCCTTTATCGGCATGTAGTAGGGAACCAGGTATTTGATGAATCCTTCGGCCACTTCCTTGTTAGGGAATCCCAGCCGATAGATGTTGAATTCTTCGTCATATTCCTTTATCGTGAGGTAGCCGCTTTGGTAAATCACGGCAATGGGATTATCCTTGAACGGCTCCACGTCTGTCAGTGTCTCTGCAGTCACTCCTTCGCTCGTAAGGTCGGGCAGACAGAAGTTGTTGTCTTTCAGCAGTTTCACAAATATCCGTCATTGATAAGGCTCTCAAAACTCTGTATTCCAATAGGGTACTTCATACGGCTGAACTTTGTTTGATGCGCATTTTGCTTAATTAGAACAAATGTATGAATAAAAAATGAGGTGGCAAAGCTTTTGTCATGCTTTGTCACCTCCCTTTTCTTGGTTACCACTTCTCTTTTTTCACCTCAAAACACGGGCATTGTTTCGTCCATTCCATCGGTTCCACCTCTCCGTTGTTGTCCAGGTCGGGGCTGAGGTCGCGATGTCCCGCCACTTTTGCTTCCGGATAGTCCATCAGCAAAGCGCGGACCAGTACGCGGAGCGAGTGGCGCTGCCATTCCGTGCGTGTGTCTTTGGGATTCCCATAGTGGTCCAATCCGCCTTCGTAGGCGATTCCGATAGAGTGGGCATTGTAGCCGCGGGCGTGGGCGCCGGCCCTCTCGACCGGGCGTGTGGTCAGGATTTGTCCGTCACGGCGGATGTAGAAATGATAGCCCGTGCCATCAAATCCACGTCGGCGGTGCGCGGCTTCCAGAGCTTGCCCGGTAAAGGGACGGTCCTCGCACGTGGCGCTGCAATGTATCACAATCAAATCAATTTTTCTCATTTCTTTCTACTGTTTGCCTTTGGGGGCTGTTCGCTAAAGGGGACCACCGCTGTTCATGGCGTGTGCGCTGAATGCACCCAAAAGTGCCGAAGCTACAGCGATGATTACTTTCAGAATCTTGTCCCAGGCTGATGATTTTGTACTCATGATGTTTGATGTTTAATCCTTAATCCCTCTTTTTTATCCCAGCGGATTCTCCCCCTGGTCTCCGTCGGAACCTCCGCCATCGGGATTATTGCCGCCGGAACCTCCGCCGGTACTATCCTTGTCGGCAGTTACAAGCTCAAAGATGAGGTTGTTTGCTCCACCTTTGGTGGTGGCGTTGCTGTCGTTCACCAGCCGCAGGGTGTTGGCTACCTTGAAGCGGATATTGACGCGTTCGATGTTTTTCACGGTGCAGTCTTTGGCCAGTTCGGTGGCACGGCACTTGAAGGTGGTGTGGAAGATTCCGAAACCGTCCAGACGGACACTGTTGCCGTCCGTCAGCGTCTGGCGCATCTGTCGTACGATGGCTTTGCCTACGTGCTCCACGTCTTCGGCCGACATGGCTCCCAGTGCTTCAATGTCTTGCGCGATACGGGCAAGGTCGAAGATTTTGGCATCTTGGGGCTTGCGTTTCAGGGTGTAGACCATGGGGGAGCTACTGTCCCCGATTTTCTTGTGGCGCTGTGTGCGCACTACTAATGCTGTTGACATGATGTTTGATGTTTAATGGTTAATGTTTCATTCCGAAAGGGGAAAGGAGGTGTCTCCGCGGCGATGGCCTCTGCTCCGTTTCGTTGATACAAAGATAGGACATGGGGCAGGGAGGAAGGGAGGTTGGGGGAGGTAGGAGGAGGTTGGGAGAGGATAAGGGAGGTTATTGTTTCTTTTGTTTTGGATTTGTGACAAATAGGAGGTATATTTGTATTCGCATAGATGTGCGTAAACTGAATAAAAAGACATGGAATATGTTGGAAAACAGTAATCAGGATATGTGCTGTTTTAGCTCGTTTTGATGAAGTGCGTGAAGTGGTGGTATATGCCAATCTTGAAAACGAGGCATTGCGTGAGCATATAGACAGAGTGGGGGTGAGGATTTATGTGAAAAGGGGGGGAACCTTCTAAGAAGGCTCCCCGAAGACATTAATCATAAGCTGCACTTGTGCGGGCGTGTACCGTCGGCAATAAGGGTTCATGCCCGTGGCAAGCAGGCGTTGTTCCAGCCCTGGGGCGGTGCGTATCCATTCGTTCAGCCGGTTGACGGCAGTCTGCTGGGCAATGCCCGGAAGGTAGTACATGGCCAGTTCGCCTTTCCCGTAACTGCGGACGGGGAAGCGTGGCTCTGCAAAGGAATCATTCTGTTTCATCATATTCTTTAAAGTTTAGGTTGTATGTTTTCTTTAATAGGGATAACACGTGATTGCACGGATAACACGTGATTGCACAGTTTGCACATGCTTGCACCTATTCTCTTCTTTCCGTCTTGTAAAGATACGGATTTTTACTCGAATAACCTGCCTTGTTCTTCATTATTTTTCAACCAATTCTCATTGTCGAACTGCGTGTTCACCGGTCCCGGTCGCTCTCCTTGGGGGGTGTGGATGATGTCTTCCTCGCAGGGCCAGTAGCGTCCGTTCAGGTGGTTGTAGACGAACTTGGCCTCGGTGTGGGCGCTGCCCAGGTGCTTGAAGCGGACTTTCTCGATGTAGATGGTGGCTATCTGCTTCGTGTCGTTGCGGTCTACCACGAGGCAGAAGTCGGACATGTTGGCGAAGTTGGCAGAGCCGTTGATGTCGTTCATCTCGACACGGCGCCGGGTGCCGTCCTTTTCGTTGCGGTTCACCTTGCGGGGGTGGGCCACGAGGATGACGAGGCACTGGTTGCGGGTGGCGAAGCGTCCCAGCTTGTTCAGCGTGTCGGTGATGTAGTCCATTTCCGTCTGCCCCGGTTCCAGACGTTGTTCCAGGCGGTTCATGGGGTCGATGACGAGGATGCGCACCCCTTTGCGGCGCACCACCTGGCGGGCTTTCTCCAGGATGTGGTCGATGCCGTAGCTCCCGTCGTCGGGCAGGATGTGCGACACGTTGCGGTCCAGCCAGCCCACTGCCTGCCCGTAGACGGCTTCCGTCATGCCCGGTCCGGGGGTGAAGCGGTGGCCGGTCAGCTTCTCCGCCAGCTTGTGCAGATGGTAGGCGATGGGCATGTTTTCGGGGCTGAAGAAGGCGATTTTCCACTCGTGGCGCAGGCAGAGGCGCAGCACCAGCTCGTCGGTGAATTCGGACTTGCCGTCGCCGGGGCGTCCGGTCATCACCAGCAGGCGGCGGGGCTCGAAGGTGCAGTGTTCGTCGAAGTTGTCCCAGCCGGTGTCGGCACCCCGCTGCAGGCCGTTCTCGTAGAGGGAGCGCAGGTCGTCGCGGCAGTCTTCGGCGGTGAAGATGCCTTCCAGGGGCACTTCTTCGGCTTGCTCGATGCAGATGCGGAGGCTTTCGGCGCCGTATTTCACCAGATGCTCGTTGGCATCCTTGCAGCCCTCGCCGAAGTGCACGATGCGGCAGCGTTCCACTCCGAGGCGGCGCGTGAGTTCCTGCCGGAGCGACTGCCCTGCCGGGTCCTCGTCTACGGCGATGTAGAGGGCCTGCTTGTCTTCGAAGTGCGACTCCACGAAGCGGTCCAGCCACGTGAGGTTGCTCTGGGCGCCGGCGGGCACGGAAATGACGTCCTTGCGTCCGGCGGCGATGATGGCTGCCGCGTCGAACTCGCCTTCGGTGATGATGCACTCCGGGGTGCCGAGGATGCTGTCCACGTTGTAGGGGATGAGTTCGGCGCCCTTCACCATCATGAAGTGTTTCAGGGCGCTGCGGTACTTGGTGTTGACGAGCGTCCCGTTCTCGAAGTAGTTGAAGCAGATGCAGTTCTCCTCCTGGCTGCTCTCCGGGAGGCGCACCGTCTCTTCGGTGATGCGCAGGGTGCGCAGCAGCTCCTGCGGCAGGCAGCGGACGGTGGTCCAGTAGCGTTCCAGGTTCTCGGAGAGTTGCATCCGGGCAGGGTCGAAGGTGGGACGGCGGAAGTGCTGGGGCGGTGCGGCGGGCTTCCGGTGCATGTCGCGGCGTTGCTGCTTGAGGCGTTCTTCGGCGTCGTCGGGCACGTAGAGCTTGTAGCCGCAGTGGTGGCAGTAGCACAAGCCTTTGTCCAGGTCTACGGAGAGTGACTTGTTGCCTTTGTGTCCGCGGGTGTCGTTACATTGCGGGCAGATGATCTTGATTTTGCCGCTGATGCGGCCGCGGGTGTCAATGCCGCGTTGATGAAAATTTCTCATATAGGATTTGTTTTGTTGGACAGAAGGACGTACTTGTCTTCTCGTTTTTGTCTCTTTGTCCTTTTGTCCGGTAAATGGTTATACATGAATGGTCTCACCCCTTCCGATGCCACACTTCACGGGGGTAAATGCCACACTTGGGACGTGCTGAGGTGTGGCATCCGGGGCGCTGGCGTGTGGCATCCGGGGCGCTGGCGTGTGGCATCCGGGGTGCTGAGGTGTGGCATCCGGAACGCTGGCGTGTGGCATTCCGGATGCCGGAGTGTGGCGTTTCAGCCGGGTTTCTGTTTCGGCTTTTTCGATGAAGGCGGTGGGGTTTGCGAAGTCCACGAACGGGCAGTTTCGTTCCAGAAGGCGGTATTGTCCGGTCGGGGTGGCGCTCCGTCGGGGATGGGGCAGCCCAGGTAGGTGCGCTGTCCGTCCACAAGTAGCTCGTAGCGGTAGGGGTCGGGAGGTGCTGTCGCCTGCTGCTTGGTGTCCAGGGAGCAGAGAACCTCGTGCAGGGCGTGTGAGGTCCGGCTTCCGGCACTGACATAGTTGACGAAATATCCTTGCACATCACTTATTTCCAGTAGATTACCTCCTTTGCCGTAGGCTTCGATGTGTTGCTTGAATATTTTCACCGCTTCCCGGATGTGGCGTTTCAGCAGGCATCCGTAGCCGCTTTTCATGCAGGCGATGTCCAGCCAGGAGCTTTCGAGGGTGAGGTTATCCACCATTTCGCGCCATGGTCGTACGGGGTGTCCCGGGTCTTGCGACCGGTCGCTGCCATCGTCGTTGTCGTCGTCATCGTTGCCGTCGCAAGTGGTCTGCGCTCCTCCGGACGTTGACGGTGGCACTCCTCCGGCATCCGACGGCGGAAGAGGCCTATCGGCATCAGCGGCAGTTTCTTCTTCTGCTGCTGATGCTGCTGTTGTTTTTATATGATTATTTATATTCTCTTTATTATTTCCCTCTGTCGCTTTCGGTAATTCGCTGTTTTTTCAGTGGGTTAATTGTTTCTGGGGCTTGTTTTTCGGCGTTTTCCCTTGGTGTTTTTTGCCATTTTTCGTCATTTTTTGCCTTGGAATACGGCTTTGCCTCCCCCTTTTTTGCCGTTTTTTCGTCTTTTTTGCGTGGGGGATTCAGCTCTTTCGGCGTGAAATATCCGTCTTCCTCGAGTTCGAAGAGTCCGTATTCCCGGATAATTTTCAGGAGGTAGGCAAGCGTTACTTTCTTCCCGTCGCAATGGGGACGGAGGTATTCTTGTCGTGCGCGAGGTTCGGGCAGCATTCCCAGTTTCTCGATGATGACCCAATAGGCACCCAGTCCTCTCAAGCCTTCTTTTTCTGTCAGTTGTTGCATTCTGGGGTCGCACATGGCCATCAAGGGATGTTGTAAATAGAAATTTCTTTTCATTTTAATTGTTTTTTGCAAGGAAAAGTATTGCGTAAAGCGTGGTTGCTTGTTGTTGCGACGGCGTTTTTCGTAGCGTTTTCTCTTTGTTTTATGGTGCAAAGGTAGGGATAATAAAATAGTGGTGCAGCCCGAATAGGTACGGTCTGCATACGTTGTTTTTGTTGACAAACAACAAGTTACGGTTTCTAAACTTATGGAAACCGTACTTGTCTTAATAAATGTAAATTGAAAGCTTTTTATTCTTTCTCTTGTTCAGAAACTTGTTTTATTTTTTTTATCCGGTTCTCTATGGGGATGAGTTCCTTGCTTTCCCTGAAGCTGGCTTTCCGGTCACTCTTGAAGATTGTCCGAATGACTTGTTTAATAACTTCGGCTATTACCAGTCTTTCTTCTGCATGTTTGGTTGTTCCGTTAAAACTCCAGAACTTTTGCCCATCTACGGTAAGGGCTAAATTAAATTTTTAGTCATGATTATTTGTTTTTAAAAAGATGCAAAGGTAGTCATAATATTGTATAAAGCTTATTTGTTTAGCAGCCTTTTTAGCTTGTCACGCTTTGAGATGAGGAAACGTCGTAGCCAAGGGAAAGTTTCTCCAGACTTTAGATTATAGTAGATGGATTTTGAATCGTAAATCATTTGAAAAGTTTCCGTACAGAGTACTGGCTTCTTGGTCAGACGATTGATTTCTATGGCTTGTTGTAGGGAACTTTCTACAAAAAGCATGTAGGTGGTGGATAATTTATATTCTTTGGCTTTAAATGAGGCATGGCAGTTGGCACGTTGGCGGGCTTCTTTGTTGGGCAGGTCTAGCATGACCAGTTTATCATATTTTACATGGTTTTTCTTTAACCAGGCCATGGTTTCCGGGCGGTATTTCTCTAAACGTGAAGTGACCAGCGTACCTACTTCGGTACGGGGAATGAATAAGGGTTGGGCGTTCAGTAGGAATTCGCGGTAGCGTGGTCCGTCATCATTTTCTTCGGGAGTAGGATCTACGCAAAGAACCCCGTCAATATCCAAACATGCTTTTTTCAGGATTCCATGGTTCATTATGTTCCACTGGAAGAAACGGGGATAATCCAGAATCTCAAAATGATAATCCACGCTTCTGGTATGTTCAGGCACACTGTAAATGGCACAATATTTTATTTCATAGTTGTCATTGAGAGCTTTCAGCAATGTTCGGCATTTATTTATGGCGTTTCCGGTGGCAATGCTGTCATCTACCACTAATACTTTGCGGATGTGGGTCATGTTGAAAGTTTTGCCACGTTCTCCGGTCTGATAGATGTGTCCGTTGCGGAATGAGTCCAAGTCTGTTACTGGCAGATTCAAATAGAGTGCCAGCAGGTTGGCGGGAAACATGCCACTGCGAGGGATGCCCACTATCAGGTCAAAATCACGTGGCAGTATGCTGAGATGTTGCAGGATGCAGTGGTTCAAGTCATCTATGTTGCGATAATTCATAATATTCTATTATTGAAATGCTCAATGATTCTATAAATTTTCTTCACGCTGTGCCCCCAACTGTGGGTTTCAGCGAAGGATATGCGTTGTTGTGCCAATTTTTTGTCATCGGATTCGGTTATAGCGTGGTCAATGGCAGAAAGCCACTCTTGCGGGTTCGTGGCCAAGTGCGTGTAGGCTGCAAAGATGTTGCGCATGGTGTGGGTACTGGTTGCCACGGTCGGTTTGCCCATTGCCAGATATTCGTCAATTTTCAGTGGGTAGTTGCCATCGGTGATGTCGTTTATCATTTGCGGATTTATGCAAACGTCATAGGTGGCAATATATGCAGGCAGTTCACTTGTTTTTTTTTGCCCGAGAAAATGGACGTTCTTCAGTGTGTGGATACGGTGTTGGCGGAATCCGTTATCTTCCGGTCCGGTGAACACAAAGTTGTATTCGGGGCGTTGTCTGATTATTTCATAGAGCAAATCTCCGTCCAGGCGGGTACTGTTTACAGTACCCATGTATCCGATGATGGGGTGGGGAATTCCTTTTATGTCGGTGGGTATGCCGTAGCTTCGGGAAGCATCATACAGCTCTATGTTCACTCCGGTTTCTATCGGATATGTCTCCGGATTATAGGCTAGCAATTCTGCAGCGAAGCGGCTGGAGTTCGCCAATACAATGTCTGCAGAAGCGGCCAGCTCTGGCTCGAGGCGAGTACCGTGCTTGCGCCAATAGGCTTCTCCGATGATGTAATCGCGACGGTAGTAGATGGATAGCACCGGATGAATGTATTCCTTCAGATACCGGCTGCGGTAGATGTCCGTATCAATAAGATGGATGTAGTCCTTAAAACCGAGTTGTGCAGCTTGCTGCACAATCCACCGGCCGATACGGCGGTTGTTCTGTCTGTTGAAGAAGTTGAACAAGGGAGCGGGTAGAAAGTTTACGGACAAAAGTGTGAACGGGCAGTCCAGTACCCACATGTTTTTGTTGATTTGCCGCAGGGGAGAAGCTTCTCCTTTGATGACAGACATACGGCGTATGTAGGAGGGAGCTTGCTTGTTGCCTTTCAGCCGGGTGGAATAGTCCATAGGTGTATTGATGTAGAGCACTCGGTTCTGCTTTGAAATTTCTAGCGCCGTATTCTTGATGGTGCTTCCTATTTCAATGTCCCACGTCTGCAGGCTGGTAATGATAAAGTCTTTCATACCTATGGCTTTTATTTAGGTTTCTAATGATTGTTTCTTCTGTATTTCGCGATAAATCTTCGAATATGCTTCAGCTGTATTCCTCCATGAAAAGAGTTTCACACGTTCCAGCCCATAGTCTACTTGTTTTTGATAGAAGTCCGCGTCATTTTCCAATTTAATCAGGGCATCGGCTATTTGTTGCGGTTGTTCCGGATTGATAAGAACTGCTCCTTCACCTGCCACTTCGGGCATGGCCGAAGTGTGGCTTGTAATGACGGGAGTACCGCAAGCCATGGCTTCGAGTATGGGAATGCCGAAACTTTCGCGCAGGGAAGGGTATAAAAAGGTGAAGGCTGTATTATAAAGGGCTGCCAAATCTTGGTTGTCAATGTAGCCCGGATAAAACAACTGTTTCTTTATTTCTGTGATTTGCTCTTGCCGGAGGAGGGCGTCAATATATTCCTCTTTCAAATCGGCTATCAGCAACGGACGTTTCACAGCCGATTTTTCCAGATAGAGGGCATAAGCCTTCAGTGTGCGTGCTGCATTTTTCTTGGGGTCGGTATTGCCCAAGAAGAACAGAAAACCTTCTTGTGGAATGTATTTTTTGATGATGTTGGAGTGGGGTGTCCGAGGGATAAAGTGTTTATTGTATCCGTTGTATACAGCTGTTATCTGTTGCTCCGGCAGGTGCAACGCTTCCCGGATGCGGTTGCATTCGAAATGTGACACCGTGATTATCTTTTTACACTTCTTCAATATTCTTGGAACAACCATCCGTCGGTAGTGCCATCCCATTTCCTGATAGAGCGAAGGGCTGCGGTGCTGCCGCGGTTCCAGATAGATGATGTCATGCAATGTCAGTACCAAGGGGACCGGGCACCACAACGGAGCTGTATTGGATGTACAATGTAGCAGGTCTGCCTGCAATTGCTGTACAGTATAAGGTAATGCCACTTGCTCCCATAATGGATAAGAGGGACAATGCACTTCTATGATGCTTAGGTTCTCCGATTCTTCCAGACAGCGGTCTTCGCCCGCAGAAACCAGCACATAATAGTGGTTCCCGTCCTTACGCTTCTGCAACTCTTTTAGAGTTTCCAGAATGACAAAGTCCATTCCGTGCTTGTCACTGCGGAAGATGCGTTGAGCTTCAATCGCTATTTTCATGGTTACTGATGCTTGTTATCTTTTTCTTTTTTTTGCCGAAAAAGCGTCCTATATGGCTGAATATACTTGAGAATATCAGTATAGGCATGGCCCAAACTGCTTTGCGGAAATGGCGGGCTATTTCCCCTTCGGGCATTGCCATAAGGAAGGTGACGCCAATGGCTAACAGCAGTATATACCATTTAAAGCAGAGTGTCCAGTCCAAGAAAGTCATCCCTATAGCTATGAGGACGGTAAGTCCGATAAGTAGCAGGCGGGAAGGCATAATCCACTGTACCAGTTTATTGCAATAATCCCACCGCCCTTGCAGGAAGGCAAGGGGAAGGCGCTTCAATGCCAGGAAAGTGCTGCTGTACTGGGAGGCAATCCAGCGCTGGCGCTCTTCGTTATAGCCGTACGCATTGTCCTTCTTCTTGCTGTAACAGACAATTTCTTCCAAGTATTCTGTATATATGTTTTGTTCCAGCAAAGCTACTTCCATTGCTTTGCTGAAGTCGCTTCCTTTCAATGTAGGAGCTATTTCATGGAACATCGCAAAATCAAAAGCCATCCCCGAACCGATTAGGGCTGAAGAGAATCCCAGAGTTACTTGACCCTTGCGGAATATATGGTTGTTGATTTCTTCACTGGCAGCCGTAAGGACAGCAATGCTGGTATTCAGGTTCTCAGCCATACGGTGTGCCTGGATGGAATCGCACCCCGAATAATATGCATTGTTGAATAAGTCAAGTGCGTTGGGCACTACACGGTTGTCGGAGTTGAAAATAACTACCATATCATATTCGTGTGGAGAATAACGTTCCATGACCTGCTGGATAGCGTATACTTTGGTACAACTTTCCTTATCGGGCACTACAATATTGACCGGCATCTGAAGAAGTGTGATAAGATCCTCCTCGGGTAGTTGGGTGGCAGCGACTGCAATGTCATATTTCTCGCGCGGATAGTTTTGCGTGTCAAGGAAAGTGTTGATACTGCTGATAACCTCTTTGCCGTCACGCAGGACGGTGAATACAACAAGAAAACGGTGTTGTATATTTGCATGGGGATAGGGATTCTTATACTTTCTCAGAGAAGCGAGAGAATAGATGAACAAATAGGCAATGGGGAGCAGGAAAATCAAAAACAAGATAGCATCTCCCATTTGCAGGGCATTGTTGTTTTCGTCCATCCACCAGTCCGGATTGAATATGGAAAAGATTTCGTTCATATAGTTACTGTTTATTATTTCGTTAATAATTGTCGTTTCTCTTCGAGGAGTTGCTTGTCAATATAAGGACTATTGACGATACATGCAAAGAATGTCCATAGGATAAATTGCGTATTGGGCTGTCCGAAAAACTGATTTCCGTATGCACTTAACATTAATCCAAATAGTCCGCATATAAAAGCGGTAAGTATACCTCGAAATTCTGTATTCCTCACTTTGAACATGATGAGATAACATCCCCAAAACAGACAAATTAATAATACGGCAATATGCAATATAAGTCCCACAATGCCGGTTTGTACCCATATTTTGACATAATATGAATCTACCGGGAAGGTTGTGATATATCGGCTTCCATATTTCCGCGCTTCTACTCCGGCCAATCCTATTCCCTCGCCGAACGGCCTGTCTTTCATGTACTCGGCCATCTTCTTCTGGTTCTCAATACGTACATTGAAGGATGCGTCCTGGGTGGGTTTAAAGGCGGTTCTCATACGGCTGATCATAGCATTGCTTTCACCGATATAGGTGAAGGCAAAGAATATGTATATTCCGATTCCTACTATGGCACTTGCCAATGTGAACTTTATACTTTTATTGATTAGGCAGAAAAGGACCAATCCTCCTAATGGGACAATCATTGCACCGCGTGTGCCGGACATGAATAGCCCGATAACTCCCATTATAGCGATTGCCAGATAGAACCAACGTATTTTTTCCCCTTTGGTATAAAAAAAGATGATGCTGTATACCAGTGCTATATTGCCCATGTTTGAACCATGATTGCCCGCATCGGTAAATGTAGAGAAATATCGGATACCGGTGCGGAGAAGGTGGGTACGGTAACTTTCGGATGAATAGAGCCAGGTTGTCTCATACTGGTCCCAGCCTATGTATCTTTGTATCATTAGCTTGATAAATGATATGGTTGTAAATATGGCTATAATCATTATCAATGCCTTTACTAATTTAAAACGCGTAAAGAAAGCTGTCAGCAGGATGATGAATATCAGTGTGGCAGGATACATGGCTCTGGAGTTTACCCATGCCTCTGTCAATCCGTTGGGATTGACTATTTCCAGAAAACAAAAGACAAACCAAATAGCGTAAGCTACCGTAACCACATTGAAAGAACGTCTCCACTTGATGTCTTTGGAATAAGGGGAATGCAATATCGTGCAAAATAGAAAGAATAACATTCCGATGTCCAAGAGTATGCTGATGCCGTTGACTCGGATAAAGGTGCGATAAATGACTCCCCAGAAATAGCAGAGCGTTCCATAAGTGATAAGTGCAATCAAAGGACGTTTTATCGACAATATAATATAAATTATGGCAATGGGGATGAGGACAACAAGAAATGCCTTCAGCAATTGGTCATTTAGTGCATGATAGGCTATAGCCGCCAGACCGATAAAAAGCACGGCGGATAAAGCTATTTGTGGAGATATGTGTCTTGTTGCAATTCCCATATTTCTGGTCATTATTTAACGGCTGCTGGTTTTGAAGTCAGGCCTAATTGTGCCAATCGGCTGAAGAAGGAGTGTACCGGAGTCTTCGGAGGCAGTTCTCCGGTGAAGGCTTCTACAACTTCACGGTCGGCATTGTTCAGATAAAGGAATAATGGAGTGTCTGCCAGTTCGTCTTTCAACGGTTTTAAACGATTGTCGTCATCCTTACCCCACAAACGGCAGGCATTGGCTATCAGTAGATTGAAATCCGCTTTTTTCAGAACGGGTATAGGCAGTGATGCTACATTGACGGAAGGGTATTCTACCAGTATGACATCCGGTATTTCTTCTGCTTCATTTAATTGCCAAAAATCGGAAAGTTCTTGAGCCTGTACATATATTTTGTCTTTTATTTCAAAATCATGGTTATGTTCTACAAGGCGTACCCGAATACCTTCCGATTCCCAGTACTGGATAAAGTATTTGGCAAGAAATGATTTACCTTCGCGGGCGTTCATGCTGAGCAGATTTATTATAGTGGGACGTCCGGGCTGCAAATAGTTATTTAATTGACGACAACTGTATGCGGCTGCCAAACGGTTGCATGCCTTAAGGAAACCACGATATTTTAAATTGCTGATACCGTTGAAGGCAGCAATAACAGGTAATCCCGTCAGACGTTTGCTGCGTATGGGGTCGCGAAGGGTACGGTCCAGTAACTCGATGAGCAGGAAGTAGGCGGTAATAAATATCAGGCTGCCAAAGAATGCTGCTATAATAATAACGGCTCTTTTTCGACCGTTATCTGTCAACGGATAATTGGGATCTGAAATAATCTGTAGGTTAGCGGTGGTCATTTTTATATTTTGCAAACGCAAGTGTGCATCTGCCAATCCTTTTAACTGCTGGCGATAGGTATCTTCGGCAATGCCTATGGCACGTTCTTTTCGTTTTACTTGGGTACCTATAGGAGAGAAATGAGCGTATTCGTTGATGATATCAATTTGGCGATTTGAAAGTACCTGCAATTCTGCTTTAGCTTTTGCTTCGTTAATACAAGCCATAAGCCATTCATCCACCATGTTTTTAATACCTACTCCTTCCTTGGAAAAACTATATTCGTTCAAATTGTCGGAAAGATGGCTGATTTTCTCTTCCGCCTTTTTAAGATTTTCTTTTTCTTTGAGGAGCTTTTCACTGCTCTGTTGGCTTTTCTCTGTTGTGAAAATTTCATGCTCCATAATACTCTGATTCAAATTGCTGACTTTCTCCAACTCTTGCAGCAGATTTGTATTGGTACGGATTATTTTGGCACGAATGTCCATTTTCTCTTCCAACATCTTGCGTAATGCCACAGCACTCTCATAAGTACGTTGAGAGGCCTCTATGCGGTCATCAGCAGCATATTTGGTCAGAGCCAATGCTTTCGATTGCTCGTTATAGTTGATGACTTGCTCCTTAACGCTGTAATCAGTTAAATCATCTTCTTCTCTTGTCAAAAGGGCTTTAGCTTTTCTGACTTCCTCCTCAAAATAGGCAATGACATTGTTTGTGGCACTGAAACGCAGAATTTCATAAGCTTTCATTAATTCGTCCTCCAGTATCTTGACCGTATTTTGGGCAATACCCGGATCGGTAGTTGTGTAATTGATTTCTATCAAGTCGCTGGTTCCCAACCGTTTTACGTCAATCGTGTTCAATGCTGCATAGCTGTAGTAGGCAGTGGGACGGCTGAAGATTGCATAAATATAATTCTGTCCACTTTCCTTGCGATATTTTGTGAGGTTTTCTGTTGTTTTGTCTACAGACGAACGATCGACTAAGGCAAGAACCTCTTTGGGAGTGGCCTGAACGAGTTGGCGATAATGTTTGGCTTGAATATACATATTGTCTTTCCATTCATCGCCATGGACCAAGTTGGTGGCGAGCAGACGGATGGAAACTTTTTCCAATGTACTTTTGGATTTGGCAATATTGATGATATTGTCAAAGGTACTATTTATATTCAACAATTCTGTTCCATCCAGATTGGTGCTGTTGGTTATACCAGCATAGAGACTGCTATTTACCGTATAGTTGAAGGGAAGGAACTGGGTAAAATAGATTACCAATGCGGTAACTATGAGACTTCCCCACAGCAACCAATAACGGATGCGGTAAAAGAATTGGGTTAAAAATTGTACTATATCCATAAAGAGTTATTTATCTTTAATGACCTTCACATTTGTCAACATTTCTAGTAGAACGATAGAGTTGTGCAAAGCTACCCGAGCCTGCTCATAAGAAACAACGGCGCCGGAACGGCGGGCACGTTCTAGAGACAATGAGATAATGTCAATAGTGCCTTGTATGAAATTATTCTCTGAAATCTTCATTTGTGCATTGTATAATGCAGCCGATTCGGCCTTCGCTTTGATGGTTGCCAGTTGTTCGGTAACTGCATTATAGGCTTCCAACACTCTCAGCTTTCGTTGTTCCATCACTTCTTCTTGTGAATATTGGAGTTGTTCTATTTGATAACGGTAATCTTTGAGCTTTAACGGACGATTGAACAATTCTCCTAAACTGATACCGACACTGGCGCCTACGTTAAAATTATGTTGGGCACTTGACATCGTTGTTTGGTACATTGGGGTGAATTCATCGCTAGCATTACCAATCACATTATATCGTCCGTAAGAATAATTCCCGTTGAATCGGAAATAATTCCACCAATTCCGCTTTTGCAGGCGGTATTGGTTTCTGACTTGTTCTACTTGTGATTGGGCACGCTTTACCGTTGCATTTTCTATCACAGCATCCAAAAAAACAGAAAGGGGAGGAAGCTCTAATTTGTCTATTTCCGTAGGCATACTTGAAGTTATCAGACCAACTGTACTGATATTTGTTTTTTCATCTTCGGCTTTTAAGGCTTCCAATATCTTGATGCGCTCCTCCCGTGTCAACTCCTGCTGCGCAGCCACAGACAAAGGTACCCCCAACAATCCTAAGAGGATTACACTGTAAATGATGGACGTGATATATCTTTTTATCATCTCTAAAGCCATATAATTCCTGTTATCTTTATTTTTATACATTCTCTTTCTGCACAAACGCTGTCAGCGTCTTGCACAGTATCTTCATGTCCAGCCAGAATGAAAATTCTTTGGCGTACTTAATGTCCAGTTGCTTGCGCTCTTCGGCCGACATCTTCCCGGCACCGCCTCGTTTCTCCACTTGCCACAGTCCCGTCAGTCCGGCGGGGGCCATGAAGCGCTCGATATACGCGTCGCTGGTCAGCAGCTCGGCCTCGTAGAGGGGGAGCGGGCGGTTGCCCACGATGCTCATGTCTCCTTTGAGGACGTTGAACAGCTGCGGCAGTTCGTCAATGCTGTACTTGCGGATGAAACGGCCTACGCGGGTGACGCGGGGATCGTTCTCTATCTTGACAAACGTATTCTGTTTTTCTTGGGCCTTCTTTTTGAGGAAATCTTCTTCGGAGATGACGAAATCGTCCGAAATCAGCAGGGTAGCCTCCTCTTCGGAAGTGCCGGTCAGGTCGTCGAAGCGAATATCAGGCTGCTCGTCCGTAAGCTCTTCTTCCATCTTGTATTGGTTGAGTGCATTCAGCTCCTTCAGGCGCTTGTCTGCATTGGTGTACATGGAGCGGAACTTCAGGAAGTTGAATATCTGGTAGTTGCTGCCTACGCGCTGGGACTTGTAAATCACTTTTCCCTTGCTTTCCATGCGGATGGCTATGGCTGTCACAATGAATATCGGAGACAGTGCAATCAGTACGGCAACGGCAAAAAGGATGTCGAAGATACGCTTCCACACAGGCAGGTGGAAGGTGTTGAATATCTTACGGTGTGACTGGCTGAATTCCTGCAACTTATGCTCCTTGCGCAGTTGGAGGAATTTTGTCATTTGTTGCAGATTCCCCTCATGGGTCGTAGGGGAGAGGGTGTTATTGACACCTGCCTGCAGATAGAGCTTGCGGTTTTCCTTCTGCAGCTCCTCGGTGACAAGGATGATGTAGACGCGTGGGAAACGCTTGTGCAGGAAAGTGATGTTTTCACAGTCTTTTTGAGGGTCGCTTTGTTCGTAAAGGATAGATGTGTTATATCGTTCGCGGATACCGTCGATGACTTTCGCCGCTTTGTTGCAGGATGAAACAGCCATGAACATGCCTCCTGCAATTTTGCTCAAGTGGTCGATGGTGACGCGGTTGCTACCTATGTAGATATAATATAACATATCCATTGATTTTGTTGTTTAGAGAAATTTCTTGATGCGGGCCTTCAGCTCCATAGGATTGAAAGGTTTCAGTATGAAATCCTCGGCCCCGGCTTCGAGCAGGTTGATGCGCTCGGTGGTACTTTCTTCACTGGAAAGCATCACAACCGGAATGTCCTTGAAAAGTGAATTGCTTTTCAGATATGCCAGGAATTCACTGCCGGTCATCTTGGGCATGCGTATGTCCGAAATGATGAGAGCGGGTTCGTTCCCCTCATTCAGCCATTCTATGGCCCTGACGGGATCTTCGAAATAAACCAGCTCATTCTCTTTCCCTAAATAGACCGAGAGTACCTTGCCTATGGCAGGTTTGTCATCTACAAATAATATTTGTTTCATTGTTTATGATAATTGTTTGCTATATTTATCTATATACATTTTCTTCTACCGGGTGTTCGTACCATTCCGTATACTGGGTTCTGTCTTGGGCCCAATAGATGAATTCCGGATATGCGCTTGCCTCGGGGATATCAGTACGTGACACATTGATTGTTTCTTTGGGATAGCGGAAGCCATACGGCACGCAGATTGCCCACGTGTTGTTGCCTGCCAAGTCAAGATTCTCTTGCTGTATGGTTCCGGCGGCAGTGGCGCCATATCCCCAAAATTCGTAAAGATGGACTTCCATGCGTTGTTCCATGCTTTTATATTGATAACAGATGAAGAAGTCCAGATTGTCTTTTGAGAATGGGGGCTCTGTCCGGGTTTGGTCTGCCAGTTCAATAATGACTTCATAAGTGTACTTTTTGGCGGTTACTCCAATGCCGGTATTTACCATCTCACCCGGTTCAACTCCGAATACATTGTGCACCTCGCCTGCGATGGGGATTACGACACTCGGATCGGAATCTTCCATGTAAGTAACGTTGTTATACCTGAATTTGTTGTACGAGCTGTTGAATGACTCCTGGAAACGCGAATCGTCGCCTCCGGTCTTGACTTCCCGGATATCGGATTTATTGATTCCGGTAATCCGGAGCCCTACGCCCAACGGCTTGCTTGCTCCTGCTGCAGCAAGGGTCACGTCGAGCTGTATGCGCTTGATGTGGTTCGTCTTTTTCTCGCGGTGATAGTAGGTCTCCACGTCCAAGACCACGTCGTTGAAGTCATAGTCGCCTACCAACGGGAAGTTGTCTTCGAATACGTACGTATAGGAGACCGGGTCTGTAGGGGTTTCTGAGCCGGACTCGTCCGGAGTATTGCCTTCGCCCGTACAGTCTCCGGCAGGAATGGTGATGGGGGATTCTCCCCATTTGGATATGGTTCCTTCGGTGTTCTTGATAGCATCAAGGAATTTGGCTTCCCACCAGATGTCCTCGGTGATATCATCGTCAATTTCTTTCACTTCATAATGAATGTTTCCCTGGCTGGAGAAATTTCCTATATCTTCAATTTTATTGATTTTTACCAGTGCATATTCATTGTTTGGACCCATAAATTGTGCTTGTGACAATTCTGCTTCATCAAGTACGGTTATCATGGAGTTGTCACCCATCGTGATTTGGGTGTTGTAATTGTTGCTATGGTCCCCGAAATCCTCTATCTCTGCAGAAGAGGTGTCTCCCATGTTCAGTGTGCCTACAAATTCTTCCGCATATAGATAGCATCCGTTGTCTATAGTGATGTTGCTGTCGGTTTTCCCGATATAGGCTTTACCCTGGTTGATGAATTTGCATCCGCTGTCGAAATTCATTTCATCGACACGCACGGTACCGCAATTATAGAATGCTCCTCCCTGGCTGACATGGAAATCGTCTATTTCCATAGTGCCGGCATTGTAGTTGTAGCTGCCTCCGGATGCATTGGTCAATTCGATGTCGTTCCCTTTGATGGTTCCACCCGCGTAGACGATAAACCGGCTGGATTGCACTAAAGTGAAGGTGTGCTCGTCCGGTATCACGATTTCCCCTCCGTCAATCACATAGAATTCGAAGCCTCGTTCAACGGTCATGTTGTTTCCATTGGGTTCCCAGCTGCCTTCAATGATGATGATGGCCGGATTGTCACTTCCCATGCCGTCCTTGCTGATTTTATTCCTATATATATTGTCTTTGGAGATTTTGTAGGCTTTTCCGTTTTGAAAATCGGTATTCGGCCTTATTTCTTCGGCACTTGATAGCATTGCGGTGATTTCTGCCTCAGACTTTTCCGGTGAATAGGTCTCGATGCTGACACTGCGTGTCCATGCGGCACGTGTAGTTGTGGGGGAACTGCCGAAAGCGGCATGGAGCTGACCGTTTTGGATGGATACGTATTTTACTATGTTGCGGCTGTGTGCATCGGTGCGGCACACAAAAGCGCTCGTCAGCACAGAAGGGCAGTCCATGACGGTAGTAAATACTGTTGTATTATTGGCGGTGCCTTCTGCCAGCAGTTTGGCGGATGACCGGCTGATTAAGGGGTTCTTGTCGTAAATACGTATGGTGTAGTCGATGCCGGTATCTTCGGATACAGAAACATTGACCCGGACCTGCTGAGTCATTTTCCAATCCATAGCCGGGTCTATGTTCTTGACCGGAAACCTATCCTGATAGGCTGCTTTCACTTTTTCGGGGTTAAAAACATCGTCTTTACAACCCTGCAGCAGTATGCCTACTGTAAGAATAACAAGCGGCAGAAAGCGTTTGTATTGGATATTCTCTCCCATATTTTACATTTGTTTTGCTTGATTGTAAGCAAAAGTACGTTTATTTAAACTAATAAGCTTTATTAATGGGGGATAAAAGCGTGTTGGTTAACGCTTTTTAACGATTTTGTATGGATAGATAATGCAAGTTTGTCTTGAAAATTATCAATATTACTAAATGCCCTCTGTATTGCCGCTTTACTAAATCTTGGTGATTTCTCCTGCCAGGTCGGAATTCATGCGGTGGCGGATTTCGGCTTGGTCCAGTCCATGCCCCAGGAGGAACATGAGTTTGGTGACGGCACATTCGGGGGTACTGTCATAGCCGCTGATGACACCTGCCTGGAGAAGTTGCAGACCGGTTTCGTAACGTCCCATCTCGACGGCGCCACTTTGGCATTGGGTGATGTTGACGATGACAATGCCACGTTCGCTGGCTTCTTTCAGCTGGCGGATGAACCATTCTTTCTGGGGGGCATTGCCGGAACCGAAGGTCTTGAGGACAACAGCTTTCAGGCCGGGAACATGAAGCACGGAGTTGATGATGCTTTCCTGGATGCCGGGAAAGAGGGTGAGCACTACGACATTGGTGTCGAAAAGGTAGTGCGGCTTCATGGGGCGTGACGGGTCGGGACGGTGGATGAGGTGCTCGTTATAACGGATATGGATGCCTGCCTTTGCCAGTGCGGGATAGTTGAAGGAGCGGAAAGCATTGAAATTCTCGGCATTGATTTTGGTGGTACGGTTGCCCCGCATCAGCTCGTTCTCGAAGAAGATGCACACTTCGGGGACGATAGGAGTACCGTCCGGATGCTTGGCGGCGGCTATTTCAATGGCGGTGATGAGGTTCTCTTTCCCGTCGGTGCGCAGGGTGCCGATGGGAAGCTGGGAACCGGTGAGGATGACCGGCTTGGAAAGGTTCTCGAGCATGAAACTGAGGGCGGAGGCTGTATAGGCCATCGTATCGGTACCGTGCAGGATGACGAAACCGTCGAAATTGTCGTAGTTGTAGTTGATGATTTTTACAATCTTTGCCCAGAGGGAAGGCTCCATATCGGAAGAGTCGATCGGTGGGTCGAACTGATAGGAAGAGATGCGGTAGTTGAAGCGCTTCAGTTCGGGAACATGCTGTAGCAGTTGGTCGAAGTTGAAGTTCTCAAGCGCACCGGTCTCGGGATTTTCTATCATTCCGATAGTTCCGCCAGTGTAAATCAATAGTACGGAAGGGCAATCGACTTTCATGATATTCGTATTAGAGCTTTTTTCGGGCACAAAGATAGTGAAATATGAGATGGGGAGAAAATAAAAGAGACAAGTCTTTGCAGATTTTGTCTCTTTTATTTTTTCATTGCGAAAAATATATTGTATGAAATTTGAATAAGCTCACTGTTTCAAATCTTCCTTCAACTGCCTGATAGCCTTTTCCGCATCTCCTTCCTTCTCGTTGAGCAGCGTGACGAAGCGGCTGCCGATAATGGCACCGGATGAGTGGGCGCAAGCGGCATCGAATGTCTGCTTGTTGCTGATGCCGAAGCCTACCATGCGTGGATTGCGCAGGTTCATATCCTCTATCTTCTTGAAGTAGGCTTGCTTCCGGGTGTCGAAGTCTTTCTGGGCACCGGTGGTGGCGGCACTGGACACCAGATAGATGAAGCCGTCGGTGTGGGCGTCTATTTCGCGGACGCGGGCTTCGCTGGTTTCGGGGGTAATGAGCATGATGACACGGATGTCATACTTCGAGGCGATGGCTTTGTAACTCTCTTCGTAATCGCGGAAAGGGAGGTCGGGAATGATGACGCCATCGATGCCGCATTCCACGCACTTCTGGCAGAAGGCTTCGAAGCCGAACTGCATGATGGGATTGAGGTACCCCATAAGGATGAGGGGGATGCGGACATCGCGACGGATGTCGCGCAATTGTTCGAAAAGCAGGCGGAGGGACATGCCGTTGTGCAGGGCGCGGGTGGCGGCGTTCTGAATGACAATGCCGTCGGCCATGGGGTCACTGAACGGAATTCCGATTTCAATCATGCTGACTCCGTTTCTTTCGAGGGCACGGATAACGTCGGCAGTACCGTCGAGGTTGGGACAGCCTGCACAAAAGTAAATGGACAGCAGATTCTTGGGGCTGTCCTGGAAAAGTTGGTTAATGCGGTTCAACATACTATTTCTATTTACTATTTTACAATTTACTATTTACTATTTGGCTGCGCAATAACGCTGCATGGTACTATTTACTATTTGACAATTTACTATTTACTATTTACCATGTACAATGTACAATTTGCCATGCGGCGTATATTGCGCAGCCAAATAGTAAATAGTAAATCGTCAAATCATACCTCCCTTCAGTTCTTTCAGGAAGTTTGAGATGCGTTCCACATCCTTTATTCCCGGTGCCGTCTCGAAACGGCTGTTGATGTCGATACCTGCGAAATAGGGATGGCGGAACTCCCGGAGGGCTTTTACGCTGTAGGGGTTGATGCCGCCGCTGAGCAGGAACGGGATGGGACCGTTGTAGCGGTGCAGAAGGTTCCAGTCGAACTGGTTGCCGGAACCGCCGTACTGTGGGGTCTTGGTGTCGAAGAGGTAGTAGTCGCACAGACCATTGTAGGCAGATACGGCAAGCAGGTCCTTGGGCAGCAAGATAGAGAAAGCCTTGATGAGGTGCAGGCCTGCATTGCGCAGGGAACGGCAGTATTCGGGAGCTTCATGGCCATGCAGCTGGATGTAGTCAAGGCCGAAACGGTCGGTATACATTAGGATGTTTTCCTTACTTTCGTTGACAAAGACGCCGACGCGCTTGGCGCAGGCTGGCAGATACCCGGGCATCTGGCACAGACAACGGGGAGATTTGGGGTAGAAGATGAAACCAATCATATCTACACCTTGCAGTTCTACATTGCGGATGTTTTCTGCTTCGGTCATTCCGCATACTTTGATGAGAGGAGACATTTTATTTACGATTTACAATTTGGCTGCGCGATATAACGCTGTATGAGAGACTTTTGTATTTACAATTATCAACTTTCAATTATCAACTTTCAACTTTTAATTATCAATTAAGAGACTGTCTTGGATGAACTCTTTCAGGGTTTCGCCCGGGTTGGCTGTTTTCATGAAGGTTTCGCCGATGAGGAAACCGCGGAAGCCGGCGGCACGCAGGCGGCAGATGGTTTCGGGGTCGGAGATGCCGCTTTCGGAGACAAGGAGCGGGGATGCCGGTCCGTGGGTGGCTTCGCGCAGTTGCCGGGCTATCCGGAAGGAGTTTTCTACATCGGTGACGAAGGAGCCGAGGTTGCGGTTGTTGACACCCACCATGTCGACCTCCTTATTTATATAGGAGAGTTCCGAAGGGCTGTGGATTTCGAGCAATACCTCCAGCCCGAGTTCGTGGGCTTGGGCGGTGAGGGTGCTGCACTGCTCCGGACTGAGGCAGGCGGCAATGAGCAATACGGCGTCGGCACCTACGATGCAGGCTTGCAGAAGCTGGTACTCGTCGATGATGAAGTCTTTGCGCAGGATGGGGATGCGGACGAGCGGACGGGCCGTGCGGATGTCGCGCAGCGTACCGCCGAAGAACCTCTCATCCGTCAGGATGGAGAGGGCGGCGGCGCCGGCGGCTTCGTAGGAGGCGGGTATTTCCTCTGCCCGGGCAGCCTCGTTTATCCAGCCTTTGGAGGGTGAACGGCGTTTGAACTCGGAGATGATTCCTGTAGAAGAAGCGGCAAGGGCCTGCTTCATGCTGCGGCGGTGGGCTGCATTCTCCCGGATGATGATTCCGGCTTGCTCCTGCAACTGTTCCAGAGAGACGGTTTGCTTTTGCAGTTCAATCTCTGTTTGCTTATGGGCGATGATTTCGGACAGTATATCTTTCATTGCTTCATTTATTAATCTCGATAAATTTTTTCAGTGTCGCCAGCGCCCGTCCGCTATCCAGCGATTCGCGTGCGATGGCGATGCACTCTTCAATCTCTTTCTGCGGCTCCATCACCTGGATGGCAAAGGCGGCGTTGACAATGACGCATTGCGTTTGTGCAGGTGTGGCATGCCCCGTAAGGATATTGTCGAAGATGCGGGCGGCATCTTCCTTGCATGCGCCGCCGAAGAGTTCTTCGGGACGGGCATCCTTGAAGCCGAGAGCCTGCGGACGGTAGATGCGCTCGTAGTTGCGGGTCATCACCTTGAACTCGTCCGTCAGGGAGATTTCGTCGTAGCTGTCGAGGCTGTTGACCACGGCAAAGTCAATGCCGAGTTTATAGAATACGTTGGTGTATAGGCGCATCTGCGAGAGGTCTGCCACACCGAGCAGCTGGTATGCCGGACAGCATGGATTCACCAACGGGCCGAGCAGATTGAACAAGGTGCGTACTCCCAGCGTCTTGCGTACGGGACCGACAAACTTCATCGCCGGATTGAAAAGCTGGGCATGAAGGTAGGCGATGTTGCACTCCTCCATGCTGCGTTTCAGTGTGTCGGGGTTGTTGGTGAAGCGTACGCCGTGCTGCTCGATGACATTGCTGGCTCCGCTCACGGAAGTGGCTCCGTAGTTGCCGTGCTTGGCAACCTTGTAGCCGGCTCCCGCCACCACGAAGCAAGCGCAGGTGGAGATGTTGAAGGTGTTCTTTCCGTCGCCTCCCGTACCCACAATGTCGATGGGGCGATAGGGGGCGAAGTCGATGGGAAGGCGTGTCTCCATCAGTGCTTCGCGGAAACCGATAAGCTCGTCCACAGTGATGCTTCGCATCTGGAAGGCAGTGAGCAAGGCTGCTATCTGCGCCTCAGGATACATTTCCTTGGTGATGTTGAGGAGGATTTGTTTGGTCTCCTCCGACGTGAGCTCTTCGTGGTTGAAGAGACGGGTGAGTATTGCTTTCATCTTTTTATTTACGATTTGACGATTTAGGATTTGACGATTGAATTTACTCTTTTTCTGAAGTGCCTCATTTGAAAAGCCAGTTTTTTACGATTGTTTTTCCGTCGGGTGTCAGTACCGATTCAGGATGGAACTGGATGCCGTGTATGTCATATTCCCGATGTTTCAGCGCCATGATTTGTCCTTCGGGGCTGATGGCGGTAATGGCAAGTTCGTCGGGAAACTCCTTCGTATCCACTACCCAGGAGTGGTATCGTCCGACGGGAATCCTATTGGGTAAACCGCAGAAGATATAGTCTTCTTCGAGAGAAATACCTTCATAATCCTTTCCCCCTAATCCTTCATCCCTTGTCCCTAGTCTTTCCTCCTTCCTCCTTATCTCCGTCTGTACCCCATGGAACACCTCTTCCAGATTGACCAGCTTTCCACCGAACGCTTGTCCGATGGCTTGTTCGCCCAGACAGACACCGAGTATGGGTTTCCGTCCGGCATAGGTGCGGATGACATCCAGCAACAGTCCGGCTTCCTCGGGGACACCGGGGCCGGGTGAGAGGATGATTTTATCGTATGGCTCCAATTCTTCGAGCCGGAATTTATCGTTGCGCAGCACATCCGTTTCTGCGCCAAGCTCTTTCACCAGATGGGCAAGGTTGTAGGTGAAGGAGTCGTAATTGTCTATGATAACTGTTTTCATCTTTTGTATTTACAATCTATTTTATTTACTATTTGACGATTTACGATGTACGATTGAAGTTACTTTATTTACGATGTACGATTTGGCTGCGCAATGTACGCCGCATGGCAAATCGTACATCGTAAATCGTCAAATCGTACATAAACTCACATTTTTTCCGCCATCTCAATCGCCTTTTTCAGTGCGCCGAGCTTGTTGTTCACTTCTTGCAGTTCGTACTCGTCGTTGCTCTTGGCTACGATGCCGCCGCCTGCCTGGAACCAGAGGACACCGTTGCGGCTGACAAAAGTACGAATCGTAATCGCCTGGTTCAGCGAGCCGTTCAGTCCGATGAAACCGATGCAGCCGCCGTAGGCTCCACGGTTGTGCGGTTCCAGCTGGCTGATGAGTTGCATGGCGCGTACCTTGGGGGCGCCGCTCAGGGTACCGGCAGGGAAGGTGTCGATGAAGGCCTTGACGGGGTCGGCCTCTTCGCGGAGCGTTCCGCTGACACGGCTGACGAGGTGGATGACATGGCTGTAATACTGCATCTCCTTATAGAAATCCACCTTTACATCGTGGCAGTTGCGGGAGAGGTCGTTGCGGGCAAGGTCCACCAGCATCACGTGTTCGGCGTTCTCTTTGGGGTCGTCGTGCAGGTACCGGGCATTGAGGGTGTCCTGCTCTGCATCGCCGGTGCGCTTCGTGGTTCCGGCAATGGGGTCGATGTAGGCATGGCGGCCTTCGATGCGGCAATGGGTTTCGGGGGACGAGCCGAAAATGCGGAAGCCTCCGAAGTCGAAATAGAACAGATAGGGAGAAGGGTTGATGCTGCGCAGGGCACGGTAGAGCTTGAAGTCATCGCCTGTGAAACGCTGCTCGAACCGGCGGGAGAGGACTATCTGGAAAACGTCGCCGCGCAGACAGTGGGCGATGCCCCGGCGGATATTCGCCTTGTGCTCCTCGTCCGTAAGCGGAGAGGTGGTGGGGCCGATGGCGCGGAAATCGTAGGCGGTGTAGTTACGGTTATGGATGGCCTTCTGTACCTGGTCCAGTCCGCTGGTCTCGCCGGGCGCCAGCATCTCGAGGAGCAGCATCTCATTCTTGAAGTCGTTGAAGACGATGAGGTACTTATATAATATGTACAGCATGTCCGGCGCATCGTTGGTAGCTTCGCGGCTGTCCTTCACGGGGATATTCTCGAAGTAGCGGACAGCATTGAAGGAGGTGTATCCGTAGAGTCCGCAGTAATTGCTGTATTCGCCCTCCACGCGGAAGCGGGCGCGGAAATCGTTCAAGGCATTCTCCACCCGGTATGCATCGGTTATGGGATGCTCTTCGCGGCTGTCGTCCGGCAGGCGGAAGATAGCCGTGCCGTGGTCTATGCTGACACTAGCCAGCGGACACAGAGCGATGAACGAACGGTTGTTCTCACTGCCGTGATAGTCGGAACTCTCCATAAGTGCGCTCTGCGGAAAGATGTCACGCACCTTCAGATACGTGCTCACCGGCGTATGCAAGTCACCGAGCATGGTGCGGCTGATTGTTTTATAATCATATTGTTTCATTGTATCTTGTATTTTATTTCATTGTATCTCGTATTTTCAAATAACTCATCACTTATAACTCATCACTCATCACTCAAATACGTCTCTATATCCTTATCCCCCCGTCCCGACACCGTCAGCACCACCACGTCCGTCGGCTTGAACCTCATCTTCTCCAGCGTACCCAGTGCGTGGGCACTTTCCAATGCGGGGATGATGCCTTCGAGCCGGGTCAGTTCGTAGGCGGCGCGGATGGCTTCATCGTCGTTGACGGCGAGGACGATGGCACGTTTCTGCTTGGCAAGGTTGGCGTGCATGGGGCCGATGCCCGGATAGTCCAGTCCGGCAGAGATGGAATAGGGCTCTTCTATCTGTCCGTCCTCGTTCTGGATGACGTAGGTGCGCGAGCCGTGGATGATGCCCATCTTGCCGAGGGCGATGGTGGCGGCTGTCATTCCCGTTTCAATGCCTTTTCCTCCGGCTTCGGCGAGGACGATTTGCACGTGCGGGTCGTTGACGTAGTGATAGATGGTGCCGGCTGCATTGCTTCCTCCGCCTACGCAGGCGATGAGGTAGTCGGGGCATTCGCGTCCTTCATGCTCAAGAAGTTGTTTCCTGATTTCTTCGCTGATGACGGACTGCAGGCGTGCCACCATGTCGGGGTACGGATGCGGGCCGACGGTGGAACCTATCACGTAGTAGGTGTCCGACGGATGGCAGCACCAGTCGCGGATGGCTTCGTTGGTGGCGTCCTTCAACGTCATATTACCACTGGTGACGGGAACGACGGTGGCGCCGAGCATCTTCATCTTCTCCACATTGACGCGCTGGCGCTCTACGTCGGTCTTACCCATGTAGACGATGCATTCCATGTTCATCAAGGCGCAGACGGTGGCTGTGGCCACACCGTGCTGTCCGGCTCCGGTTTCGGCGATGATGCGGCGCTTGCCCATGCGGCGTGCCAGCAACACCTGCCCGATGCTGTTGTTGATTTTGTGGGCACCGGTGTGGTTCAGGTCTTCACGCTTGAGGTAAATCCGGCAACCGTACTTCTCGGACAAGCGGTGTGCCAAGTAGAGTGGGGAAGGGCGTCCCACGTAGTCGCGCAGCAACTGGTCGTATTCACGCTTGAAGTCCTCACTTTGCAGCACCTTGAGGTAGGTGTTCTGCAACTCTTCTACACATTTGTGGAGGATTTCGGGAACGTATGCCCCGCCGAACTCTCCGTAATAACCTTCTTTGTCAACTAAGAAATTCATCATGTTATTTACTATTTGACGATTTACTATTTACTATTTCAGAAATCAAAACGCATTATTGTTTAAACGAAAAAAGCCCCGTCGCTTGGTGCGACAGGGCTCTTTTTGTTTTTTACTATATATTACATATATACATACGAGCGCTGCTCCCTTACGACTGTCGGAGTTGTAACGGGTGCCACCACCAATATGTATTTACTAACATTGTTTTCATTGACTTTTTTTGTTTTATCGGGGGCAAAGACAGTGCAAACCGAATGTATAATAAAATGAACTTGTTCATTTTTTATGCTGAGGTGCAGCCTGTCTTCGTTTTCGCGACAAATATAAGCACTTTGTTTTAACTGCCAAAATAAATATGACTTTTTTTCTGGATAAGAACATTTTTCTTGAAATATTGTTCTTATAAGTGTAGTAAAAACGAATATTCATTCAAAAAAAGAAAGGAACAGACTATGAATCGAAAACATTTAGTTGCCATAGGCGTGGTTATTGCTGTACTATTGTTATTATACTGGCTCTTTGTGGCCGAAGATATGAATGCCTGGCTGAATGTAAACTGATTTTTCGGGATTTTCGTGTGGAGTTATTCGGATAAAGATGTATCTTCGCAAAAAAACATAGACTCATGAAAGGATTAAGTTATTCATTTTTGCGTGCTATATGTGCGCTGGTTATCGGTTTGGTGCTGGTGATGTTTCCCGACCAGGCGGGTGATTACTTTGTGATTACGATAGGTGTCATTTTTCTGGTGCCTTCGCTTATCAGCATCATAGGCTACTTTGCACAGAGCACGGAGATGCGCAGCCGTTTCCCTATTGAGGGGGTGGGCAGCCTGCTGTTTGGCTTGTGGCTGATTATCATGCCCGGTTTCTTTGCCGATTTGCTGACATTTGTATTGGGATTTATCCTGGTGATGGGAGGAGTGCAACAGATTGCCTCGCTTTCCGCTGCCCGTCGCTGGATGCCGGTACCGGGAGGTTTTTATGTGGTTCCGGTATTAATTCTGCTTGCCGGCTTGGTTGCGCTGTTCAATCCTACGGGAGTACGCTCCACGGCATTTATTATTATCGGTATCAGCAGTCTGGTCTATGCGGCTTCGGAACTGCTGAACTGGTTCAAGTTTACGCGTCGCCGCCCGAAGACACCGGATGCTTCAGTAAAGGCAGTGGACGATATTGAGGATGCACAAATTATAGAATAAAAAAACAGACCATCTGTTGAGGTTGAACAGATGGTCTGTCAGGAGTAAACGGATGGTCTGTTCATGCCACACGGACCATCCGTTTTTATTGTTTCAACCATTCATTTATCAGCTCCATCACTTGCTTCTTTTCCTCTTCGGGCAGTGTGCCGATGCGTGCCCGATGGCTTCCGCTGGGCTCTACGAATACATGGATGTTCTTCTTCCCTTTCAGCCAGGTCACTCCGGCAGCCGTCCACGGGTCGTTCTGTCCGTAGATGAATATCATTTTCGGGTCATTCTCTTTCAGGAACTTCGTGATTTTCTTGCTTAGGGTCTTGTCGAAGGGCATGTCTTTCAGCTCTTCGGGAAGCATCAGGCGATGCAGGTAACCCTTGCTCGATTGGATGGAAAGATACTTCTTGAAAGGTTTCGTATCGTAGCCATAATAGCCCAGCTCGCGGGCGGCCTGCACGAAGAATGAGGCTGTGGGACTGTCGGCAATGAAGTAGTCGGGATTACTGATGTCGAGCAGATGGGCAAATATCTCATCGTCCGAGGCCGTGGTGGCAGGGATGCTGCTGACGGGAGTTCCCCACTGCCAAAGGGCAAAAGAATACTCCAGCACGCAATAGTCGTATATCTCTTCAACGGGTGCACGGAACTTGAGTCCTTTTTCATCGCAATATTTCTTAAAGCGGGGGAGCAGTGCGGCTTTCCGTTTCAACACTTCCAACTGGAAGTCCTCAATCCGTTTGCGGTCCTCCGGAGTAGACACTTTCCTGAGGAAAGGCTCGTGGCGTCCGTCTTCCGCCCCGTAGCAGAGCGGAGCTACATAAGGCACGGAAATATCCACGTCGTCCGGATAGAACGTGCGGTAGAGCAGGGTAGTCTGTCCGCCCTTGCTGATGCCGGTCGCAATCCATTTGCCGGGATAGATGCTTTTAAAGGCGTTGCGGACGGCGTGCAGGTCGTCTGCAGAATTCTCGGCGGTGAGGTATTGCCAGTCTTTAGGCTCAGGGGTGGATTCCAGGAAATAACGGTATTCCACAAAAATCATGTTGGCATCGAGCAACTCGGAAAGTTCCTCGCGATACTTGGGATTGAGGGCATAGGCGGCTCCATAGCCTTCGGTTACAATCACCGTGGGACGGTCGAAGCCGACGTGGGAGACAATCACACGCTGGCGGAAACTGCCCTTTTCGGGATGACGGTGGTCCAACGGCTGGGTGAAATAGGTTACATACTTCTCGGAGAACCGGGTGGACTCCAACGGACGGGTTTCCGTAATGGCGGAAATCCGACCCAGTTTTTGCTGCAGATCGGTTTGTGCCGGGGCAGCAGCCGAAACGAACAGCAAGGCAAACAGCAGGAACGCTGCATAGCAGTTACGTAAATTCTTCATGATGACAGGATTGTTTTATCTGACGGGCAAAGATAGGTTATTTCCCGCTTACCGCCAACAGTTGGCATGGACGAAAAAAGAGAGAGAACTGCCTCGCGGCACCTCTCCCCCCTGCAAACTTAAAACAACCAACAAAAGAATGAGATAGGGATTAAGGATTCATCCTTCATCCTTCATTTTTCATCTTATAAACAGTAACTCGCGATATTTGGGCAACGTCCACATCTGATTGTCGACGATGAGTTCCAGCTTGTCGATGTGGTAACGGATTTCCTCCATCATCGGTACGATGTTGTCGTGGTAGGCGATGGCTTTTTCACGTTCACTCTCAATTTTGTTGGCCACTTTGCGCGCCTCGATCATGGCATCCACATGCTCCTTGATGAAGGCGGTACGGTCGGCAATCTCTTCGATGAGTTCCAGATTCTTGGCAGACAGTTTTGCAGCCTTCTCTGCGGGGAACAGGTCTTTCATCTTGTAGACGTTGTCAATCAAATCCGACTGATACTGTGTAGCTACGGGGATAATGTGGTTCATGGCCAAATCTCCGAGCACACGGGCTTCAATCTGTATTTTCTTGGTATACATTTCCCATTTCACCTCGTTGCGGGCTTCCAGTTCCTTCTTCGTCATAACACCGATGGACTCGAACATCCGGATGCTCTCCGGTTTCAGGTAGTTGTCGAAAATGACGGGAACACTTGTCTCGCAGTCCAGACCGCGGCGGGCTGCTTCGGCTTTCCATTCATCGCTGTAACCGTTGCCGTCAAAGTGGATGGGTTTGCAGACTTTGATGTACCGGCGGATGACTTCGAGGATGGCGGAGATTTTCGGCTCACCCTTTTCAATCAGTTCGTCCACATCTTTCTTGAATTCCACTAACTGCTCGGCAAGGGCGGAGTTCAGCGCAATCATGGCACTGGCGCAGTTGGCTTCGGAACCCACGGCGCGGAACTCGAAGCGGTTGCCGGTGAAGGCGAACGGGCTGGTGCGGTTGCGGTCGGTATTGTCTATCATCAGTTCCGGAATCTGCGGGATGTCCAGCTTCATGCCTTGCTTGCCGCTGAGGCTGACGAGATCGTCCTTGGTGCTCTCTTCGATGTGTTCCAGCACCTGGCTCAACTGCTTGCCCAGGAAGGAAGAGATGATGGCCGGAGGAGCTTCGTTGGCACCCAGCCGGTGGGCGTTCGTGGCGCTGGAGATAGAGGCTTTCAGCAATCCGTTGTGACGGTATACGGCCATCAGCGTATTCACTACGAAGGTGATGAAACGCAGGTTCTCTTCGGGCAGTTTGCCGGGTGCGTGGAGCAGGATACCGGTGTCCGTACCCAGCGACCAGTTATTATGCTTGCCGCTACCGTTGACACCCTTGAAGGGCTTTTCGTGCAGCAGTACGCGGAAACCGTGGTTACGTGCCACTTTACGCATCAAGGCCATGATGAGCATGTTGTGGTCTACCGCCAGGTTGCATTCCTCGAAGACGGGAGCCAGCTCAAACTGGTTGGGAGCCACTTCGTTGTGACGGGTCTTGACGGGGATGCCGAGTTTCAGCGCTTCGATTTCCAGTTCCTTCATGAAAGCGGCCACACGGCTGGGGATGGCCCCGAAGTAATGGTCTTCCAACTGCTGGTTCTTGGCGCTGTCATGGCCCATCAGCGTGCGTCCGGTCATCAGCAGGTCGGGACGTGCGGCGTACAACCCTTCGTCAACCAGAAAATATTCCTGCTCCCAACCCAGATAGGCAACCACTTTCTTTACTTCCGGATTGAAATAGTGGCATACGTCGACGGCAGCCTTGTCTACGGCACGCAGGGCTTTCAGCAACGGTGCCTTGTAGTCCAGAGACTCACCGGTATAGGCGATGAAAATAGTCGGGATGCAGAGCGTGTCGTCTACGATGAATGCCGGGGAGGAGGGGTCCCATGCCGAGTAGCCACGTGCCTCGAACGTATTGCGGATACCGCCGTTCGGGAAACTGGAAGCGTCCGGTTCTTGCTGCACGAGCAATTTGCCGGTGAATTCCTCCATCACGCCGCCTTTGCCGTCGTGTTCCACAAAAGCATCGTGCTTTTCGGCAGTACCTTCGGTCAGCGGATGAAACCAGTGCGTATAGTGGGTCGCCCCCATTTCAACCGCCCATTTCTTCATACCTGCGGCAACCTCATCGGCTATGCTGCGGTCCAGCGGAGCTCCGTTGTCAATCACATCCGTCAGTTTGGCATACACCTTGCTCGGCAGATAGCGGAACATCTTCTCCTTGTTGAATACATACTTGGCAAAATACTCTGACGGACGTTCCGCCGGGACTGCCACTGCAACGGGTTTCTTCTTGAACGCCGTCTCTACTACTCTGAATCTCAATTTTGACATAATACCTTAGAGTTGTAATTGTTGGTTTAATAAAATATAAAATCATTATGCACCGTAGGCAGACTCGCCGTGTTCGTAAATGTCGAGTCCTTCTTCCTCCACACGTTTGGAAACGCGGAGGCCGTGGATTTTGTCGAGTCCTTTGAAGATGATGAATCCCATGCCTGCTGCCCATGCGCCTACTACGAGTGCACCGAATACCTGCGCTCCGAGAAAGCTCCAGCCTGCACCGTAAAACAGTCCCTCACTGGTGGAAAACAGTCCGGTGAGGATGGTTCCCGTGAAACCGCAGACACCGTGTACGGAACTGGCCCCTACGGGGTCGTCAATTTTCAGTGTCCGGTCGATGAATTCCACCGAATAAATCATCAGGATGCCGCAGATGGTGCCGATGATTACCGCCCCGAAGGGAGAAACCATGTCACAACCGGCCGTGATGCCTACCAATCCGGCCAGAATGCCATTCAGCGTCAGAGACAAGGAAGGTTTGCCATATTTCATCCAGCTTACTGCCAATGCAAAGAAACCGCCTGCGCAGGCTGCCAGATTGGTGGTGAGGAATACATGCGAGATGGCCTTTGCATCGTCCGTAGTGGCTGCTGCCAACTGTGAACCGGGGTTGAAGCCGAACCATCCGAACCAAAGGATGAATACACCCAGTGCCGCAATCGTGAGGTTATGTCCCGGAATGGCTCTTGACTTGCCGTCTTTGCCGTATTTCCCGATGCGCGGGCCGAGGATGGCCGCACCTACCAGGGCAATCCAGCCGCCTACGGAGTGGACGATGGTGGAACCTGCGAAGTCATGGAAAGTTGTTCCGAATGTTTCCATCATGAAGGAACCTGCCTCACCGTTCATCAGCCAGCCGCCGCCCCAAGTCCAGTGACCGGAAACGGGATAAATCAGCACACTGATGAAGATGGTGTAAACCAGGTACATGGAGAATTTGGTACGTTCTGCCATAGCACCGGACACGATGGTGGCAGCCGTTGCGCAGAATACAGTCTGGAATACCAGGAAACCTTCCGTGGGAAGCCCGCCTCCGTCGTAGAACGAGAGGTCGAAGAAATGGGGCATTCCTATGAATCCGCCTGCACCGAACATCAGTCCGAAGCCGATGAACCAGTAGAGCAGACTGCCAAACATGAAGTCAACGAAGTTCTTCATCAGGATATTGGCCGTATTTTTTACTCTGGTGAAACCGGCTTCGACCAGTGCAAAGCCCGGCTGCATGAAGAATACCAGCATGGCTGCAAGCAGCATCCATACAGTGTTCAGTCCGTTGGTCAGTTCACTTAAAATAAGTTTATCCATAATTTCTTGTTGCTTTTAGTTGTATTGTATTTTCTTGGTTGTGGTTTGTAGCTGCCCGTTATCTTTCTTGTTCGGCATTGTAGAGTGCGATGTCGCCTCTCTCTGCAGTACGTATGCGTATGGCATCCTCAATGGGGATGACGAAGATACGTCCGTCGCCGATTTCACCGGTTTGTGCAGATTTGATGATGGCTTGTACGGTCTTTTCCGCATTCTTGTCGCGCACCACGATGGAGATAAGGATGCGCTCGATGGAACTGGTGTCGTACATGACACCACGGTAGATACGGGCTTGTCTGGATTTCCCGATGCCCCGTACATCATAATAGGAGAACCATTCGATGTCCGCTTCGAGCAGCGCGTCTTTCACGTCCTCGAACTTGGTCTTTCGGATAATAGCTTCAATCTTTTTCATACCTTAAATAATTTACGATTAGACAATTTACGATTTACTATTTGCCTTTCGGCGTGTATAAATCATAGGTTTTTCATCTTAGAAGCTTAGTCCGACTACGAAATAGGCACCTTCAGACCTTGGATTCCAGGTTGCTTTGGCAAACAACGGGAAGGAGAAGGAATCGGTGATTTTGATGTCTTTTGATACTTCCAGGCTGACGTCGCATACGGCAAATCCGTTGGCTCCATAGAAGTCCGTGGCCCAAGGGGTAGCACCTATCTCTGCCGTCCAGTCCAGTCCGCCCAGTGTGAAGGGGGCTGCCACGGAGATGTAGGATGAATAAGCACGGTCACCGTCTTTGTCAACACCGTCGTCGCCTGCAAAGTTGGTGTACCAGTTTACGGCTACGGGGCCGAAATCATAACCGATTTGCGCTTCGAACAGATGTGAGTTGGCAACATTGTGTGCACCGTACTGGAAGTATTTGGCTGTCACCCCATCTCCGGTCACGTTGTACCAGTAGTCCGTCACTGATATGCTGAAGCCTCCGGTTGAATATCCCAGTATAAGGTCGAACTCTTTCGTGTCCGAACTCTCGATGCCTACGGAGCCCCAAGCTCCCAGAGAGAAACCTTTGTAGGCGATGGATGCGCTCGGCTGGAGGCTTACCCCTCCCAAATCCTGGCCACGCCACACGTAACCGCTTACGAGGTCGACGCCTACCGATGCTTCCACTTTATCCTGAGCCTTTGCCGTGAAAGGCATTGCCATTGATAATAGCGCCATTGCCATTATTACCCATTTTACACTTCTTGTTTTCATACCTTTTTACCTTTAAATTTAGAAAAATTCCGGATGATCAGTCCGACTCGATTATAGCAAGTACTTCACTAATTCAATTGTTTTTTATTTCAGCCACTTCCGGATGCGCTTCATGGCTTCCACGCAATCTTCGTGTTTTCCAAAGGCCGTTAGCCGGATATATCCTTCACCGCTGGGGCCGAAACCTACACCCGGTGTGCCCACTACATTGGCTTCGTACAGCATTTGTTCGAAGAACCGCCAGGAGCTTGTTCCGTCGGGTGTTTTCAGCCAGATGTAAGGAGCGTTCACACCGCCGTAGACTTTCAGCCCGGCCGTTTCAAGGCCCTGCTTCATGGTCCGGGCATTGTCCATATAATAATCTATCGTTTCCTTTATCTGCCGCTGTCCCTCCGGTGTGTAGATGGCTTCTGCCGCCCGCTGGGTGATGTAGCTGGTACCGTTGAACTTGGTAGATTGGCGGCGGTTCCAGAGCTTGTTCAGTGGGATGCGTTCGCCTTCCAGCGTGGCGGCAGTGAGTTCTTTCGGCACAACGGTGTAGCCACAGCGTACTCCCGTGAATCCGGCAGTCTTCGAGAAGCTGCGGAACTCGATGGCGCATTTCTTCGCTCCCTTTATCTCATAGATGGAGTGGGGTACGTCATCTTCGCGGATGAAGGCTTCGTAGGCGGCATCGAACAGAATCAGCGTGTCGTTGGCGAGCGCATAGTCCACCCATTTCTTCAGCTCGGGCTTGGTCAGGGTGGTGCCCGTGGGGTTGTTGGGGTAGCAGAGGTAGACGATGTCGATGCGCTTGTCCGGAATCTCCGGGATGAAGTCGTTCTCGGCGGTACAAGGCATGTAGGTGACGTTGCTCCACTGGCCGTTTTCCTCTAGTACTCCGGCACGTCCGCACATCACGTTGCTGTCTATATAGACCGGATAAATAGGGTCGGTCACTCCCACGCTGTTGTCGTGGCGGAGAATGTCACCGATGTTTCCCGTGTCGCTCTTTGCTCCGTCGTTCACGAAGATTTCCGTAGGACCGAAGTGGATGCCGCGTGGAAGGTAATCGTGCTTGATGATGGCTTCTATCAAGAAGTCGTATCCTTGCTCGGGACCATATCCACGGAATGTCCGTACGTCAGCCATCTCCTCCACTGCCTTGTGCATCGCTTCGATGCAGACCGGTGGCAGTGGCCGGGTAACGTCTCCGATACCCAGACGGATGACCTCTTGCTTGGGATGTGTTATCCTGAAAGTATTTACCTTCTTGGCTATGTCTGAAAACAGATAACTGCCCGGTAGCTTTAAAAAATGTTCGTTTACTAATGCCATAATCTTTTCTTGGTTGATAGTTGGTGGTTAGTCAATTAATTCAATTTTGCCGTCGAATACTTTGGTGGCTTCTCCCGTCATCAGTACATGCCTGGTGGCGATGTCCCATCGGATGTTGAGTGAGCCTCCGTCCATGATGATGATGGATTCCCTTCCTGCGCGTCCGGTGAGGAAGGCTGCCACGGCGGTGGCACAAGCTCCGGTTCCGCAGGCTTGGGTAATGCCCGAGCCTCGTTCCCAGACACGCATCCTTATTTTTCCTTCTCCCAATATCTGGGCAAATTCTACATTGATGCGTCCGGGGAAGAGAGGGTGATTCTCCAGTTTGGGACCGATGACTGTAAGGCCGATGGCTTCAATATCATTGACAAAGATTACCAGATGCGGGTTTCCCATGGATACGGTGGTCCCTACATATCGTTCTCCGTCCACTTCGATGGGCTGTTCTTTCATCGGTTTGGCTCCTTTGCCGTCGTAATCTGCCGGTTCGTCGGCAGGTATGCCCATGTCTACGGTTACAGAGTTGACCTTTCCGTCTGCCAAGTGCAGGTTTAGCATCCTTATACCTGACAGTGTATCGAGTGTGATTTCTGTTTTGGAGGTCAGTCCGTAGTCAAAAAGATATTTTCCGATGCAGCGGCTTGCGTTGCCGCACATCCGGGCTTCCGAGCCGTCGGCATTGAATATCCGCATGCTGAAATCGGCTTTGTCCGAAGAACCGATAAGTACCAGACCGTCACTTCCAATTCCCGTATGCGGTGCACTCCATGCCCTCGCAAGCTCTTCCGGATGGCTGATAGGATATTGGGTCGTATCTACATAAATGTAGTCGTTTCCGGCACCGTGCATCTTGGTGAATTTTATAGCTCTTGTCATTTTGTCCTTTATTGGTTGGTTAGTATGTCCTTTTGTTCTATTTCGATGCAAATATACGACGTTTTGTTTTATAATTAACTGTAAAGCATATCTATTTTCTATTATTTTTTAGCGAAACTTTCATTCAATGAGAATATCTACTGTCAGGCTTTCAATTTAAAAGCATATGGCTTTGTTTTTATATAAATTGTAATCCATGTGAAAGTTTAGTTTGATTCAAAATAAGAAAAAAGATTTTTTATAAGACTAATTGCTATCTTTTTGAAAACAAAAAACCGCTCCATTGCGGACATAATGAAGCGGTTTGTTTGGTTTTTGTTTCTAAATGTATAAGGAGCGGCTATTTTTTCTTTAAAATTTCTTCCAGCACTACCGGTTCATTGGTTGTGATGAAATCTACTCCTTGGCTGATGAGCCATTCCATGTCTTTGGCTTCGTTTACGGTCCAGGCGTTTACTTTCATGCCGAGGTCGTGGCATTCCTTTATCCATTCGGGATGTTTTTGGAAGACACTGAAGTGATAGTCGGGACCGGCACAACCCCATGCTTTCAGCTCCTTGGGGGTAAGGTCACCGGTCAGGTAGTAGACGGGGGTGCCTTTGGGTGCCAGACGGATAAACTCCTTGGTGGCATGTTGGGAGAAGGTGATATATTCCGTACGGTCCTCCAGCCCTTTGTCCTTTATCATTTTTACGATACCCTCTACGGCTCGTGTTTCCTGTTCGGGAGTCTTGTGGGCTTTCAGTTCGAGGATAAGGCGGGTTTTCAGGCTTTTTGCCTTGTCCAGATACTGTTGCAGGGTAGGGAGTTGTTCGCCGTTGTCCAGTTGTACGGCGGTGCATACCTTGGCTGTGGCATCTTGCATAGTCACGCCTTTAAAGGTGGCGTCATGATTGACAACCAGCTGATTGTCTGTGGTGAGCCAAACGTCGAACTCGGAGCCGTAGCAGTGGATAGAATCAGCCTTTACAAGTGCGGCAAGGGAGTTCTGGGCCGAGCCGTCCGTAGTCCAGAAACCACGGTGGGCAATGACTTCCTGGGCCTGGATAGTGCCGCATGCAGCAAAGAGCAGGGCAGAAGCAAAAAATAGTTTTTTCAGATTCATAATGATTAGGGTGTTTTGTTTTGAACGCAAAGATAAGTATTATATTTCTTTTATTAAATCTAACCCCTGAGTAATTTCAGTATGTACTTTCCGGGCATCACGATGCGGGCTTTCAGTTGGGGTGAGCTGTTCAACTCATATAGGATTTTCCAGATTTTCCCTCCCAGTTTTCCAAAATCTGTCAGTCTCAGGATGGCATTCAAATCGTGGATGTCGGTTACTTTCTGCCTTGCCAGCTCTTCCATCAGGCCTTGGTAATTATGCGTCTGTCTGTTGAGCGTGTACTCCGGTGGAGTCAGAAGAATCTCCTCCTTCCTTCTTCCCGTCTCCCCTTGGGGAGATAGAGAGGGGGTTTCTTTATTCTCTTTATTTAGTTTATTTGCTAAAGCGCTGCTTGTCTTGGCATCCCTGATTCTCTGCTGGTTAACCAGTCCACCGCGACGTCCGGCCTCCTTTTTAGCTTCTTGTTGGGCGTCCCATGGCTCCATGCGGCGGCTTAGTCCGGGGGATGAGAAGCTTGTCTCATTCACCTCGAACAGCGCATAGTCATAGATGATTCGCTTCAGTGTGGCGGTTGTCACCCTTGCTTTTTGTGCCAGTATGGGAATCACTTTCAGGCTGGCTTTATATTCGTTCTGCAATCTGAGGAATTCGAGCACTGTCCAGTAAATGCCATATCCTTTCATACCTTCTTCTTGTATCATAATCATTAATTTTAAGTTGCTGCCGGCATTGGCATCATGTAGTAAATAAGCCTCCATAGCTTTTGATATTGGTGTTTTTTGTTAGTTTACTATCGGTCTCCACTCCATAAAATTCTCAATCAGAAAAGTCCGCCAGCCTTGTTGTTCCGCGTCCCAATAGGCTACGTGAGCTTTAATGCTTGTCATGTCATGTTTTTTTTTGAAGTCGCTTTCGTAGGAAACAAGGGTTCCTCTTCCCATGTAGAAGCTGCCGTCCTGCTTTCGGTAGGCTATCAATGCATATCCGTATCGCATGTATTCCAATAGGGAATTTATGCGTTGTGCCATCCATTGTACAGACTCCATGCTCAATGTCGTGTTTTCCGTAATCCGTTTTTCCCATAGCTTTTTTGTTTTTTCTGTTTTGGATACAAATTTCTCCTCAAATTCAGTTTTTTCTTTTCCCATTTTTTATGTTTTTAGGGTTAGTAAATGTATGATAATCAGCAATGAAAAAGGGCTACTCCTTTCAGTACGGATGGCTACGCCCTTGCCTTGTTGAGGCTACACCATCCGACAAGAAAGGTGTAGCCCTTCTGTCCGGTTGCTGACGGCGGCAAAATTACTGCCTTTCCAGGTACTGAACTATCAGTGATTTATCCTTACATCATATCCGTATGGGTCAATCAGTGTGGTGTCTTCCCGTTTTATGATGGCCCATACCTTCTCCAATTCGGTGATTATCGTACTGTAAGTCAAAGGCTTTTGCTCTCCTCTGGCTCTCTTTGTGAAGTTTTCGGATGCTACGAGCAGTTTGGCTATATCCGTTATTTTTCTAATTTTTGTGCCTTCAAAATAGCCTGATTTAAAGGCTCTTAAGTAACCTACATAAACATGGGTCTGGTCTCCGTAGTAAACCCGTTCTGACAATAGCTTTTCATCCACTATGGAACTGTGTTCTTTTACTTTTGTTGCTCTTAGTTTCTGTGTATCAGATTGATACGACATGCTTCTCTGTTCGTTACTGTTGAGATGCTTCTTTTTTTGAGTTCTTTCATTTGTGTAATTCTTTGTTCGTTTAACTGTTTTTTATTCTGGTTAAAAAATGCGAAAGTATAAAAAGTGTGGGAGAAATAAGGGGATTTTGGAGGGAAATGTGAAGGGTGAGTTGTAAATGGTTGATATATAAGATGATATGCTGTTTAAAAAACGTACGTTTAATGAACGCAAAGATAGAGACGTTTTTTGTAATGGCAAAATGTTTGATAGGAAAATGTTCCTAATAATAAATAATGATAAGTATATTGCATTGAATTTCAGTAGTATATACAATATATGTAATCAGTTAAAATCTTCTTATTTTTAGCTCTTTGAGTATGTCTTGTATAAGTTCGAAATAGCTATTTTTTAAACGTACGATTAAAAAACGCTTTTTTGTTTCTAATGCGTTCGTTTATAGTCTCTTACCAAAAGGTAATGAACAACTGCAGAGAATCTGTTGACAAGAAGAGCATAGTGCTTGTCAAACTTCCCATAAAATGCTCGCAAGTGATTGAACTACAGTTCTGTAATGGTAGTTCAAAGCCCCCAAGGAATACCTTTTTCTAAGTAAAATTAGCAAGAATAGAAATGGATAAAGAGACCGAAGTTTGGTTTGCCATGCGTGCTACATACCGCAGGGAGCTTGAAGCTATGCATCTTCTCGAAAAGGCAAATCTTGGCTGTTTCATTCCTATGCAATATAAGATAAGTATCTGTAGGGGCAGGAAAGTCCGTGCTTTGGTTCCCGTCATCCGTAATCTGGTTTTTGTCCATGCACGTCCTTCCGAAGTGCAGCGATTTAAGTCTCAAATTACTTATTTGCAATATATTACTGATACCCGTAGCGGTCAGAAAATAATCATTCCCGACCATGATATGCAGCGTTTCATAGCCGTCGCCGGTACCTATAATGACCATCTTCTCTATTTCCAGCCCGAAGAACTGAATCTCTCCAAAGGTACGAAAGTTCGTATCACCGGTGGCGACTTCGAGGGTCAAGAAGGTGTTTTTCTAAAGGTAAAGGGTGCCCGTGATCGTCGTGTAGTGATTGCTATACAAGGTATCATCGCCGTTGCCATGGCGACCATCCATCCGGACCTCATCGAAGTAATCAAATAATCGTCGATAATCAATGATTAGTCATTGGTGATAGATAAATCATAACTCTGAAATCATAAATCAAAATAGCATGTCTCTTTTAGAAGAAGCACTCCTCCTTCAGCGTGCCGCGCACGATCTGATGTATTTGGGTATGGACGGCAGTCCTATCTATAGCGATGACTTGTCTCGTCGTAACAGCGAAGTCTATCGCTTGACCACAACTTTGTATAATTCCGGCACTTGGGGCACCACGGTGGAGGAGCAGGCAAATGTATGTCTTGCGCTCTTGAAGGGGTATAGTGCCTCGTTCATTGACCATGGTGAAAAACAGCAGCATGTGCAGGAGGTATTGAAGCACTGTTGGGACACCCTTGATTCCCTTCCCTCTTCTTTGTTGAAACTCCGTTTGCTTACGGCTTGTTATGGAGAGGTTTTCGATGAGCCTTTGGCCGACGAGGGCCGTTCTATCATTGCTTCTTGGAGTGTTGCATCACTGACTGCCGAGCAGCAGGAAGCAGTTGATGAGTTTCAGAATGTGGTGGATAATCCTTATCCGTGGGAAGAACTGGAGGAGTGAAAGCATAAGGTTGAAGAAAGACAGAAATATGAGAAACTTTGAAGATTTGCAAATAGCAGTTGCTGGTACCGGTTATGTAGGTTTGAGCATTGCTACTTTGTTGTCACAGCATCACAAGGTGACAGCCGTTGATGTAATACCTGAAAAGGTGGAAAAGATTAACAATCGTATATCTCCAATTCAGGATGAATATATAGAGAAGTATTTTGCGGAGAAGGAACTGAACCTCACTGCAACTCTTGATGGGGCATCTGCTTATAAGGATGCAGACTTTGTGGTTATTGCAGCTCCTACAAACTACGATCCGGCTAAGAACTTCTTCGATACACATCATATAGAAGACGTTATTGACCTTGTACTATCAGTGAATCCTGAAGCAACAATGGTTATCAAGTCAACCATTCCAGTTGGCTACTGTCGTTCCCTTTATGTGAAGTATGCTCAGAAGTTTGCTCAGATGGTACCATTGCCAGATGGAAAACGTCGTGAATTCCGCCTTTTGTTTTCTCCTGAGTTCCTTCGTGAATCGAAAGCCCTTGAAGACAATCTCTATCCTTCACGTATTATCGTGGGTTATCCAAAGATGATGTCTGCTGAATGGGAGGAGGAGAACGAAGCAATCCGCAAGATTCAAGGTAATCACATGAAAGAGTCTGCTGAGATATTCGCTAAGCTTCTTCAGGAAGGTGCCATTAAAGAAAACATTGATACTCTCTTTATGGGACTGAAAGAAGCCGAAGCAGTCAAACTCTTTGCCAATACTTATCTTGCCCTTCGTGTAAGTTACTTCAATGAGCTTGATACCTATGCTGAAGTAAAAGGTTTGGATTCAGCTGCCATCATTCAGGGAATTGGTCTCGATCCTCGTATTGGCACTCACTACAATAACCCATCATTTGGTTATGGTGGTTACTGTTTACCAAAAGATACTAAGCAACTCCTTGCAAATTATGAGAGTGTACCCCAAAATATGATGACAGCGATTGTAGAGTCAAATCGCACTCGTAAGGATTATATAGCAGATGCTGTTCTTCGCAAGGCTGGATGGTACGATTATACCACCAATAATCAGTATGCTGGGGGCAAAGAGCCTGTAACCATTGGTGTATACCGCCTCACTATGAAGAGCAATAGTGATAACTTTAGGCAGTCTGCTGTTCAGGGTATAATGAAGCGCATTAAAGCAAAAGGCGCCAATATTGTCATCTACGAGCCTACGCTTCAGGATGGTAAACTATTCTTTGGTAGTACTATTGTCAATGACTTGGAGTCATTCAAGAGTCTGTCTGCCTGCATAATAGCAAACCGCTATGACGATTGTCTGTTTGATGTGATAGACAAAGTTTATACACGTGATATATTCAAACGTGATTAGAACTTAAACTATGACAGGATGCTGTTCCTCGCTTTTTTACTCTATTCCTTTCAGAGAAATAAGTCCGTAAGCGTCCAAAAATGACGTCTTGTTGAATAATTCTTAAGTATTGATCTTTGCAGTCTATAACTTTTAAATTATAACTGCAATGTTTACCAGTGAAGATTACGAACGGTTTTATCTCCGTTACACCGCCGAGGCGTTGCCTCATGGAGAAAGCATTCAGGCTTTCTGTTTAAAGAATAACGTTCCCTATAACCTGTTTCAGAAATGGTTCAAGGATACACGCCACAAAGTAGTTCCCATCCAAGTAGATGGTATTCCCCCAGTACAGGAGGAGCAATCAACAGTAGAGAGCCCTACCGGAACTTTGGAACGACAGGATCTCAAGATCATGATCGATATCCGCATGACCAATGGTTTGCACATATCACGCAGGGGAATGAGTTACAGTCAACTCAAGGCATTGATTGCAAATCTGGAGGTGTTATGCTGAGTGTTACAGGGCTTAATAAGTTTTATTTTCTGCGTGACTTTCACGATATGCGATGCAAATACGACCGTGTACGCTCCATCATTCACCGTCAGCTTGACCGGGAACCGGAACAGGGAGATGTGTTTATTATGATGTCCAAAGACCGACGGCTGGTCCGTCTGTACAGCTATGACCAGCGTAGCTGTTCCCTGTATGAGAAACGCTTCAAGGCAGGTTATCAGTTTATGAAAGTGAGCTATAAAGACGACCTTCCTGTATATAGCATCAGCTGGGAGGATGTGGTCGTATTACTTGAAAGCCCGGTAATAAAAACATTAAGAATCATAATGTGGAATACGAATTTTTGCTGCGTTTTGCAGTGTAAACGCTGCGTAACACTTTGAATACCAATTCAATATGTTGTGCTAACGAGAAACACAGTTACTCGCCGAAGTAACAAAATAGATACAAAATCTGAAGGTTGCGATTAGCTTTCATCTATATCACCGCTTTTTCAGGTAGATAGATGCCTCCCAGGGCGTCGATTTTTTATTAATTCAAAGTACCAGAGAGAGAAAAGGGAACGGAAATACCCATGAAACCATCAAGAACGAGCCATCCTGATGGTAATTTTTCTCGTCCACTACATAACTCGTCCTATTCTCCCATTTTTCTCGGAATATTTTATTCCAGAGCTAACTTTTATGCCTTCTCGCAATCAAGTGCATAAAGTATGCCGATGCTTGCAAATTACCTTCGGAAATATTTTATTCCCATAGTTTCAATTACAGGTAATGCCCTTTTTAGGCATGAGGTTCGACTCCTCGTTGAAAAGCAAAAACCCCAACCAACATGTCCACATATCAATATCATATCTTCAGTCCCTACCGCGTATGCCCCCTGGGCGCGCAATGGGCTACATACAACGATCAACGGTTCACAGATCAGGTTCGATTCCTGATGATCGACAAATTAATCATGACACATACAAGCTTTCTGCAGAACGTCTATCGTTACTACACACAGGCATTTCTATGGTGCTATCTAAATTAAATCACGACCAAATGGCAAACAACATATTCCGCTCCCTATGCCAAAATGGAGAGCACAAAAACAAACAGAACGGTCATACAGCAGTGTTCTGATATCTGTTAAGAATGCAGACAAGGGCGATCAGAAGCCTTTCGAATGCGATCTGCATTTCAACCTGTGGAAATGCGCGAATAACCGTTTTATGCTTGATTGCGGAGTAATGTTGTACGATATTGACTACACCGGTCAGGCTGACAAAAACCACACGTTCAAATCAATCGTACTTTATGTTCCACAACGATGCAAGAAAGACGACATTTCAGACCTCGGTAAACTGCTGAACGATAATACGGATTTAGTATCGACAGTATTCAACGCTTTCTACAAACAATCTTCAGGTCCGGATAAGTCTTCGATGAAGTCTTACGAAAACAAAGAAGGCAACCCTCAGTCATTCTATCTCTATGCATTAGGCGAGACAGACATACACCCCCTAGACAGCGAAGGTTGCCAGGGCTCCTTCTATGAATTCAGCATAGCTATCCCCGAAGAGTTGAAGGCAAACGTATTTAACCTGTATATCCGTTTTCGCATTCAGATCAATTCAAAAGAAGGAATGGCCTTTTTGAAACATGATGAGCATATTGCTAATAACGTCCTTCAGGCGGCATTCTCGCGCATGGAGCTGTACGATGGCCGATTCAATGACATACGTGACACCGATGACAAAATCTACCAGCAACTGACCGACAAAAAGCGGTTCGACTGTTCACTGGTCAAGATGCGAAAGGTTCACTTCTTCTTCATGACCGATGCCAAAGACCATGTGTCGAATGGCAATATGGACAGAATGGACACACGTATGTTGGAAACTGACAAATGGAAGAAATACATTGGTGAGGACACACAACACGCATTCGTAGCATATCACTGGAAGAAAAGTGCAGAAAAGGAACAGAACAAAGCTACTTTACCATCCTTTGAGGTGTTCTTCCGCGATACCTGCGACAATGCAAACTATTGGCTTATTGCTTCATATATTGCATTGGCATTGGCATTAGGTACATCAGGCTCTCTATTGTCAACTATCAACTTCTCGCAAAGCATAAATTGGACTGCTATCCTAACAAATGCTATATTCTATCTTTTATCATTCCTACTTTATTATAGCGACAAATGCAAATCATCAAAATAGATAAAGATTCGCCCATAGATTTGCAGCAGTCCATACTGTCCAAACTGCAGAACCTGCTTGCAGATCTTGAGTGCTGCTATCCTTTCTTTTCCAAGTGGTTAGAGAAGGTGTTTTCAGAAATCAGAATCTCATACTCACGCAAAATTCTTTTGTGCATCAATAACGGAGTGTTTGATATTGTAGGAGTTGCCATTATCAAGGACACGCCACAGGAGAAGAAGATATGCACATTACGTGTCCTGAACCATTATCAAAATCAGGGCATAGGTTCATGTCTCCTCGCGAGGACAAAAGAGGAACTTCGCGAACCTTGCCCCTTGATTACAGTCTCTGGGGTACAGATGCCTACATTTGGCCATTTCCTTAAGAAACGAGGTTTTGTGGTAAAAGACAAGGTAAAATCCTTATATCGTAAAGGAGCTTACGAATACTTCTTCAACCAACCATACCATCACAAAGTTGCGCTATTGTCAATAAAGCCAGAATATGCACTGGCGATCGAAAGAGGCGAAAAACTTATTGAGTTCAGGAAGCAACCCATAGCCGACACGGTGACAAAAATTTACGTTTATGCATCATTTCCCATAAAACGAATTATCGGCAGTTTCGATGTGAAATCCATTCAATGCGAATCTGTCGAACATTTGTGGCAATGCTATTCCAAAGTCGGATGTATATCAAAGAGCAAATACGATGAGTACTTTGACGGGAAAGAGACTGCATATGGAATACACATTGAAAACTACAAAAAACTATCCCACTACAAAGACCCTAAGGAGTTTGATTGTGGTTTTCGCGCCCCGCAGTCTTTCTTGTATCTGGACAATGTGGAATTCCTCGATTGGTTAGAAAAATAGACACCCCATAGGACATATACTACAAAACAACACTCTTGAAAGTAACAAGGTATCTATGTGAATGAAACAATACGGCAGTCATGAGTACACTCAAGGTGGTTCCTTGAATACACGATTACTCTCATAAACGCTCCTGACTGCCCCCCCCGCGACCCTTGGAGTTGTGTCTCGATTCTCCGCACAAATCGTGATACAAAGTAGTTCGATTCTACTGGTCGCTCAACAAACAAAAATTATTATAACAATGAACATTGGAATCATCATACAGGCACGTATGGGTTCAACCCGTCTGCCTGGAAAAATCTTGAAGCAATTCTATGGAGGTAAGACACTCCTTGAGACATTGCTTGATAACATTCACAAGGTTGAAGGTGCAAAAGTTATCGTTGCTACATCCGTTAATGAGAATAATGACCAGTTGGAGTCATTCCTCAAGGAAAAAGGCGAACTCGTTTTCCGTGGCTCTGAGAACGATGTGCTCGACCGCTTCATCAAGGCTGCGGAAGCTCACAATGTGGACGGAATTATACGCATCTGTTCAGACAACCCTTTCATGGATTGGCATGGAGTGGCTCAGCTTGCGGAAAAGGCTAAGACAAGTGATGCGGATTATATCGGTTTCCGCATCAATGACAAGCCTTCAATTCTTACACATTTTGGATTCTGGGGTGAGTATGTTGCGCTCAATGCTCTCAAACGAGTAGCTGCTACCACAGCAGAAGGCACTCCTGCTCATGAGCATGTAACCTACCATATTTACAATCACCCTGACGAATATAAGTGCGAGTGGATTGCAGGTCCAGACTTCCTTGAAGGACGTGATGACATTCGTCTCACAATTGACACTCCGGAAGATCTCATAAGTGCTTTGAAGGTATACTCTGACCTCAAAGCAAAGGATGATAACTTCACACTTTTTGATGTCGTTGACTATCTTGATTCACATGAGGAAATCAAGCAGTCAATGCTGAAAATCATATCACAAAACGTAAAGAAATAACCATTTAAACATATCGCTATGATTACAAAAGGTGAAACCTACATTATAGGTGAGATTGGTCAGAACCACAATGGTTCTGTTGACATTGCAAAACTCATTGTTGAGCTTATTGCTCGTCCTGTACATGAAGACGTATTCGGTCTTGACCTCAAGCCAATGAATGCAGTCAAGATGACTCGCCGTGATCTTGATGAGGAGCTGACTCCTACCCAGATGGCACGACCATATGTAAACAACAATTCTTTTGGTGCAACTTATGGGGAGCATCGTGCCTTCTTGGAACTTAACGATGAGGCACATTTTGAGGTGTACAAATATGCAAAGGAAAAGGGACTGGATTTTGTAGAGACTCTTTGCGCTAAGAAGTGTCTTTCTATGCTCAAGCTCTTCACTCCTGACTATTTGAAAGTGGCAAGTCGCGACCTCACAAACCTTCCTTTGCTTGCCGCTATGGCGGAAACAAAGATTCCTATCATTCTTTCTACAGGTATGGCAGGTAAAAAGGAGCTGGATGATGCGCTTGACGTGATTACTCGTTATCATAATGACATCTCTATCCTTCATTGTGTTTCACAATATCCAACCCATCCAGACAACCTCAATCTCAATACAATCAACTACCTCAAGAAGCATTATGGTCAGTATCATATTGGTTTCTCTGATCATACTATCGGCATTTCCGCACCTGCCATTGCAGTAGGTATGGGAGCTGAGATTATAGAGAAGCATATCACTATTGACCGTCACATGAAGGGTACCGATCAGCCTGGTTCACTCGGACCTGATGGTGTAAATCGAATGGTACGTGATATTCGTATGGTAGAGCATTGGCTTGGTACCGAAGACCTTTATATCGATAAGAGCGTTGCAGCTGCCAAAGAGAAGTTGGAGCGTTCTATAGCCACCAATAAGGTTCTACATGTTGGAGATGTTATCAAGGAAGATGACCTCCATATGCTTAGTCCTGGTGATGGCTACAAGTGGGCTCAGAAGGATGAAGTTATCGGCAAGACTGTAACTGTAGCGATTCCAAAGGATGAAGTAATCTACCCAAATATGATTAAATAATGGAAAAATTGCCAAAACTCATACTCACCGACATTGATGGAGTGTGGACAGACGGAGGCATGTACTATGATCAAGATGGTATGGAACTGAAAAAGTTCCATACCTATGATAGTGCAGGCGTACTGTTTGCACACCATCTTGGCATTCCTGTAGGTATACTTACTGGCGAGAATACAAATATAGTTAAACGCAGAGCTGACAAACTGAGGATTGATTATCTCCATCTTGGATGCAAGGACAAGGTTGCGGTAGCAAAGGAATTGTGTGCCCAACTTAACATCACAATGCAAGATGTCGCCTATATTGGCGATGACCTCAACGACATAAAACTTCTCAAAAATGTTGGATGGGCAGGTGTGCCAGTCTCTGCACCAGAATATGTAAAGAGCCTTGCAAATATTCATCTGACAAAAAAAGGTGGTGATGGAGTATTCCGTGAGTTCGTAGAAACTATATTGGGTAAAGACATGATTTACAAGATTGTGTCCGAAGTTGCATTAATCAATCAGTAGATACCAGGTCTGGTTACAAGGAAGATACGATACCGATTTAAAATGGACTATTCGTATCTCTCAACATATAGAGATAACGAAGCACATGGGTTTAAGCCACAAATAAATACAATCTAAAAAACATTATCGCTATGGATACAATTAATATGAAAGACGCAAATGCAGACGCAATCGTAAGCTACTTGCATCAATGGTTTCTGATGACGTTCCCGACAGGAGATCCAAACCCTCAAAGATTCTATTGTGGAATAACCAATGATATTGATGCAAGAATGTCTGCACATAAAACACAGGACTGCAACGGTAAGGATATAGAACACAAAATTGCAATTGAGTGTAGCTCTGAATCCGTTGCAGAGGATGTCGAAGATAGAATGGGTAAGATGAATTTCGATATAGGCAATCCAAAGTATAAAGGCAACGGAGCTGCCCCAGATTCAAATATTGTCTATCTATACAAGAAACCATAAAAGCCGGAGACATCCTCATCTAAAAGAACCTCCGTTCCGTCCGCCCAGGCTATGGGCTCCACCCTAAGTACCTCAACGACTGCCTCGACAAGAAGGTAAACAGGGATTTGGAGAAAGGTGAGAGGTTTGCGTTGGAGATAATAGAATAAGTTATATAAACTTCTTAAGAGTCATACATACCAATTTAGAACAATAAGTACTATGGATATTATTATTCGAAAGTCATATAAGAATGTCAAGGACTTTACCCTTACTGATCTTCCAGACTTGATTGTCCTAACGGGTGAGAATGGTACAGGTAAAACTCAGCTTCTCAATTATTTGTATCAGGCATCCCATTTGGACAATGAGGGAAAATATGTCAACGTGACTGATTCTGAAGCTTCTTCATACGATATACCAGAAGGTGATGGCTTAAATCAAGGGCTATTGGAAGCATATCAGCGACCTGCAGAGATAGTATGTGACGGGAATGTTGTCACTAATGCTGTTATGAGAGGGGTGCAAGCACCTACGGTCGAAGTTGGTGGTAAGTATGACTGGAAGAAGTTGTATGCGAATGGTGAGAATATAGCAGCCAAACATCTGTTTTATAAGACTCATTCCACAATTGGAAACCTTGATGATGCTAATATAGAGGAGTTCTCTAATACGTTCAACACTATGTTGGGCGTGAAAAAACATACGCGTGGAAATAGTGATGCGGAGTATCCTGAACTTACAAAGAATGACATTGAGACCATAAAAAAGATAGAGGGGGCTTTCCCAAACACAGATTACAGCAAAGATCCATTTTACTATATAGCATTCCAACCCGCACCAAAGTCAAATGTATTTGCAACAAACCTAAAGTTTTTGTATGTGCAATATTGGGCACGTGTGAAGGCAGGAATGCAAGTGGGAAAAACACCATGGGAAGCATTCAACGAGATAGGTGAATTACTGAACTTCAAATTCGTACTAGATGAACCGAAGATTGATGAAATGAAATTTGATATCCGTCTTCGTGATAAAGCAAGAAGAGTGTTCATCAGTCCTGACTCATTGTCATCGGGTGAGAAGGTAATTTTCTCTTTGTTCGTAGCAATGTACACAACCCATTCTTCTGAGCATCTGCCTAACGTGATTTTGTTTGATGAACCAGATGCTTATCTACACCCATCGCTTTGCAGTACAATGCTTGAGGTTATACAGAAGGTATTTATCAAGGAGCACAACATTAAGGTGATTATGACAACGCATAATCCAACGACTGTAGCAATGGTTCCTGAAACTTCAATCTATAAGATGTATGAGGGACAGATGAAGAAATGTTCAAAGAAAGATGCAATTCTTGCATTAACATCTGGTTTGAATACAATAAGTGTGTATTATGAGAATGTAAAGCAGGTTTTTGTTGAGGCCGATAATGACAATTATTTCTTGACACAGATATACCATCATGCAATGACTTTGGGTAAATTACTACCAGATGTGACTTTGCGCTTTGTAAATGTTGGTAATGACAAAAGTGGGGGTTGTGCAATCGTAAAGAAAGTTGTAAACGATCTTTCGGGTGCAGACAACAAAACTGTTTATGGTATTATTGATTGGGATGGCAAGAATGGTGGTTCTGAGAGAATCAAAGTCTTAGGCAACAAGAGACGATATGCAATTGACAATTACCTCATCGATCCTTTAGCGATGGCACTTTTGTATTTGGAGGAACCAAACGAACGAGAAAAAATAGGATTTGATAAACATGATTCGATAGTTGGTTTTGCTAAAAAATCTACAGGCGAGAGACAACAATATATAGATAAGGTAATATCGATATTGGAGGTTAACGTGCCTGATGGAAAAGACTGATAAGTCACTGGTTGATTATACAGTCTTGGATGGTAGTGTATATCATGTGCCATCATGGTTTATGAATACAAAGGGGCATGACCTTGTCGATTACCTAAGATTATCTGCGCCTTTTTTGAATAAGCATAAAGACAATGCATTATTCAAAAAAGTCGTTGAAACTTGCTACAACAACTATCCGGAACTAATTCCTGTTGACCTGGTTGAGACAATGCAAGAGTTACAAAAAATTCAATAAAGGTGGCTGAGAAGGATGTAACTAGATTATGAGCTGCTATTGGCTCATGACCTTGAATATATAAATAATGACGAATTCGAACGGCTAACCAATGAGATAGTTTCTGTTCGTAAAATGATAATAAAGTATCAATCCGAGCTAATGGACTAAAGGCTCACAGCTCACAGCCATCTTCCCAGATATGGACCTCATCACGTTCGTTACCGATAGTGCCGGACACGATATGCGTTATGCTATCGACTCAACTAAATTGCAAAGAGAATTAGGCTGGGAACCTTCTTTGCAATTTGAAAAGGGAATAGAACTTACTGTTCGCTAGTACTTAGAAAATGAAGAGTGGCTTGAGAATGTCACGAGTGGCGACTATCAAGCCTACTACGAAAAGATGTATGGCAAGCGTTGAGCTTGAAGCACACCTTATTATATAAGCGTGCGCACAGGTGGAGCAACCTGCTCATGTTTCAATACCATCGCACGCAACAAAATAAATCGCGAGTTTAGCGTTAACAGTTAACACAATAATCAATGACAGACGAAAACAAATCTTCTTATAGAAGCATATTCAAGGCTACATCGTTGTTTGGCGGAGTGCAGGTCTATCAGATACTGATACAAATTATCAAGTCAAAGTTTGTGGCCGTTCTCCTTGGGCCTGCGGGAGTCGGTATTATGGGGCTCTATCAGAGCGGACTCCAATTGATCCAGCAGCTCTCCAGTATGGGACTTTCTCAGAGTGCGGTTCGTGATGTGTCAGAAGCAAATGGCTCAAACGATATGCAACGAATAGCAAAGACCGTTACGGTTGTCCGCAAGCTTGTGTGGATTACAGGTCTTTTAGGTCTCGTATTGGTAGTATGCTTCTCGCCACTTTTGAGCAAAGCATCGTTCGGAAACTACGACTACACCATCCCTTTCATCATCCTTTCCGTCACATTACTGCTCGATCAGTTAAGCGCAGGACAGAAAGTGGTGTTGCAAGGAATGCGTAGGCTCAAAGACCTTGCCAAATGTTCTGCTTTCGGAGTTACATTCGGTCTCTTCACCTCAGTTCCGCTTTACTACTGGCTGGGAATTGAGGGTATAGTTCCTACATTCTTACTCAGTAGCGTATGTACATTGCTTTTGAGTTGGTTCTATTCTCGCAAGATAAAAATAGAAAAGGTAAAGGTAACACCTAAGCAGACTTTCGAACATGGAAAATTGATGCTCGTGATGGGAGTGTCAATGAGTCTGAGCGGAATATTAAATACAGCAGTTGCATACGCCCTTCGCGGATTTATTCAAGCCAATGGAGGAGTAGAACAGGTGGGACTTTTTCAAGCGGGCTTTATTATCATGACCACATACGTCGGTATGGTTATGAATGCCATTGCCACTGACTATTATCCTCGCCTTGCTGCTATCAATAAAGATAATCAGAAATGCAGAGAAGCTGTAAGTCAACAGGGAGAAATAGGTGTAATGATTCTCGCTCCAATGCTCACTATCTGTTTGGTCTTTATGCCTTTCGTTTTGAAGATACTCTATAGTGACCGTTTCCTTGCTGCCAATGAATATATTTCATGGGCTTGCTTGGGAATGATGTTGAGGCTGTCTTCGTGGGTAATCAGTTTTCTGTTTGTGGCAAAGGCCGAATCCAAGTTGTTCATGATAAACGAACTGTCAGCTAATCTTTATTATTTAGTTTTCAGCCTTATAGGATACAAGACATTTGGTCTTGTAGGCCTGGGTATTGCCTTTGCCTTAGAGTATGTGGTATATTTCGTGCAATGCTATCTTATTGTAAGAAAACGATATGATTTCAGCTTCTCCAATAGTTTCATCAAGTGCTATGGTATTCAACTCTTGCTCATAATCACTTGCCTTGTGATTGTCCTTTTGCTTGATGGTTGGCTTAAATACACAACAGGAAGTGTTATAATTGCCATAAGCTGCTATATGGGTTTTAAGGGATTGAATGAGAAATTGGAATTGCTCTCATTGGTAAAACAAAAAATTAAGAAATAATTATATGACAATCAATGATGTAAAACTAATAGAACTCCCTAAGTTCACTGACCCCCGAGGTAATCTCTCTTTCGTGGAGCAGAACACTCATATCCCGTTTACAATACAGCGAACATATTGGATATATGATGTTCCGGGAGGTGAGAGTAGAGGTGGTCATGCTTATAAAAAGACCGATGAGTTCATCGTGGCCATTTCTGGTGGCTTTGATGTGACTGTGGATGACGGCAAGCAGAAGAAGACATTCACGCTCAATCGTTCATATTATGGACTATATATTCCTAAAGGTCTTTGGCGCACGATGGACAACTTCTCCACCAATTCGCTTGCTCTGGAGTTTGCTAACACTGTATATGATCGCTCTGATTATGTAGAGAATTATGAGGAATTTCAAAAAATGAAAAACAATGGAGAAATATAGTGTATTTGATTGCTCTATCATAGAGCTTGACAAGCATCACTCCGACCGCAAAGGCAATCTAACCGTTGTGCAGAATGGTGACACACTGCCTTTTGACGTGAAACGAGTGTATTATCTGTATGATGTTCCTGGAGGTGAGGAACGTGGAGCACATGCCCATCGTGACTTGAGTCAGCTCATCGTAGCTGCTTCAGGTTCATTTACCGTCACTCTTGACGATGGCAAGTGCAAGAGGTCTTTCTTCTTGAATCGCCCTTATCAAGGTCTTTATGTAAAACCAGGGCTTTGGCGTGACCTCGGAGATTTCTCATCGGGAGCGGTATGTATGGTGCTGGCTTCAGATGTCTATATGAAAGAGGACTATATACGAGATTATGAAGAATTTATTCACTTCCGCAAAGAATTATGATAAAGAAATTACCGCTTGACTTTTCAATGGAAAAGTATGGCTTGAAAGTTCGCTTGGCTACTGAGGCTGACACAGAGTTTATTCTAAGTCTTCGTGCAGACAAAGAGCTTACGAAATTCATCCATCAAACTGATAACGATGCGCAAAAGCATCTTGAATGGTTTAAGAATTATCGCAAAAGGGAAGCAGAAGGACGCGACTACTACTTCATATATTTCAAGGGTGACAAACCAGTAGGTCTTAATCGCATATACAATGTCTTTGAGTATTATGGAACGATTGGCAGCTGGCTGTGTTCTCCCGACAATGAAATAGAGGTATCAATGGCTACCCACTTCTTCCTTCACGATATAATATTTGAGGAGATTGGTCTCGACTTTACAGTGTTTGACGTTCGCAAAGGAAACAAGCATGTTTGGAAACTCCATAAGCAGACGGGAGCACAACAGATAGGAGAATCGGAGATTGACTACTATTTCGTTACTACCAAGACGGAGTATCTGAAACGTAGGGACAATCTTCTTGAAATATTGAATCTTAAATAATCATATCATTAATTTTTAATTTTTACGAAAATGGAACTAAATGAATTTGTAGCGAACTTCGCTGAACAGTTTGATGACACCGATGCATCAGAAATCACAGCTTCTACAGTATTTCACGACCTCGATGAGTGGTCTTCACTCACGGGTATGGGAGTAATTGCACTTGCCAAAACAGAATACGGCAAGGCCATCACAGGAGCCGAATTAAAGGCCTGCGTGACAGTGGAAGATGTGTTCAACCTCATCAAAAACAAGTAAGACAACCATGGAACAATTCAATCCGTTTTCCCTCAGCGGGAAACAGATTCTTGTTACCGGAGCATCATCAGGCATTGGCAGGGGAATAGCCCTTGCCTGTGCCAAAATGGGTGCAACGGTCATCATCACTGGCCGCAATGTGGAGCGTCTGAACGAAACCCTTAGTCAGATGCCTGAAGGCACCCATAAGGCCATTTCTGCCGACCTTACTAAGGCAGAGGATATAGAAGCTCTTGCAACAGAACTGCCGAAACTCGACGGCTTTGTGCAGTGTGCAGGAGTGGGCAGTCGTGTGGCGTGCAAAGATATCGACCAGTCGGTCATCGACCATACGATGAATCCAAATTTCGAAGCTCCTGTGCTTCTGCAGGCGGCTTTGCTGAAAAAGAAGAAAATAAACAAAGCTGCATCTATCGTATATATAGCAAGCATTGCCGCTTGGAGTCCCTCGATGGGTAATGGCATCTATAGTGCATCCAAGGGGGCTATTATCTCCTATGCTCAGTGTCTTGCACAAGAACTTGCTCCAAGGCTAATTCGTGTCAACTGCATATGTCCTGCCATGGTGTGGACAGACCTTGTTCTGCAAGACGGCATCACACGCGAAGACCTTCAGGAGGACGAGAAACGCTATCCCCTTAAGCGATATGGCACTCCAGAAGACATTGCCAACCTGTGTATATACTTACTCAGTGACGCAAGTGCTTGGATGACAGGAAGCAATATTAAGATATCGGGGGGGGTAATTAAATTATAAACGGATATCGATTTATTATGGCATATATAAAAGGTATATCATACTATTTACCCGAAAGAGTTGTTACAAATGAGGAACTTGTGAAGGAGTTCCCCGAATGGAGTGTGGATAAGGTGGCTGCAAAGGTGGGTGTCAATTCACGTCATCTTGCAGCAGCCGACGAGACAGCTGGCGATATGGCAGAGAAGGCAGCACGCAAGTTGTTTGAAGAATACAATGTCAACCCAAAGGACATCGACTTTCTTCTCCTCTGTACACAGAGTCCCGATCATTTCCTTCCATCAACATCATGTATTCTACAGAAACGTTTAGGTATTCCCACCTCATCAGGTGCGTTCGACTACAATCTCGGATGCTCGGGATGTGTTTATGGAATGGCAATGGCAAAGAGTTTTGTGGATAGCGGATTGGCAAAGAACGTTCTTCTGCTTACTGCTGAAACCTATCAGAAATACCTCCACCCGTCTGACAAGAGCAACCGTTCTATTTTTGGTGATGGAGCAGCTGCCTGCTTGATTTCAAGAGAAGGAATTGCAGAGATTGGAGAATGCGTTCTCGGAACTGACGGCTCAGGGGCAGAACACCTTATCGTCAAGACAGGAGCAGCCCGTTGTAATCAGCCGACAGGAATAGTCACAGAGGATGCCGACGGGCACCAGCGTTTCGATGACTATCTTTATATGAATGGATCTGCCATCTTCAACTTTACGCTTGATGCCGTACCTGCAATGATGAAGAAGATACTCGCAAAGAACAACATGGAGAAGGACCAGGTGGATTACTATGTCTTCCATCAGGCAAACAAATTCATGCTCAACACAATTCGCAAGGTATGTGTGCTGCCAAAGGACAAGTTCTTTGTCAATCTCGAAGAGACAGGCAATACCGTTTCTTCTACCGTTATGATAGGCTTGAAGCAATGTCTTGACGCAGGAACTATTCATGAAGGAATGAAGGTAATGGTCACAGGCTTTGGCGTTGGTTTGAGCTGGGGAGGTACGATTTTGAAGTTTTAAATAGAAAATACAATACATATTATGGCAAATATTCCTTTTTTATCCTTAAAGGACGTGACGGCTCTTCATGGAGCTGAAATCAACGAGGCGGTGTCTCGTGTGGTTAATGGTGGCTGGTATCTCCAAGGCAAGGAGAACGAACGGTTCGAGCGGCACTATTCTGAGTTCATCGGATGTAAGCATACCGTAGGATGCGCTAACGGATTGGATGCACTTATCTGGATTTTCCGTGCGTACATCGAGATGGGAGTGATGAAACCGGGTGATGAGGTGATTGTACCTGCAAACACCTATATCGCCACAACTCTCTCTATCACAGAGAACGGTCTTATTCCCGTAAGCATCGAGCCAAAGCCAAACACCTTGGAGATTGATTATGACCTTATTGAGGCGGCCATTACTCCTCGCACAAAGGCCATCGCCATCGTGCATCTCTACGGTCGTATTGCTTACACTGAGAAGATTGGTGAACTCTGCAAGAAGTACAACCTAAAGCTCATTGAGGATTGCGCACAAAGTCATGGTTGCAAGTTCTACGATGGTCGAGTAACAGGCAACATCGGAGATGCAGCAGGTCACTCTTTCTACCCAGGTAAGAACCTTGGCGCTCTTGGCGATGGTGGTGCTGTAACCACCAACGATCCAGAACTTGCAGCTGCAGTTCGTGCCTTGGCTAACTATGGCAGTCAGAGGAAGTATGTATTCAAGTATACTGGTCGCAATAGCCGTCTTGATGAGATTCAGGCTGCCGTACTGAATGTAAAACTGAAGTATCTCACTGAGGACAATGCCCATCGCAAAGCCGTTGCTCACTATTACTATGAGCATATCAATAACCCGCTTATCTCACTTCCTGATCTCCTGCCTGATGAGCAGAATGTATATCACCTTTTCCCTATAATCGTAAAGGGCAAAGATGCTTCGACTGGACTCAGCAACCGAGATAGATTGCACGATTATCTGGAGCAGCATGGAGTAGGTACAGTGTGCCACTATCCAATCCCTCCTCATAAGCAGGAGTGCTACAGCAATGAAGCATGGAACACCCCTCAGCTCTCGCTCCCTATTACCGAGCGTCTTGCAGACGAGGAGTTAAGTCTGCCTATAGGCCCAGCTATTAAAATGGAGGAAGTGGAAGAGGTTGTAAGAATTATTAATGAGTTTAAGTAAAAACTAATGAAAAACAGGAATTCTAATATTGAATTGTTACGAATTGTAGCAGCATTAATGGTAGCGGTACTTCATTATATCAGGTATTATCATGTATCTGGTACCTCTTTAGGGGGGGTAATTTGTACTTATTAGGTTTTTTAGAATGTTTCTGTGCATGTGCTGTTAATATATTTTTACTGATTTCCGGTTTCTTTTTAGTAGAATCTGATAATCGTAGTTATGGCAAAGCTTTCTTGTTAGTCATACAAGTAATAGTATTCAGAGAAGTAGGTTATATATTAACATCAATAGTTAACCAAGAGCCACTCACTATTTATAATTTAGTAGGTAATCTATTACCTTCTAACTATTTTATTATTTTATACCTTTCGGTATATTTTATATCTCCATACCTAAATAGGGTACTGATGAACATAAGCCGGGAGGATAGAAAACAAATGCTGATAATAACTCTTTCAATTTTTGTAATATGGTCTTATGGCGCGGATTGCATTGGTACCTTTATCGGGCCAGGACATATAGTTGACGGATTAAATAGTGTAAGTCGTGAGGGCAGTCAAGCAGGCTATACCTTTGTTAATTTTCTCTGCATGTATATAATTGGTGCGTACATTAATCTTAATAAATGTAATCTTAGATCTATACACGCAACCGTAGGTATGGTAATATCACTTGCTTTTATATTTCCTTTTTACTTCTTTGAATATAACCGGAATATAGAGGCTTGTGTTGATGAAAATATGGTATCAACTAATTATAATAGCCCCTTTGTCATTATAATAGCAGTTTGTCTTTTTCAATTATTTAGAAATGTCAACTTTACTAGTCAAACTATAAATAAACTGTCAAAAGCTGCTTTTACCTGTTACCTTGCACAAAATTCATTCTTTCAATTCTTACACATAGATTATTTTGTAAATCAAACAGCCTACCTTTTAGCAATACATTTGGTGATTTCTGTTACAGGCATTTACGCTGTATCTTATGTGCTCCACCTCGTTTATATTTTCATAACAAGAAAAAGTGCTGAAAGATTGGGTAATAAATATATAAAGTATTGGAAAAAACAGTGATTAAAATGGAAGCAAAAAATCCGTTAGTAACGGTAGCTGTTGCTACATATAATTCATCCAGAACAGTTTGTGCTACCTTAGAAAGCATAAAAAGACAGACGTATCCATACATAGAACTTATCATATCTGATGATGCGTCCACCGATGACACCGTTGAAGTATGTAATGAATGGTTAATAAAAAACAAGGATAGATTTGTTGGTACTAATATAATAACCGTGACCAATAATACAGGTGTTGCTGCAAACAGTAATAGAATTGTACAATCAATAAATGGGGTATATTATAAAGGGATAGCAGGTGACGATTGTTTGTTGGATGACTGTATAGAGAAGAATGTAAAATATATAGAAGGTAAACCAGAAGTTGCGGTTTTATTTTCAAAATGCTATTTGTTTTGTAATAAAAACAATCAGAATGTAAGAATTGGAGAAATGCCATCGCAGTATGGTATAGATATGCTTGCAATGCCTGCGGAGCAACAAAAGATTGTTTTATACTATGGTTTATTTATTCCAACACCTACGTTCTTCATGCGTACGTCATTATTCGACAAGTTTAGATATGACGAGAGATATGATGCTTTTGAAGACCTTCCTTTTTTTACAAAACTTACAGAACATGGTATAAAACTTTATTATATGGACGAATATACAGTTATGTATAGAATAGAGGATTCTGTATCTCATCCATCAGTAAAACTAGAAAATGAGAGAATGTGGATTTCATATAATAAATATTTTTATGATAATACACTTGATAAAATAAAGCATGCGTATCCTGAAATATATAGATACAAAAAGGCACGTATCATGCTTGCTGATTTTAGATTATATGTACTTAATAATAAAAATACTAAAATCAATCACTTATTATCTTTTCTATTTAGACAATTTCTAAAAAAAAGTCTAAGCATTGATGAAAGGGATATTATAAATTTGGTGCGTAAATATACACATGGAAATATTGAGAAATAATTGGGACAAGAAAGCCCTCATCACGGCAGTATGCCTTTTCTTTTCTATCCCGCCTTATATGGTATGGAATACAACTATCACACCAATTGTTGGTTGTATAGCGGGTGTTTTAGCATTTACTCAATTGAAAGGTGGTAATAAGTATGGAAGGTTTGGTGCTCTTTTGCTCTTTTCCCTTTATTTTTATTATTCTTTTGTTAGTGGTTGTAATATATGGGGGTGGTTAAGTATTATTTTAATAACCCCCTTTTTCTTGGCTAATGATAGTTTTAATGGGCGCGTCTATTGCTATTTCTACAAGATATACGTTTATACTATGATCGTATCATTTATTGTATATCTTTTAGTAATTTTCGGTGATGTGGGATTGTCTTGTCAGAATATATTACCTTTAAATTTGGAAAAATTAGACAAATACTATGCTTATCCATTTCTTATCACTATAGATACTGATACAATTAGATTTTTCGGACTATATGATGAACCTGGGGTTATAGGTACTATAAGCGGCATGATATTGGTTGTAGAACGCTTCAACTTGAAGAAATGGGAAAATATAGCTTTGATGTTAATGACGATATTCACATTCTCAATGTTTTTCTATATTATATGTGCAGTCTATATACTGATATATGGAAAGATGAAATATAAAATAATAGTAGCGCTTGTTGTGCTTTCTGTTACATTATATTTCTGGGAAAATGAAATAATGTATGAACTTGTATTCAAAAGATTTATGTTGAACTCGGACGGAAAACTAGTAGGTAATACCCGAGAACATGGTGGTTTTAGCGATTGGTATGAACAGTTTTCTAAAACATCAGCATATTATACAGGGCTAGGACATGGAATGGGCGCAAAAATGAATGATGGTGGCAGTTCATACAAGCAATTAATAGTTGATTATGGAGTGATTTATTTTTCGCTTTTAGTGCTTGCGTATTATATGAGAGGAATAAGATATATAAGAAAAAGAAACAACTTAATATTGTTCTCGTTACTGTTCTTAAGCACCATGTATCAACGCCCTTTTATTTCCAACGTGGCATACGTATTTCTTTTTACAGTTAGTCCCTACTTACTAAACGAGATCGAAGAACATAAAAAAAACTATAATGACGATAAAAGTTTTACTTATAGCTCAGTTACCAAAAGAGGTTGGAGGTAATTTTACGACAGGAGCGGCAAATGTGGCTTATGAGTTGAGCAAACAAAATCCAAAAAATATTGTTTATTTTACTTATGGAACGAATTTGTCGCACAGAGCGGCAGTAAAGGCATCCGCCTATCCGCACCAATATATCGGTTATAAGTTCAACCCTCTAAGGATGGCATGTCGGGCATTATTACACCCTATTGAGACATATAAACACCTGATGCATTATCACCGGGTTGATCACCAGAACGTGTTTCGATTCGCATTCTACGAGGATAATATACGCAAGGCGATAGACGATGTTAAACCAAATCTTATTCATGTTAATAGTATCAACAATGTATCACCAGTCAGGTTCGCTATAGGAGACAGAAAGATACCTATGCTTCTTACGTGTCATGGTATATTCTATCGCGGTGATGAGAAGGATACTGTTGCTCGAGATTATTATTTGGGTAATATACATTTAGCTGATGCCTATTCAGGATTAACCCAGGAATCACTACAAGAGTATGAAGAGATACTTGGCATATCACGTGATATGGTTGCTATTATACCAAATGGAGTTGATTGTAAAAAGTTTTACTACTCACCAGAAGAGCGAAAGGCAATCCGTAAAGAGTATAATGTAGCTGACGATTGTAAGGTGTTTATAACTGTTGCATCCGTCCAGGAACGCAAGGGTCAACTGGCCTTTGTAAAGGTACTGGGGAAACTGAATATCAACTATCAGTATTGGATAGTGGGTAAAGGTCCTGATGAAGCTGCCATAGCAGAATATATCAAGAGGCATGAAATGGAGAATAAGGTGAAACTTCTCGGCTATAGAACAGCTGACCAGCTTTACAAGTACTACTCTGCTGCAGATGTTTATGCCCACCCGAGTTTGAAGGAAGGACAAGCGCTTTGCGAACTGGAAGCCAATGCTACAGGCTTAAAAGCCATAGTCAACAAGGCTGTTGTGGGGACAATCGCAAGCGAAATAACCCCACAAGATTATTATGTTCTGGATTTTGACAATCTTGATGTCAATGATGTTGAGCGATGGGTGAAGGTTGAAAATCCGAATCGTAAGTCGCGTACTAATTTCGATTGGAGTGTGATAGCCGATATGTACGCAGAATTATATACATCAATTATCAAAGAGTTTAATTTATGAAGAAAATATTATTATAGGTTCTTACCTGTATTCGCAGGATGAAGAGCAAATACTATACATTTCTTTTCAAACAGATGCTTCACTCTTACGGAAGCGTTGGGGTGAACAATTATTGTAAGATAGCGAGAACAGCCACAGTGGATGTGGGCTATAAGTTTAGTTCAAATGGATTGACAATCAGTGGACTGGGGGGGGTAAAGATTGGAGATTATTTCCACTCAGGAATAAATTGTAAGATCATGCTCGGTAGTCATGATTATGACAATGGTGATGCGATACCATACGGTTCAAGTTATTTAAGCAAGCAAGTGGTTATAGAAGATTTTGTGTGGTTGGGTTCTGATGTCACCATTTCAGGAAATGTACATATTGGATTGGGCGCCATCGTTGCAATAGGTTCGGTAGTCGTAAAAGATGTGCCTGCGTATGCGATTGTTGGTGGAAATCCTGCCAAAGTCATAAAGTATCGAGACATTGAGCATTTCAATACACTCAAACAACAAGGAAGATTTCATTGATATATGACCTATTTAGAAGCAGTAGCTCTAATCAAGAAGATTGAGCAAAAACATGACATGATGCTGGTAAAATATAAAGGTGTGTCTGTTTGGCCTCTTTTAAGAATCAACATCATAGATGCAATAACCGGAAACAATGTCACTATGAAGAGTACTGGAGTATCTGCCGTAAAGCAGGTGCTTAGCACTCTGTTCTATTATAACCCTTTGAATGGTTTTTGTAAGCACAAAGTCTGGTTGTTTACGGCTTATGAGAGACGAAAGATAATAAATGGTAGAAAAATTCTAAGAGTGTCAGGATGTGTGACAGAAGCAGAGCCTGATACGCTTGTCATCGAGAAGCCGAGTCCTGACCAATGGTCGCATCCCAGAAGTGAGGTGCCGGAGAAGGCAATTGTATCTGAATCATGGCTGCTGTTTATGGTTCATGCGTTGGCTATTCTGTCCAAACCATTCTCTATTAAGCTTGAAAAAGAGAAATTATTAAGGGATGTATTGGACGGATATGGCATAAAATTTGATTATGTTTCTTCCCTTAAGGTTCTTATCTCACAAAAACAGATATTTGATGTAGTACTTGCTTTTTTGCCCAAACCTAAAAAAGTCATAATTGAATGTCCATATACTATTATGGGTTATGTTTGGTCTTTACATGAACATGGCATACCGGTCATAGAATTACAACATGGTGTACTTAATGATAAGCACTATGCATACAATTCAGAGTATAGATCAAATGAGTTATATCCTGACACATTGTGTGTGTTTGGAGATGATGAGTATAATTATATGCAGAGTGATGGTTGTTATTATTGCAAAGATGTCCGTAAGACAGGCCTTTATTATATGGAATTGGCGAAAAACAGCTTTCAAGTAGATCCATTTGCAGGCTACAGATCACACTATAAACATATTGTCTTGGTTGCGGGGCAAAGAGGTTATGAAGATCAAATGGCGAAATATGTTCGAGAAGCAGCAAAAGTGACGTCTGAATGCCTATATGTCTATGTGCCTCGAAATACAGATGCTGGACTCTCTTTTAAGGCACCAAACATTGTATATAGACCTGGCATCAATATCTATGAGTATATGATATGGTGTGATTTACATCTGACAATATCCTCAACGACATGTCTCGAATGTCAGTATTATCATAAGCCAACAATCTTCTACAACTATTCAAACATGTCAAAGAGCTATTACAGAAGTGTGTTAACTGAAGATAATGGTGCAGTCTTTACTAATGATGTAAAAGAGTATGGTGATGCATTAAAAAAGGTTTTAACTCAAAAGTTTGAGTTTAAAGAAGTGTTTGCGCTAGATACAATAAATTGTATAAAAAAAATAATTAATGAATAATATTAACATTGGTATAAAAATAACTTTATAACTTAGAGCCTGTTTAAATTTTGTTCAGCAACATTCTTATTGCAGCAAGTTTCACCATCTCCTCTGCCGAATCGAACGTAAATTCGTAGTTTCGGCAGAGCCTCCTATAATTATCAAACCATGAGAAAGTTCTTTCCACAATCCATCTCTTTCCTATTGGTTTAAAGCCGTTTGACTTGTTTCCGCTTACAATGACTTCAAGCGCATATCCGAAAACTTTTTTAATTTTGGCAGCCACTTCTCCCCTATATCCGGCATCCGCCAAGATAACTTTGATATTGCAACAAAGCTCCTTCAAACATCTGGCCAACAGGTAAGCGGCCTTTCCGTCATGTACGCAAGCTATTGTTACCATGACAGCTATCAGGAAACCGTTCTTGTCCACGACAACATGACGCTTAATGCCCTTCACCTTCTTATTGCCGTCAATGCCATTGAGAGAACGGTTATCACCCCAGCGGACGCTTTGACTGTCCATAATACCCACGCTCGCTTCGGCTTTTTGACCTTGCTTGACACGGACTTTCTCACGTAAATTATTCAGCAACAAGTCAAATTCACCCATGGAAGACCATTTGCGATAATAGTAATAAACCAGTTCCCAAGGGGCAAAATGGGAGGGGAGCATACGCCATTGGCAACCCGTTTTCACGAGATAGAAGATGGAATTCCATATCTCACGCAAATTATATTTTCGTTTTCTTTCTTGCAGGTTCAAGATTTTCTTGATAACTTGCCACTGTGTTTCTTCTAAATCCGTCGAATACATAAAATTATTTCAAGTGTGGTAACTTAAAAATAATCATTTTCGAGGAAAGAAGAAACACTCTTTCAATATCAAACTTGAAAATTTAAACAGGCTCTTAATATCACTATGATCACAAAAGGTTAAACATACATTATTGGTGAGATTGGTCAGAACCACAATGGTTCAGTTGATATTGCCAACTCATCGTTGGATTTCGTGAATTTGTAGAATTTAAAGAATTATATAACAAAGTAATTTTAATACAACAAAAAAATGGGTGTTTTTTTATTTTCAAACAAAAAAATTAACACCTCTAAAGTAGAGGAAGTTATTAAAACGCGAGGCCATAAAAGCATCGTAAAACATGAGGTGGCAAATTGCACTCTCATAAGTTCAAACAAGATCATTATAGAAAATGACAATTACCTAACGCAAGGCGAAATAAGCGCCCTGGGGGGGGGTAACTTCTGATTTTGCAATAGGTATAGGTACTTATTTTTATAAAGGTACCTATGGAAAGGAGGCATTGAAGAAGGTTTATGAAGACCTTGACAAAGTTCTTATCGATAATCCAGTATATGGTCACTGGGCATTCTGCATCCATAAAAATGGTGCAACATACGTATTCAACGATATGAGTGGATTCTTGCGTCTTTATTATTACGAAAATGAAGACCAGATTGTAGTCTCTTCTTCCCATTTAGGTGTTATCTCAACAGTAAAGAATCCGAAGTTTGATAAAGCAAGATTAACAGGTTTTGTGGCTGGTACTTATGGGCGCGAAGAAGGTTTTGTAGACGGAGTTTTCCTTGTTGATCCTCATAAGTATATTAAAATTGAAGATGGTCAGAAACCATCTTGGGTTAATAAAGAAATTCCAAAGATAAAAAGAATTGAAACATTACAAGAGGCTATTACATATGTAAAAGGTTTGTTCAACCAGCAAATGGATGAAATTGTACCTGCAATTGGAGATAAGAAAATTTATGTAGATGCAACAGGAGGTCTAGACAGTCGCCTCATTACTTGCAATGTTAAGACTTCAGGATTGAATTTTGATTATATCAATTATCCTATATTTGGCCCTGATGCAGAGATTGCTAATGTACTATCAAAAAGCCTGAAAAAGAAACTTCATGTACAGACACATAAACCATGCGGAGAGGACTACTCAATTCATTATGGAGAGTACGATTTCGGAAATAATTTCTTCAGACAGTACCCAAATCCGCGTTGGACATTAGAGAATGATTTTGAATTCTCTGGAGCTCGTGGAGAGTGTATAGACCTTCCAGATATTTATTCAGATGAAGATTTAGCGTATATGAAAAACCCACGCTCAAATGCTCTATTGCCACACCTGACTACTCACCCCATAATGCGAGAGGAGGCAAAAAGGGATTACCTAAAGTATATGGAGCATTATGTATTTGAGCGTTGTGGAATTAGCGCAGATGCATTGATGACAGAATGTGAACAAGTTGAATTTACACAATTCCTTGCAGGTCAAAATGGTGATGCCAACTATAATTCAGGTGCACAAGCACATTGCTATTTCTACTCTATGTACAATGAGTGGCACTTTAATCATTTTATTAAAGACATTGCGTTTGATGCAAAGTCTTGTCGCAAGCTGACTATTGCACTCATTAAGCAGATTGATCAAGAACTTGCCAGCTTACCTTTCGTATCTCGCAGACGAACGAAGCGTAATTCTGTAAACGAAGTTTCTGAGTTGCCAATGAAATACTGGGGTTATGGTGGCATTAAGAAACTAATGCCCAAATCATTACTCAGTTTCCTTTACGGCAAGTTGGGACGAAAGTTCAACGAGCAACAGTTCAATTCTATTGATATTGAACTGTATGCAGATTTGTTTGATGTAAAAGAACTGTCAAGTCACAAGAACCTCTACTCAGATATTCTAAATCGTCTATATTCGGTAGATAAGATTAGAAAGATTTTTAATATCGAGTTCTAATAGGTTAATCGGGATGCACAAGTGGGCATGAGCTGTAGTGCGATACTACCATCCCGAACAATATACAATAATTATGAAGAATCAATCTTTAAAATACATAATCTATATAATAGGGCTTTTGATATTAATTCTTGGTCCATTATATGCCTTCACAAAAGATGACGTGTTGTCAAGTTATGATTTGAGTAATCATAAGTTCAACTATTCAAGACCATGCAAGCAATTGTATTGGAAATATGAAGAAATGATAGCTATTAGGAATAATTTGGGTGAAAAACCATATAAGGTTGCTTATGAAAAATTACTTTCTACAGCTGATTTATATCTTAAGCAGCCTAATTTGTCCATAGTTGACGATAAGGAGCATATCCCTGTAAGCGGAGATATACATGATTATATGAGTATAGCAAGGTACACATGGCCAGATACAATAAAAGCTGACGGACTACCATATATAACAAGGGATTGCTATACTAATCCTGAATATTATACATACGATCGAGAAGTTATGCTTAAGATGATAGAACGTGTTAAAATATTTACATTAGCTTGGTTCTATGGTGGTGATGCAAAATATGCTAATGCAGCTTTGAAGCAGCTTAAGGTTTGGTTTATAGATGATGATTCATATATGAAACCTTCGATGGAGTATGGCCAGATTCACAAGGGGTTACACAATGATCACGGTACCCAAGGTGGTGTTTTAGAAGCTGAGGCTTTCGTCGACCTTATAGATCCGCTTTGCTTGTTAGAAAAGTATAAAAACTTAGAATCTCAAAGATGTATCAAGAAGATAAAACAATGGTATAGACAATTGCTTGAATGGGAATTATCAAGCAATCAAGGTTTATCGCTCTCGAAGGCTCCAGATAATTGTGGAACCGCCTACGACTTGCAAATATTATCATTTAGTTCATACTGTGGCGACCGAAAATTGGCTCAAGCAGTAATAGATAAGTTTGCAGAAAAAAGAATTAACAAGCAGATAAATGATTCTGGTGTACAGATAGAGGAGGTAAAAAGAGCAATTTCTTATGGCTACTCGGTTGCAAATATTACAGTTATGACAAATTTTATAGTCATCGCCCACAATCTTAAATATAGTGTTGATAAGAGTGCACTTAGTAAATATTATAAAGCCATAGATTATCTTACTCCCTATCTTGATGAAAATGCAGAATGGCCTTACTATGATATTACATCAATGCCTTATTATAGAAAGAGACTTTGCTTTGAACTGTTCAGGGTTGCGAAGGTAATAGATGCTTCAAGATTAGATTATATCGAAATTTACGAGAAGTATGGAAAACTGAGCGATAATGATGTCAACAATCTACTATATATCACAGGAAAGTAATATATAGAGGTAATAATATACAAAGTAATATTAAGATTAATCAATATGCTACAACTCATAGAAAAACTCCCACTGGACAGGTTAGGGTCTCTGTACCTTCTATTTTCAATTAGGGAATAGCACGTGTAGTAAGAAGGCATTCTAATAGTGAATATTATCACGCTATATTGATAGGAGCAAACAAACAACGGATCAGATTTCTTCTGTAAGTGTCCTAAATCTAGTCACAGCGAATTTTTGGCTCTTGATAATAATATATTTCTTTATCGCTAATGCAATTATCAATTCGCTACCAAAGGATTTATCAGAACAAATAAAGGAGTTCGGAATTCTTTAGAAAATCCACAGGAATCAAGTTCTCGACTTCTGTCGTAATAAGTCGTTGCTGCAATTCAAAAAAAATCGCGAGTTACGCGTTAACAGTGTAAGCATCCAACCCCTATTTTGGTAATAGCAGACAAATGATTGTATGAAAACATTATTCTTTGAACTCATTCAGGTGGCTATAGGCCGTAGGGATGCGTTGTCTCGTGTGCCTTCGGCTAAGGAGTGGTGTGAGCTCTATGGGTTATCTGTGAAGCAGGCTCTGACGGGCGTGTGCTTTTGTGGCGTGCAACGGCTGGCGAAGGATCAGGTCGTGCATCTGCCAAAGCAGCTGATGATGCAGTGGTTCGCTCAGGCTGAGCAGATAAGGCAGAGGAATGTGGTGATGAACCGAAGGTGTGTGGAGGTGCAGCGGATGTTGGCGGAGGATGGGTTGAGGTCGTCGATACTGAAGGGGCAAGGGGTAGCAACATTATACAACCTTAACCTTGACCTTGACCTTAACTTATATCGGCAGAGTGGGGATATTGATGTTTATGTGCCTTGCGGCATGGAGAGGGGACTGAGGTGGTGTCGCGAGAGGTATGGCGATGTGGAGTATGACTATATCAATGCGCATGTGCCGATGTTCAAGGATGTGGAGGTAGAGCTGCACTGGAGGGTGGGGTCGATGACGAACCTGTTCCGCAACCGCAGGCTGCAATGGTGGTTGGAGCGTGACGAGACGAAGGAGATGATTCTTGATGGTAAGGCAAACCTGAATCCTGAAACCCACTTGAATCCTGAAACCTCCTTGAATCTTGAAACCTCCCTCTCCGTTCCTACCCTTGAGTTTAATGCGTTCTACCTGATGTTGCATTGCTATCATCATGTGTTCGAGAGCGGACTGGGGCTGAGGCAGTTGATGGATTACTATTTCTTGCTGATGGCAAGAAACAACCTTAACCTTAACGTTAACGAATTGTTCCGCAAGTTTGGTATGGAGCGGTTTGTGGGGGCTGTGATGTGGATTATGCAGGAGGTGTTTGGGCTGGAGCGTGAGCATATGCTGTGTGAGCCTAACGAGAAGGAAGGACGGTTTATTCTCGCAGAGGTGATGGCAGGTGGCAACTTCGGTCATCATGACGAGAGGATAAGGAAGGTGGGCAAAGGCAAGTGGCAGTCGGCGTTCGCCAACTTACAGCACGCTATGCACGTGCTGAGAAGATACCCCCAGGAGGCACTTTGGATGCCAGTATGGATGGTGTATCACTTTGTTTGGAAAAGAACTAAAATAACAAGATAATAAATATGCAAGACTACGGATTAGTGTCGATAATCACGCCTACATGGGCGTGTGCGAGTTTTATATGTGAGACCATCAGGAGCGTGATGGCTCAGACGTATCAGAACTGGGAACTGCTTATTCAGGATGACTGCTCAACGGACGGAACTGACAAGGTGGTGCAGCCGTATATAGAGATGGACTCCCGAATAAAATATGAGTGCAACCCAAAGAACTCGGGGGCTGCAATCACGCGCAACAATGCCCTAAGAAGGGCTAAGGGGCGGTGGATCGCTTTTCTGGATTCTGATGACCTTTGGCTTCCCGAAAAATTGGAGAAGCAGTTGAAGTTTATGGTGGAGAACAACTATGCCTTCACTTATCATAATTCTATTGATATAAATGAATTAGGAGAAGAAATAGGTAGATTTGTTACAGGACCTAAAAAAGTCGGGAAAATATCAATTTACAACTATGATTGGATTGGTTGCTTGACTGCTATTTACGACTCTTCTGTTGTAGGATTAGTACAGATTGAAGATATTAAGAAAAACAATGACTATGCAATGTGGCTAAAAGTATGTCAAATAACTCCTTGCTTGCTTCTTAATGAAACTTTAGCTAAATATCGCATTAGATGGGGGTCAATAAGTCGTCATAGCAAAACATCATTGATTATATGGCACTATAGATTGTTTAGAGAATCAGAACATCAAAATTGTCTGCTTTCAATTTTTAATACTGCAAGAAATTTATTTTTTGGTGTTATAAAAAAGATTATTTATGAAAAAAAATATTGATTATAGTATTAACTTTTAATTATTAATAATTATGACAAATTTAGAAAAGTACAACAACGTTTTTTGTGAGACACTTCAGATTACAGAGGATCAACTTGCTGGTTTGAATTACCAAGGTGTAGAACTTTGGGATTCTGTGGGTCATATGAGCCTTACAGCAGCTTTGGAAGATGCGTTTGACATCATGTTGGAAACAGATGACATCATCGACCTCAGTTCATACGAGAAAGGTATAGAAATCCTTAAAACAAAGTATGATGTTGAATTCTAATCTGCTTGATGGCAAGGTTGCAATCGTGACTGGTTGCAGCCGTGGTATAGGCCGCGCCATTATGGAGACATTTGCCAAGAATGGCGCGACTGTATATGCCGTTGACCTGATGGAAGGTAGTATGGATGATGCTGCTTCGGATAGCATCATCCCGTGCTACTTTGATATTACGGATACAAAGTCTATCATCGCCCTTGTTCAGCGTGTGAAGAAGGAACAAGGTAAGATTGATATCTTGGTGAACAATGCTGGCATCATGCAGGATGCGCTTATCTCGATGGTAACTGATGCACAGATTCAAAAGACTTTTGAGGTGAACGTGTTTGCGATGATGCACTTCATTCAGTATGTATCGAAGATAATGCGTCGTCAAAAGTCAGGAAGTATAGTGAATGCAGCTTCTATTATGGGTATCAGCGGTAATTACGCGCAGATGGTTTATGCAGCCAGCAAGGGTGCAGTCATTGCTCTTACCAAGTCAGCGGCAAAAGAACTGGCTCAGGACGGTATCCGCGTGAATGCTGTGGCTCCTGGAACCATCAACACTACTCTTCTTCAGAATACGCCTGAAGAGACTTTGAACAAAATCAAGTCAAGAATATATTTCGGTGAATTGGGAACACCTGAGGAGGTGGCCAATGCCTATCTGTTCTTGGCTTCGGATTTGTCATCATACATTTCAGGACAGGTGCTCGGAGTAGATGGTATGATGATCAATTAATTATTATGCTATAATGTTTGATTTACAACAATTCAAAGAAAGAATGTCGGTCGTGAGCGACCGTGGAGAGTCATTAACCTATGGACAACTTTCGGAGGAGGTTGAGCGCATGGCTGCCGCCTTCCCTCGAAAGGGGTTGGTGTTCACGCTTTGCGAGAATCTTCTCGGCTCGTTTGTGGGTTATGTGGCTTGCATGAACAAGCATATTCCGCAGGTGCTGCTCGACGGAAGCAAGGACTTGGAACTGGTGCAGAGGTTAATAGGCATATATCAGCCGGAGTATATATGGACTCCGTCCAATAGGGTTCAAGAGGTTTCAGGAGGGTTCAAGGAGTTCAAGGTGGTGTATGAGTATTCTGCATATTCACTTCTTGCAACTGATTTCACAACAAAGGAAATCAATCCCGATCTACTGCTTTGTCTGACGACCTCGGGTAGTACTGGTTCGCCAAAATTGGTGCGTCTGTCGGAACGAAACTTACAGAGCAATGCAGAGTCGATAGCGGAATATCTGCACATCGATGAGAAGGAGCGTCCCGTGACTTCCCTCCCGATGTACTATAGCTATGGCATGTCTGTCATCAACAGCCATCTTATTAAAGGTGCTACCATCCTGCTGACCGATAAGGCTGTAATGCAGAGAGAGTTTTGGAGCTTTATCAAGGAGCTGAAGTCTACTTCCATAGCAGGCGTGCCTTACACCTACGAGATGCTGAAGCGATTGCGTTTCTTCCGTATGGACTTGCCTGATTTGAAGACAATGATTCAGGCAGGAGGCAAGCTGAATGCTGCCTACGTTAAGGAGTTTGTGGAGTTTGCAGAACAGAATGGCAAGGAGTTTATCGTGATGTATGGTCAGACGGAGGCTGCTCCTCGTATGAGCTATCTGCCGTTTGACAAGGCTGTGGAGAAGAACGCTTCCATTGGTATTGCCATACCTGGAGGTGAACTTTCGGTGGTGGATGCTGACGGCAAGGTAATTGACGAGCCTGATGTCGATGGCGAGTTACTATATAAAGGCGAGAACGTCTGTCTTGGTTATGCAGAGGTGCGCGAAGACCTGATGAAGGGTGATGAGAACCATGGAGTGTTGCATACAGGGGACATTGCACGACATGATGCCGACGGCTACTTCTATATCACTGGACGCATGAAGCGATTTGTGAAAGTGTGGGGAAACCGCACGAACCTTGATGCCACCGAGCAACTTGTTAAAGCCATAACACCCAATTGCGCTTGTGCTGGAGTGGATGACCTGATTACGGTTTTCGTGACCGAAGAGGGCTTGGAAGAGCAAATAAGGAATTTGCTCGTTGAGAAGACGGGATTCAATCCAAGAGCCTTTCAAGTGAGGGTGATTGACCAGATTCCTGTCAAGACAAGTGGAAAAATAGACTATCCTGAGCTTCAAAAGATTTTAGAACGAGAACGGGAACGTTGACGGGAACTATCATGAACGAAAAACAGAAAGCGAGAAACTTTCGCGAATATCAAGTCTGGAAGGATGCTGTGAATTTTGCAACTTCCGTTTATGAGGTAACTTCAAGTTTACCGTGGTTTGAGAAAAAGGGTCTTTGTGAATAACTTCAACGTGCTGTTGTATCAATCAGTAGCAATATTGCAGAGGGAGGTGGCAGGCCTACTGATGCTGACTTCGCTCACTTTTCGGACAATGCTCTTGGTTCAGCAAACGAAGTTGAGACACAATTATTGATTTCAAAAAATCTCAAGTACATTTCAGAAGAACTTTATAATACACTATTGTTGAATCTTACCGGGATTCAGAAACAGTTAACTGGGTTGATTGCCTCTATTCGTAGGCAAAGTTAACGTTCCCGTTAAAGTCATTAAATATGGATATAAACGAGATATTGGAGATAGCACCTTATTCGCTATCGAAGGAAGAGAAAAGGGCTTTGCTGAATGAGCGACTTCATGAGTTGACACGCAAGCATTATGCCCAGTGTGAACCTTATCGCAGAATGATGGATGCCGTGGGACTGGATATGAACAATCTGCCCGATTACGACAAGTTGCCTTTCTTGCCAGTGCGACTGTTCAAGGAGTTTGAATTGAGAAGCTGTGAGAAGGAAGAAGTGGTGAAGACGATGACTTCGTCTGGCACTACAGGTCAGCAGGTGAGTAGAATATTCCTTGACCGAGAGACATCTTCTGCCCAACAGAAATGTCTGACTAAGATAGTGAGTCATTTCCTTGGAACACAACGAGTGCCGATGCTGATACTTGACTCGTCGGCTGTCATCAAAAACCGTAATATGTTTTCTGCTCGTGGAGCCGGTATCCTTGGCTTCTCGATGTTTGGCAGCAAGCGTCAGTATGCGCTCGACGAGAATATGGAACTTGACATTGAAGGTATGAAGACATTCCTCGAAGCACACAAGGGCGAGACCATCTTTATGTTCGGCTTCACCTTCATGGTGTGGCAGCACTTCTATAAGAAACTGCTTGAGAAGGGATATAAGCCTGACCTGAGCAAGGGTGTGCTTATCCATGGAGGCGGTTGGAAGAAGTTGGTCAACGAAAAGGTGTCGCCAGAGGAATATAAGGCGAGACTGAATGAGGTGTGTGGCATATTGCCAGAGAATGTACACGACTACTACGGTATGGTGGAGCAGACGGGTTGTGTGTATATGGAATGCAAGTGCGGTCATCTTCATGCAAGTGCATTCAGCGATGTGCTCATTCGCCGACCGTACGATTTCTCTCTTGCAGACAAGGGTGAGAAGGGACTTATCGAAGTGGTGAGCGTGCTTCCTGGCTCTTATCCCGGACATGTTTTATTGACCGAAGACGAAGGTATGATACTCGGAGAAGACGATTGCCCTTGTGGTTTGAAAGGAAAGTATTTTAAGATAGAAGGTAGAATTAAAAATGCGGAAATCCGCGGATGTAGTGACACTTATGCAGCCAAGTTCTAATTATACATTACTATTCCCAAAACAGATAGATTGGGATAAGTTTACAGCATATCGTCCATACGTGCCGTTTTCGGACGAAGTGATAGAGTTTCTGAATGCACTTTCGGGAGTATTGATGAAAGACCGTCAGAGTCGTCTTTATCCCGATGCCATCACCTTTGCCTACTTTTGCCGCAAGGCCAACTTGCAGAAGCTCAAGGCTCAGTATGTGCGTGATGGTGAGTTGAGATTAGGTCGAGGAGTGCTCTTCCACATTGCCCCATCGAATGTGCCAATCAACTTTGGCTACTCGTTGGTGGCTGGATTGTTGGCAGGTAATGCCAATATTGTGCGTGTCAGTTCGAAGCAGTTCCCGCAGGTGGATCTCATCATCAAGCACCTGCACGAGTTGATGGAAAGCGGACAGTATGATGATGTGTCAAGCCGTATTGCCTTGGTGCGTTACGACCGCACTTCGGATGCAAGCGCTTATTTCTCTTCTGTGGCTAATGTGAGAGTGATTTGGGGCGGTGATGCCACTATCCAGACAATACGACAGAATGCAATTCCTGCTCGATCGTTTGATGTTTGCTTTGCTGATAGATATTCCATTGCTGCTATCCGTCCGTCGGCTATTATGAATGCGACAGATTCTGAGATGAAGAAACTGGCAGAGGCTTTCTACAACGATACTTATCTGTTTGACCAGAATGCTTGTTCAGCTCCTCATATCATCTTCTGGTTGGGGGAGAACGGGAACGTTGACGTTGACGGGAACGTTGAGGTGGCTAAGGAGAGATTTTGGACAGCCGTTCATGAGCATGTTGCAGCCAAGTATCAGTTGCAGGCAGTGATGTCGGTGGATAAGCTGACTGCATTTTATCGTCAGGCTGTTTGTATGGATATCAAGGCAGAGGAGATGCCAGACAATGTGGTGGTGCGTGCTGATTTGAAGGAAGTGCCGATGAACATTGAGAATTTCCGTTGTGCATGTGGCTACTTCTCTGAGAAGACCATTTCTTCGCTTGACGAGATATCTCCTCTTATAACCATCAAATATCAGACCTTAGGCTACTATGGCTTTGAGCGTGAGGAAATGGTGCAGTTTGTGCGTAAGAGCCGTTTTCTTGGTCTTGACCGCATCGTTCCGATTGGCGAGACAACAGCATTCGCTCTCACATGGGATGGATATAATTTGATTGATACATTTACAAGAATTCCGAGTGTGATATAATGGAAATAGTAAATAAAAAAACAACTGAACTGACAGAGGTTGAGAAAAAGCAGATTTGCGACTGCTATGAAGAGGTCTTTGAAGGGCATTTAAAGCCATTGTCTGATTTTAATAGTCAATATTTGAATACTTGTTTAGACTATTCTTTTCACACACTATTGAAAACAGATGAAGGGGAGATAGTAGGTCAATATGTAGTAGTTCCTTTTGAATACATATATAAAGGAAAACAGATGCTATTTTCTTTCGGAGCAGATTTCATGATTCGAAAAGATCACCGAAACGATTTAAAAAATGTTATGGGGCTTTGCAGAGAGAGTATGAAATTTGCAAAAGGAAATGGAATCAAATGCATTTACGCTTTCCCTAACGATTTATCTTATCTTCTGAATATTCGTGTACTAAGAATGAAAGAAATAGGAAAACTTCGTACCTATATACTTCCATATAAAATTGGCAACGCTAAGCCAAAACTGAATGCTTTAAATATTTTCTCAATATGTTTTAGTAGATTACTATTGATAATATCAAAACTTGACTATCGAACTAAATCTACTACACCATTAATTAGTAGAGATAGAACATCATTTGATAAGAGTCGATACAAGTGGTTTAATCCTGAAAATTATCGAATAATCAAAAATGATATATTCACATGTGTCTGGAAATGTGCAGACTTTGAAGGAGTAAAAGCAGCCTTCTTAATAGATGTCTATCCAATGTCTCCTCGCAATTTCAATAGAGCAGTACAAATAATGTTTGAAAATGAAAAAAAACACATTGGCATCTTTATTTACGTTGGAGAATTGAATTTTTGTCCATTATCAATGGTTAAGATTCCTTTGAAATATGCACCAAAAAATTTTAATTTTGTTGCGCAAATTTTGGATAAAAAAGAAGTGATACAAGAAGATGTTCTTGATATTCATAACTGGGATGTTAATCTTTCATCATATGATTTATTGTAAATATGAATAAAATACTTGTAATTGCAGCCCATCCTGATGATGAAGTTCTCGGGATGGGAGGAACCATTGCTAAACTTACAAAGGACGGCAATGAAGTGAATGTTTTGATTGTTACTGATGGTAGTTCTTCACAATATCGTGATTCTATTGACCTAAAGAAGATTATTGACGAAAAGGAAAAAGAGACTTGGGCTTGCGCTAAGAAGTTGGGTGTGAAGAATATATACTATGGGCAACAACCCGACATGAAGTTGGACTGTACTCCTCACATCAACGTCAATAAGGTAATAGAGGATCTAATAGATAGACTTGAACCAAATATTGTGTTTACTCACTTTTGGGGTGATGTAAATATGGATCACCTGAACGTGTATAAATCAACTTTAGTGGCAGTACGTCCAGTAATGGGACAGGTTGTGAAGGAGTTATATTGCTATCGTGTCCCTTCCTCTACGGAATGGACTCCATGTAAGGCAGATACAATGTTCATGCCAAATGTGTTTGTCGATATTTCAGGGCAAGCAGAACAAAAGTATGAAGCATTTGCAGAATATAGGACAGAATTGCGTGAATATCCTCATCCTCGTTCTGTTCAGTACCTGAAGGAGTTGGACATAGCTCGTGGTTTAGAAGTTGGTCAAGGCCCTACTGAAACTTTTGTATTACTGAGAAAACTTTGTTAGACGATGGGAAAGTTTTTAATGAGATGTTATGACATCCTTTTTGCAGTCTTATTCATAATTGTTTTTTCTCCTGTATATATCATTACGTGGATAATTATTCATGTTGTAAGCCCAGGGCCTGCTATTTATCGTGCGCACAGAGTGGGTTTGAATGGAAAGATTTTCACCTGTTTCAAGTTTCGCTCTATGCGTGTAGATAGCGGCAAGGTAAGGTTGACGACTTTGCAAAATGATGATAGAGTGTTTGCTTTTGGAAAGTTTATTCGTAATACAAAGATCGACGAGATGCCCCAAGCTTTCAATATCCTCTTTGGTGATATGAGCATTGTAGGGCCCCGACCAGAGGATGAAGCCAATGCGGATGTATATTATATAGGTGAATATAAGCATATTCTGGATGTCAAGCCTGGGTTAACAAGTCCTGCAAGTCTGTATGACTATACCCATGGTGAGCGTTATGAAGATCCTGATTTGTATGAGACAGAGTTTGTGCCTCAGAAACTCAAACTGGAAATGTATTACGTTGACCATAAGAGTTTCTGGTATGATAATTATCTGATTCTTAAAACTGCTTGGATCATATTCCTGACGGCATTAGGAAAGAAGGAATTTGACTTGCCAAAAGAACTCTGTGAATAGGACAGGTGACAGGTCATTGTCCCGCACTATTCGTTAATCTTCAATCCATAATCTGAAAGCCATGCCACGACAAGGACGCATACAGTCAGGCACAGGAGTCTATCATGTCATGATGCGAGGCATTAATCACCAGCGTATCTTTGAAGATTCGGAAGACCACTACACCTTCCTCCAGTGCCTACGCAGTGCGCAGGAGCAGTACACTCCATGCGGAGACCGTCTGCCAAGCACCCGTCATTACTATGTATACGCCCTTATGTCTAATCACTTCCATCTCCTTCTTCACGCCAAGGACGACACGGTTGGGAACATCGTCAAGCGGCTAGCCTCATCAAATAGCAACGGCTGACAGGAATAGGCAAAAACATAATTTCAAATGTTTCAAAAAAAATATATTAGCCGACAGGACTGCGACCTATCCCCCTGTCCTTTTATCCTCCTAATACTAAAATATAACAGACTTTGATTGATCATGAAAGTGCATTCTTCCATGGAGATGCTAATAGTAAAGGAAATTGCATCTCAAGGATTAAGGAAATATGATTCTATATTAGAACCTTATCCATTTGTTTCGCTAAGTTCTTTGTTGAGAAGCACAATTCCAGACCTTGAGTTTGGAAAAAACGAATATGGAATGACAATATCAAAGGATAATGCTCTATTCATCTCTAAAAATGTCAATACCAAAAATCTAATTTATCAGAGAATGGCAGATATTCTTCTTTTGCAAATGTCTTTGTGTTCAGTGATTAGCTTCTTGAAGAAAATGGAATCAAATAATTTAATTTCAGTTATTAGGCAGGAAGATATGGATTGTTATGTTGATAAATGTTTGAATTTGAAAAACCATTTATTATATTTTAATCTTTCTAGTCGGGAAAATGAAGAATATATACGATATAATTTTTTCTCATATTATGTTCCTTCTAACGAGTTGATAGAATTTTATAAAAATGGGTATAAAAGTTGGCATCAGTTAAGAGCGGAAAAAGAAGACAAAATTTCATTAATTGCTATAATTATCTCAATGCTATCTTTTTTTGCTGCAATTATTGCAATGATAATATGAGCAATATAACTAAATATTTTTTGTAAAAAAAATAACGTACATACAATTCTTTACCAACCTAAGAAAAAGCTTCGGTGGTTTCAGCAGCGAGGAAGGTGCTCGGACAGCATCCAGATACCTTACTCTAGTAGAGACTTGCAAACTGATCAAAAAAGCTCCTCAGGAAGTGTTTCGAAACTTCTTCGACATGATTGTAGCAGGCAGAAGGGGCTATGAAAATATGTCCTCTTCCAGATGGGGTTACATTAGTGCGTCATAGGGGGTGGATGCACATACCCTTTCTCGAACAAAGAGAAGTTGTTCAGGCAAGAATATACCACAAGGTGTTTATTTGGCTTTGTTTCTATTTCCCTTGCAAAAGACTTGTTATGGTCTGAACATAAGTTAGTTTTTATAAAAAACATGGCAATGCGTGCAATAAAATTATTACGAGAAGCAAATATAGGATTGCAAACACTACAGGTGATACTCAATGCATTGGACCTCAATGATTCTGAAATAAATCCTATTACTTTGATACCAGATGATATTGCAAATTTTGTAATTAGCCTGTGCTATAAGGATGTAGATTTATTCAAACTCATTGAGGGATATGCAAATTTGAAACAACCATCCAGCCAATCAGATTCAAAAATCTCTCTGGATGTAATCGGAAAGATTGACTTAGATGAGCACAATAATCCTAAAGGGCTCATAGCTAAAAATCAATTATCAACTATAGTCCAAGAAGCTAAACAAGAGTTTTATTCGGATAATTATCCTTCCTATAATGATATAGAACAGGATTTCTGGATAGAGGAACTTATAATACTCTCGCCAACAGGCAAGGCTAATACTATTGCTGTAGGAAATTTTAAAGCATCTTCAAATGTTCCTTTATATTCTGTCCTAATCGGTAGAAATGGAGTAGGAAAGAGTTCTATCATGAAAGAGATAGTCGATTTCTTTATCGATTTACATGCATTCCAAAATGAAAAGCAATCAAAGCTATATACAGCAAACAAAACGAGGTTGAAAGGTATCAGATATCATATTGATGGAGTTTGTTGTGAAGTAGTAAGAATGGAAAAGACCTTCATTGCAAAAATTGATGGCAAGCTACGACCTTTTAAATATCTACGTCTTCCATCTATTGTTGCATGTCATTTTGGAGCATTTGATAAGTTTCCTGTTCAGAAGGTTAATGGATCAGCTCAAACCAGATATGATATTCCCCAATACAAATATGTTGGCGCTCATGTAAATGGAAATTTGATTTCATCTTCTGCCATAGCCTTTCGTCTGTTGTTTATCTTGAATGAGAATATGGATGAAAGACAAAGACTTAACATCAAATCAATTCTTGACTTCATAGGTTATGACCATACTATTTCATTACAGTACTCATTCGTGATGAAATCAAAGAAAGATGGCGCTGCCATAGATGCTATTTCTCAACGAGTTGAAAAGGATAGAGAGTATAATAACCTATCGAAACAAGAGAAAAATGCCAAAATTTATCAACTATACAATTTCTATAAGACCAAAACGGCATCAGGAAAATCTTTTAAGAACTATGAGATAAATTTTGATCAAAAAGATACGCAAAATGAGGCATATGAAGAACTTCAGTACATCTACAAGCTGAAGCAGTGCGAGTTGGTATCTTCTGCCAATGTTATCTTCCACAAAAGTGGAGTAGATATAACATCCGAAGAGATGAGTTCTGGCGAGTTCGCTATGTTGTCAACAGTACTAAGCATTTCCGCTGCAGCAAATGATCCCCATACCTTAGTGTTGCTTGATGAACCAGAACTGAGTCAGCATCCTAACTGGCAGATGATGTTGATCGACAATTTAGATAGAGCTTTAAAGAATCAAGTATGCCATTTACTTATCGCTACTCATAGTCATATGTTGGTTTCTGACTTGCCAATGAACCGGTCTTCTGTCACTCAATTGGAGAAAGATATTGACGGGAATTTGAATGCGACTCAAATATCAGAATGTACTTACGGATGGTCTGCAGAAGAGGTACTACTCAAAGTATTTAAGACTGCGACAGACAGGAATAGATATTTCGGTGAACGTATTGGTAAGTTACTTGAGCAAATGGGGAATAATACTATAAACCCCGAGAAAGTTACAGAGGAACTGAAGGAACTTCAAGAAATCTCTATGCATTTAAGTGATGTTGATCCTATGAAAGCAATTTTGAACACGATTGTTAAAGCGTATGCGTAATAAGTTATGGCGAAATTAGAAGATTTCATAGTGCAAACCCCATATCAGCCTTCCGATAAAGAGAAAGCGGCTATTTCAGAACTTAAAGCGAAAGGACTGGTTCCTGGGGATTGGAGTTCCGGCAAAAACGATATCGAGTCGTTTAAGAATAATATGCGTGACTACATGTATTATGAACAGAATTGCAGATGTGCATATTGTCGAATCGAATTACCTATAGCTTGTTGCTTTCTGCAGCGCGAACACATCGTTCCTAAAACTCTACATCCCAAATGGATGTTTGAACCACTAAATTTATGCTTTGCATGTGATAGATGTAACAATTATAAGAAAGATGATGAAGTGTTAAGCAATCCCAATGTAGAAGATTATCCTCAAAGCAGTGGTGACTTTTTGATTGTTAATCCTTTCATTGATAGATACTCTGATCATATTGAATTAAAAGAAGGTATTATATACATTGGGAAAACTGACAAAGGACGTTTTACAATAAATACATGTCATCTTTATAATCCGGCATTTGCGTTGGAAAGAGCAAAGCACAGAATGAAAGAAGAAGATCCAGATACAGTTCTGTCACAGTTGCTCTCCTTATTATTATCAACCAATACTGCCTCAGAAGAAATTGATAAAGTAAAAAGAGATTCAGAGAAGATTGTAAAAATGTACAAAAGACTACACTGAACCCCTCTATTATTATTAAGAAAGACAATGTATTTGTTGCTTTTGGGGATGATTGGCTTTGGGGGATTGTCGCTAAAGCTCCTCGAAATCTGAATGAAAATCGGAATAAAAATCTGAAACATACATCTCTTTGAATAAAAGGGAATAATATATATACGAATTGAACATTAAAAAATAAACAACAATGGAAGAAAGAAAGACTATTTATCTCTGTCTGGCGCACATGAGCGAGGATGGAATGGAACAGAAATATGTCAAAGAGGCCTTTGATACCAATTGGGTTGTCCCGATGGGTCCGAACGTGAATGCGTTTGAACACGACCTCGAAGAGTTCGTGAACCTTGACCTTAACCTTAACGTTAACCTTGGCAGAAAGGTGGTGTGCTTGTCGGCAGGTACTGCGGCGGTGCATTTGGCTTTGCTGGCGTGTGGCGTAGGACAAGGGGATGAGGTGATTGTGCAGAGCTTCACATTCTGTGCTTCTTCCCATCCTATCACTTATCTTGGGGCAACTCCTGTGTTCGTGGATTCTGAGCCGACGACTTGGAACATGGATCCTGAACTGCTTGAGAAGGCTATTCTAGACCGCAAGGAGAAGACGGGCAAATATCCGAAGGCGATTGTGCCTGTGGCTCTGTATGGTATGCCGTATCAGATTGACAGGATTATGGCGATTGCTGACAAGTACGGCATTCCTGTGGTGGAGGATGCTGCCGAGGGTATGGGCTCGCGATTCAATGGGCAGGTGCTGGGTACGTTCGGAAAGTTTGGCGTGCTCTCGTTCAATGGCAACAAGATGATCACTACTTCAGGAGGTGGTGCGCTGATATGCCACAATGCTGAGGATGCGAACACCATCATGTGGTATGCTACTCAGGCGCGTGATGCTTATCCCTATTATGAGCATACGGCCATCGGGTACAACTACCGCATGAGCAACGTGTGTGCTGGTATCGGTCGTGGGCAGATGACTGTTTTGGACAGCCATATCGCGCATCATAAGCATGTGCAGGAACTTTACAAGGAACTGTTGAAGGATGTTCCGGGGATTCATCTGCACGAGCAGCCTGCTGACCCTCGATATGACTCCAACTTCTGGCTCTGTGCTGCTACGATTGAACCGGAGGTGCGCATCAAGGGACAGGAGAACGCTTACAAGGAGGTGATCAAGACGGCTGTAGGTGGTGCTGCGGGTGTCATCAAGGCTGTGGATAGTGCCACTACGGATTGTCAGCCGAATGAGAATGTGGAGGCTTTGCGCGTGTTCATGCTCGGGAAGAAGGTGGAGTGCCGTCCGGTATGGAAGCCGATGCACAAGCAGCCTGTATATAAGGATGCTCCTGCATATTTGAATGGCGTATCTGAGGCAATCTTCAAGGTGGGCTTCTGTCTGCCAGCTGGTCCTTACGTCAGCGACGATGATGTGCGCTATATCGTGGATTGCATCAAGGAAGCGATCGCAGACTAATGTGCCCAAGCATCAATGATTTCGTTCAAATCAATATGGAGAGGTATGTGCAAGCTATGTGCATACCTCTTCGTTCCTCAAATGGGAAAGCAAAGAAGAAAGATGGAACAACTCAAAAGGGATATTACCTACATCATCGGTAACGAACGTGCACAAGGAAACATCGCACCCATTTCGCCATTCTACGTATCCCGTATGCTCAATGTTCCATTAGAGGATGTAGAGAAGTGTATGGCTTCGATGTAATTTACCACAAGTTGCGGAAATGGGTGTATAACGAAGGATTTATAGTTTCATGAAGATAGATATTTGGTTCAATGACGGGAGGTGCACGAGATGTTATGCGCCATCTTTTGATAGAAATCTTGTGATAGCTAAGGAGGACGAACCTATATGGGCTGAGTATATCACCAAGAAGATAGGGGAATTGCTCACTCCTGATGCCGTGGATTCTTTGGAGTTCAAGGCTACAGTGGAAAAGGTTCGGAAGGATCGGGAAAGGGCATTGAGGTTCGAACGTCGCAGGGAGAAGGAACGTGAGGATTACCATAGGCGCAAAGTGATGTCTCGCCCCAAGATCACTTATATACCCAAAGGACTGACTGTCGATTATGAGAAGGAGTATGCTGCGTTCTTTGACCAGGAGGTGACATATAGTCCTATTGATTCTGATGATTTCCTGTACCAGTTCCGTCTTCTAAACCGTTGGCAAGATAAGTCTGTACCACAGATTATAGAGATGGGAAGACCTGATGCTGCCTATGCGATTGCCATTGAGCTTTGCCGTCACATTCCATTATTCTTGAATCGTGATGATCTGCAAGGATATATCCAAGAGAACAAACCTCGTATCAAAAAGATGATTGTTGGGAGTTTCTCGGCTTTAGTTTTATCTGCGAAAGCATGGAATAACGAGGAGAAGCGCTTATATGTGAACAACTTCATCTTTGAGCAGTCGAAGCAATATTCAGACTTCAAGGGATTGCAGAAGACACTCATTCGAATGATGATCTCAGACCCTTTTAAAGGGGAACCTGTACAGGTGACTCGTGAAATGAGTGATGATGAAGCATATCAGGTACGCCAGGAGCAAAGACGTAAAGAGTTCGAAGAACGTGTCCGAATGGCAGAAGAACGAGAAGCAAAATCTCTTATCCCTCTGAACCAAAACTATGAGTCGATGATCTTCAACAGGCGTAATGTCACATGGGATCTCACCATCATTGATATACAGGTAAGCAGGGAAGCCAAACTAATCAAAACTCTTGCAGAAATCGGTGACTATATGACCGCAGCAACAAACTTCTTACAACTGACCAAGTCCATGTGCAAGCACTTCATCGAAGACGAGCACTATAACTACTTCGATGACCTGTATGCTCCCGAATACACCATCCATGACCTTGTAGATTATTTCAACAGACTCATCACCCAAGGCAAGTTACCAGAGGACGTAAAGAACTACCTTCACAAGAGATGGGCAGAAATCCAAACCTACGAAGCCTGCACTGACTATGGCTTGCTTAGTCGGTGCAAGCTATAAATATATCAAACTGTAAATATGTCAAGCAAAAATGACTCCAACTGGTACCAGAACTATGAGGCTCTCAAAACCTACATCCTTGAGCGCGGTCATCTGCCAGATAAGCATGTGGTAGAGAACCGCGCTTTGCTTTCCTGGGCGAAGTACCAGAGGAAGAAGATTAAGGAAGGTACGCTAGATGCAGAGAAGCGAGTACAGTTTGAATCATTACTCGCCACTCGGTCAACCGAACATACTGGGGGGAGAAGGAAAAAGTAAATTCGACCAATCGTAGATTATTGGCATTAAGAACGTCGTGTTTGATACTTATTGAAATAGAAAAGGTATGGATAAAGTTGTTGTGTGTACTGACTATCATTCACCGCCTGATGCTTCATGAGAATATCGGACTACCGCATCGCAAACATCTGTATCAGATTATGGCGAATGAGCTGAAGATTCCTCATGTCATAGTATCTTCTATTTATATGGCAGTACAGGCAATCATCATCGTAGGATATATAATATGTTTGAATTATGGTTACTGGTATCTGCTATGCGTTATTCTTTTGCTCAGTCTTATTTATATCTGTTTCATGAAGAGATTCTTTGTTCTGCATCAATTATCTTATAATTAATACTTTATCACTTTTCTCAGAAAAACTACTCCCAAGCACCTTTTTTCTTTGGTTACATAGTTTTTAATCCTCACCTTTGCATCGTTGATCAACGAAACGTGTGAATAGGAAAACGAATTTAAATCTCTAAAGAAAAAAAGTATGAGTGTAATTTTCAGGACGGTGGAGAGACCGTCGGACCCCAGGGTTGAAAACTCTCCCAAGAAGTATTATCCGCAGTTGGTAACATTGGGGCAAAGCGTGGATTTGGCGTTTATTGCACAGAAGATGCAGGACCGCTCTTCTCTGTCTATCGGTGATATCAAGAGTACGATGCAGAACTTTGTGGAAAAGCTGAAAGAGCAGTTGCTGGAAGGAAAGACGGTTAATATAGCCGGGCTGGGTGTCTTTATACTGGCAGCCAAATCGAAAGGTGAGGAAAAGGCTGATGACGTGACAGCCAAGAGTGTGGAGAGCGTCCGTATCTGTTTTCAGGCGAATAGGGAACTGAAGATATCGAAGGCTGCTACCCGTGCTGGAGAAAGGCTGGATTTGGTGAGTTTGGATGATTATCTTAAGGGGAAGACTTCTACAGATGGCGGCTCCGGTTCGGAAGGAGGAGGCTCGGATTCGGATGGAGACCAAGGTGAGAATCCACTGGGATAACAGTAGCTATGAATTATTAATCAGATAATGGATAATCTTTATGAAGAAAACGTGGAATGTGATTTTGAAACTTATTATTGCCGTAGCGAGTGCTGTGGCAGGTGTGATTGGCGGACAGACAATGATGTTTTAGTCCGATAGGATTTGATAAATAAAAAATGAGAAGAGCTGCTGGCAGGAAATCTGTCGGCAGCTCTTTTTTTAATCCTTGTATGCTTCTTCGTGTACCCCCGCTACTGCTCGTCCGCTGGGGTCGTTCTTTCCTTGGAAAGAGGCGTCCCATGCCAGCGCTTCGGCGGTGGAGCATGCCACACTGGGTACGCTGGGAACACTCCGGGCTGCGCTTTCACTGGGGAAATGCTCTTCGAAGATGGTGCGATAGTAATACTCTTCCTTATTTTGCGGGGTATGTATCGGGAAGCGTTCGGCGGCATGTGCCATCTGTTCGTCGCTGACGGCAGCGGCAGTGACGGCTTTCAGCGTATCAATCCAACTGTAGCCCACACCGTCGGAGAACTGTTCTTTCTGCCGCCAGGCAACGCTCTGTGGGAGCATGTCGGCAAAGGCTTCGCGGACTACTTTCTTTTCTATCTCCTTGCCGGGGCACATCTTGACTGCCGGATTGATGCACATGGCAACATCCAGGAATTCTTTGTCGAGGAAGGGGACACGTCCTTCCACTCCCCAGGCTGCAAGGCTTTTGTTGGCACGGAGGCAGTCGTACAGATGTAGTTTGGAGAGCTTGCGCACGGTTTCTTCGTGAAAGGCTTGCGGGGTGGGCGCCTTGTGGAAGTAAAGGTAACCGCCGAACACCTCGTCCGCACCTTCGCCGCTGAGTACCATCTTGATGCCCATGCTTTTGATGACACGTGCCAGCAGATACATGGGGGTGGAGGCGCGGACAGTGGTTATGTCGTAAGTCTCAATGAAATAGATGACGTCGCGGACAGCATCGAGGCCTTCCTGAACGGTATAGTTTATCTCGTGATGCACGGTACCGATATGACGGGCCACTTCGCGGGCTTTAATCAAGTCGGGAGCACCCTTCAAGCCGACGGCGAAGGAATGGAGCTGCGGCCACCAGGCATCTGCCTTGTTGTCTGTCTCGATGCGTTTGGCGGCATATTTCTTGGCGATGGCAGAGATGACGGAAGAATCGAGTCCGCCACTGAGCAGGACACCGTAGGGGACGTCGGACATCAACTGGCGCTGTACGGCGGCTTCAAGTGCGTCGTGCACAGCCGTGACTTGTGTGCTGTAGGCTGTCCGGCCTATCGAAGCCGGCGCGGCATTACGTTCGGCGGCAGGAGTGTAGTTGTCCTTCACAGCGGCATAGTCCATCCAGTCGCGGGTGTACCAGCGGTGCATCTTGCCCTCGCGCCCACGGTAGTAGTGGCCGGGAAGGAAAGGCTCATACTCGTCGCAGAAACCTTCAAGGGCTTTCAGCTCACTGCCGAAGTAGATGTGTCCATCCTTGTCGCGTCCTATATAAAGGGGGATTACGCCGATGGGGTCGCGGGCGATGAGGTAATCGTCCGTTTCTTCATCATAGAGGGCGAAGGCGAAGATGCCGTTCAGCTCTTCGAGGAAGCGGATGCCTTTGTCTTTGTAAAGGGCAAGGATGACTTCGCAGTCGGAACCTGTCTGGAAGGCGTATTTTCCGGCATAGCGGGCACGGATGTCGCGATGGTTGTAAATCTCGCCATTGACGGCAAGCACCTGTTTGCGGTCGGGTGAATATAAGGGTTGTCCGCCGGATTCCGGGTCGACAATGGAGAGGCGTTCGTGGGCGAGGATGGCGGAGCCGCCTACGTAGATACCACTCCAGTCCGGTCCGCGATGACGGATTTTCTGCGCCATCCGTAGCGCTTTGTTTCTCAACTCAGGAGTTTGAGACTGTATGTTGAAGATTCCTGCTATTCCACACATGAGAATTAAAAATTAAAGGTTAAAAATTAAAGAAAGGGAAATCATTTCTTGTTTTCTTTTAGAGGTTCGAGGTAACGGTCTATTTCTGTTGCCACTCGTCGTCCGTCGGCCAAGGCACGTACTACGAGGCTGGCGCCGTGGGCGGCATCGCCTGCCACGAATACGTTCTCTGCAAACTTCGGTTGCTCGGGCTTGAGGAAACCCATGGCAAGAAGCACCATATCGGCTTCGATGACCTCTTTCTTACCCGTAGATTTCATGGTAGGGCGGTTACCGTCTGTTGCCGGAAGCCACTCCACTTCTTCCACTTCCACACCGCATACCTTGCCATTCTTCCCGATGAACCGGGTAGAGGCGAGGGACCATCGACGGGTACAGCCTTCTTCGTGGCTGCTGGTGGTTTTCAGTACGACGGGCCATTGCGGCCAGGGAGTATCCGGGTTGTGTCCTATGGGCGGTTGGGGCATAATTTCAATCTGGGTTACGCTGACGGCTCCCTGGCGGATGCTGGTGCCTATACAGTCAGACCCGGTATCGCCGCCGCCGATGACGAGTACCCGTTTGCCGCGGGCGTTGACGAGTTGGTCTTTCGGGAAGGTATCTCCATCCAGAATATGGTTCTGCTGTGCCAGCATGTCGAGGGCAAAGTAGATGCCTTTCAGCTCCCTGCCCGGAATGGAGAGGTCGCGGGCGGTGGGCGTACCGGTACAAATGGCGTAGGCATCGAATCCGACGGGCAGTTTCTGTACATCGACATGGACTCCCATCTTGAACAAGATTCCTTCGGCCTTGAGGATTTTCATGCGGCGGTCGATGACGGCTTTGTCCAGTTTGAAGTTGGGGATGCCGTAACGCAACAGTCCTCCCGGCATCGGTTTGCTGTCGAATAGGGTAACTTCGTAACCTTTGGCGTTCAGCCGTACGGCAACGCTCAATCCGGCAGGGCCGGCGCCGATGACGGCTACTTTCTTTCCGTTGCGTTCGGGCTGGAGGGGGGTGATGTAGCCCTCGCGAAAAGCAGCCTCGGCAATGGCGGCTTCGTTCTCGCGGATAGTGACCGGTTCGTTGCACGAGAGTTTCAGTACGCACGACTTCTCGCAAAGGGCAGGGCAGATGCGTCCCGTAAATTCCGGAAAATCATTCGTACTGTTCAGTATTTGATAGGCTTCGTGCCATTTGCCCCGGTAGAGCGCGTCTTGGAATTCCGGGTCTTTATTGCCCAGCGGACATGCCCAGTGGCAGAAGGGTACGCCGCAGTCCATACAGCGCGAGGCCTGGAGCTTGCGGTCGTGGCTGTTCAGTGTCTGTTCCACTTGGCTGAAGTCTGTGATACGTTCGTGTATCGGACGGTAACCCGCCTCTTGGCGGGGGATATTGAGGAATGCTTTTGGATCTCCCATGATGAACAAATTAAAAAGTTAAAGAATTAAAGAATGAAAGGGGAATTTCCTCAGTCTTTCATTCTTTCATTATTAATTCGCGATTCAATAATCGCGTTGCATTTCTGCAATCTTCTGTTGCAATTTCTGCATCTGCTCCTCTTGCAGCACTTTTTTGTATTCGATAGGGACTACCTGGATGAACTGGTCGGCATAGCGTGGCCAGTCATCGAGCATGGTGCGTGCCAGTTTGGAACCGGTGTACAGGTAGTGCTGGCAGATGAGCTCGTGCAGTTCCTTGCGGTAGGAGGCCTCTTCGATGAGGCTCAGTTCCACCATTTCCATATTGCAGAAATAGTCGAAGTTGCCGTCCCGGTTCCATACGTAGGCCACACCGCCGGACATGCCTGCGGCAAAGTTGCGTCCCGTCTGTCCGAGTACTACCACGCGCCCGCCGGTCATATACTCGCAGCAGTGGTCACCTACACCCTCCACTACGGCTGTGGCACCGGAGTTGCGGACGGCAAAGCGCTCGCCTGCACGGCCGTTGATGTAAACTTCACCGCTTGTGGCGCCATAAAGCAGGGTGTTGCCTGCAATCGTGTTTTTCTCCGCCTCGAAGTTGCTCCGTACCGGAGGCAGGACGGCGATACGTCCGCCACTCAGACCTTTGCCCAGATAATCGTTGGCCTCGCCTTCCAGCTTGAAGTTGACACCCGGGACAAGGAATGCCCCGAAACTCTGCCCGGCGGAGCCTTTGAACTTCACGTTCAGCGTATGTTCGGGCAGCCCTTTTTCTCCGTATTTTGCGGCAATGACACCAGAGAGCATGGCGCCGCAGGCACGGTCGGTATTGGCGATGGTGTACTCCAGCGAGATTTCCTTCTGGTTCTCTACGGCTTCGGCGGCGGCATGTAGCATCTCTACATCTTTCACATGGTCGATGCCATGCTGTTGGTCGGTGACGTGGCGGATGGCGGCTTCGTTGTCTACGCGTGCCAGTAGTTTGTCGAAGCTTATCAACTGATGTTTCTTGATTCCGTCATCCGGCTTGCGGACGATAAGGTCTGTGCGTCCAATGATGTCATCCAGGCGTTCCACACCGATTTCCGCCAGGTATTCGCGTACTTCCTGCGCCAGGAACGTGAAGAAGTTCACCAGATACTCGCTGCGTCCGCGGAAGCGTTTGCGCAGTTCTTCGTTCTGTGTCGCCACCCCTACGGGGCAGGTGTTCTGGTGACATTTGCGCATCATTACGCAACCCAGTACAATCAGGGCACTGGTGGCGAAACCGAATTCTTCGGCTCCGAGCATTGCCATCAGTATGATGTCGCGGCCTGTTTTGAGCTGTCCGTCCACTTGCAGCATCACTTGTCCGCGCAGGCCGTTCAGCACCAGTGTCTGCTGCGTTTCGCTCAAGCCGAGTTCGGGCGAGATGCCGGCATAGCGGATGGATGATGCAGGAGAGGCTCCCGTACCGCCCTCTGCACCCGAGATGACTATCAAATCGGCCTTTGCCTTTGCCACACCGGCGGCAATGGTGCCCACACCGCTTTCTGCCACCAGCTTCACGCTGATTTTTGCCCGTGGGTTCACGTTCTTCAGGTCGAAGATGAGCTGTGCCAGGTCTTCGATGGAGTAAATGTCGTGGTGGGGCGGGGGGGAAATCAGCGAGATGCCCGGAATGGAGTGGCGTGTCTTGGCAATCACTTCATCCACTTTGAAGCCCGGCAGCTGCCCACCTTCGCCCGGCTTGGCGCCTTGGGCAATCTTTATCTGTATTTCGTCCGCATTCACCAGATATTCTGCGGTGACACCGAAACGTCCTGAGGCCACCTGCTTGATGGCGCTGCGCAGACTGGTGCCGTCTTCGCGCGGCATGAAGCGTGCCCGGTCTTCGCCTCCTTCGCCCGTATTGCTCCGGCCATGCAGCTTGTTCATGGCAATAGCCATGGCTTCGTGGGCTTCGCGGCTGATGGAGCCGTAGGACATGGCGCCGGTGACAAAGCGCTGTACGATGTTCTCTACCGGTTCCACCCGGTCTATGCTGATAGGAGCGCGGCGGAAGTCGAGGAAATCGCGCAGGAAGATGGGAGATTCCTTGCTGTCTACCATGGCAGTGAACTCCTTGAATTTCTTATAGCTTCCCAGGCGTGTGGCAAGTTGCAGTGTGCTGATGGTTTCCGGGTTCCAGGCGTGCTTCTCACCATCCTTGCGGAAGGCATACAGTCCGCGGTTCGGCAATAACTCCGCTTCCCCCTTCTTTTTAAGAACCTCCATCCCTTCCTTGTGGAAGGCGATGGCGTCGCGTGCCACTTCATCCAGGCGTATGCCTCCGATGCGTGAACTCAGTCCGCCAAAGTAGGCATTGCTCAACTCCTCGCTCAGTCCTACGGTCTCGAAAATTTTCGCGCCCCGGTAAGAACGGATGGTGCTGATGCCCATCTTGCTCATAATCTTGAACAAGCCTTTGCAGACGGACTTGATATATTTCTTTTCGGCAGTGGCGTAGTCGAGCTGTATTTCCTTTTCGTTCACCAGTTTGTCGATGACGGCAAAAGCCATATACGGATTCAGTGCGCTGGCTCCGAAGCCCAGCAGCAGTGCGGCGTGCATCACTTCGCGGATTTCGCCGCTTTCTACAATCAGTGCCGTCTGCACCCGTTTGCCCACGGAGATAAGATGGTGGTGTACCGCCGACACGGCAAGCAGTGACGGAATGGCGGCATGGGTGGCGTCTACGTCGCGGTCGGAAAGCACGATGTAGTTCACTCCTTCGTTGACGGATTCTTCCGCCTGCTTGCAGAGGGTTGCCAATGCTTCCTGCAATCCCTGGCACCCTTTTGCCACTTCGAAGAGCAGGGGCAGTTTCACGGTCTTGAAGCCTTTGTACCGGATGTTGCAGAGAATATCCAGCTGGGCGTTGTTCAGGATGGGATGGTTCAACCTCACCATCTTGCAATGGTTTTCGCTGGGTGTCAGTATGTTCATGCCTACGGCTCCGATGTACTCGGTCAGCGACATTACCAGTTCTTCGCGTATCGGGTCGATAGGAGGGTTGGTGACTTGGGCAAACTGCTGGCGGAAATAGTTGTACAGTAGTTGCGGCTTGTCCGAGAGTACTGCCAGCGGGGTGTCATTGCCCATGGAGTTGATGGGTTCGGCACCGATGGTACACATCGGGACAATCAGCCGTTCCACGTCTTCTTTGGAGTAGCCGAAGATGCGCAGCATGCTGTCGTAGTTCTCCACGCTATGGGAGACTTTGCGACCGCTTTTCAGTTCGTCCAGCTCGATGCGGTTGCCGGCCAGCCAAGTGCGGTATGGTTTGGCTTCGGCAAGTTGTTTCTTCAGTTCGCCGTCATAATATATTTCGCCTTTCTCGGTGTCTATAAGCAGTATCTTGCCCGGTTGCAGGCGTCCTTTTTCCTTGATGTCTCCCGGCTCGAAATCCATCACGCCGACTTCGCTGGCCACTACCATCATGCCGCCCTGCGTAATCAGGTAGCGTGCAGGGCGCAGTCCGTTTCTGTCGAGCATGCCGCCTGCATAGCGCCCGTCGCTGAAAAGCAGTGCCGCCGGTCCGTCCCACGGCTCCATCAGGATGGAGTGGTATTCATAGAAAGCTTTTAAATCTTCGCTGATGGGATTCTTTTCGTTGAAAGATTCCGGCACGAGCATGGCCATGGCGTGCGGCAGGCTCAGGCCTGACATGATGAGAAACTCGAGCACATTGTCCAGCGAGGCACTGTCGCTCATGCCCGGTTGCACGATGGGGCGTATCTCCCGGATGTCTCCCAAGGCGGGAGAGGAGAGTACACTCTCACGGGCTTCCATCCAGCCGCGGTTGCCGCGGATGGTATTGATTTCGCCGTTGTGTGCCAGCAGGCGGAAAGGCTGTGCCAGTCCCCAGGTGGGGAAAGTGTTGGTGCTGAAACGGGAGTGCACCAATGCCAGTCCGCTGGTGAAGTAGCTGTTGGTGAGGTCGGGGAAGTAGTTGCGCAACTGCAAGGAAGAGAGCATGCCCTTGTAGACGATGTTCTTCGTAGAGAGCGAGACGATGTAGAAATCCTCGCGGGTGGGGATGTCCGACTTGCGTATTCTGTTCTCTATCCTTTTCCTTATTATATAGAGTTTGCGGTCGGCGGTTTCGCTTTCCGTAAATCCGGTGATGAAAATTTGCTTGATGTCCGGTTCGTTGGCAAGAGCCGCTTCTCCCAATATTTCGGGGCAAGTGGGCACGTTGCGCAGATGCATCAGGGTCAATCCCTCCTTTTCAATCTCTTCGATAATGACGCTCAAGATGACAGCCTGGTCTTTTCCGTCTTTGGGAAGGAAAAGCAGGCCGGTGCCGTATTTTCCCTTCTCGGGAACGGGAATGCCCTGCAACAGAATGAATTCGTGCGGTATCTGCAGCATGATGCCGGCGCCGTCTCCGGTTTTGTTGTCCGCCCCTTCCGCTCCACGGTGGCGCATGTTTTCCAGTACCTTCAATGCCGATTCTACCAGTTCATGTGATTTTCCTCCCTGGATATTGACCAGCATGCCTACTCCGCAGGCATCGTGCTCATGGGATGCCTCATACAAGCCCAACTGTTTGGGCTGTCGCTGGTAATCCTCTGCTTTTGTTTTGTTGTTAAAAAGTTCTTGTTTCATGATTATAAGCTTTCTTTATTGCTGTATAATATTGTTTGTGGTTTCAAAATGTTCGGCAAATATATGGTATTAATTGCAAAATGCTAATATGTATTCCTGCCTTCTTTCTTGCAAAATTCCTGCGATAGAAGATGAAGTTATGAATTGATAGAAAACACCCTCTGTTTTCTTTTAATCCTAAATCAAAATCAGACGGTTTGATTTGGATTTATAAATTAAGCCTTTTGCTTTTAAAATAATACTTTCTTTAACTTTTTGATGTAAAAACAACTTTTTTCTATTCTTTTGATAAATAAATAGTGGAAAGATTAACTTTATGTTCTTAAGAATATGTATATTTGCAACGCAAAATCAAATACTGATACATTATGTGTGGAATAGTAGGCTATATAGGTCAAAGGAAAGCCTACCCCATTCTTATCAAGGGTCTGAAGCGGTTGGAGTACCGTGGATATGATAGTGCGGGGGTAGCATTAATCAGTGATAACCGACAGTTGAACGTGTACAAAGCGAAAGGTAAGGTTTCGGAACTTGAAACTTTCGTTGCTCAAAAAGATATTTCCGGTAGCATTGGTATTGCACATACACGTTGGGCCACTCATGGAGAACCTTGTTCCGTCAATGCCCATCCCCATTATTCCTCTTCCGAACGCCTCGCCCTCATCCATAACGGCATCATTGAAAACTACGCCGTCCTTAAAGAAAAACTTCAAGCCAAAGGTTATGTATTTAAAAGCAGCACTGATACCGAGGTGCTGGTACAGCTCATTGAATACATTCAGGTGACAAACCATATTGACCTGCTGACGGCAGTGCAACTTGCCTTGCAGGAAGTGATTGGGGCGTATGCCATTGCGGTGCTCGACAAGGACAATCCGGATGGGATAATCGCTGCACGCAAGAGCAGTCCGCTGGTGGTGGGCATCGGTGAAGGAGAGTTTTTCCTGGCTTCGGATGCCACGCCGATTGTGGAATATACGGACAAGGTGGTGTATCTGGAAGATGAAGAGATTGCCCTCATCCGCCGGGGAGAGAAGCTGAAGGTTGTTAACCTGAAGAATGTGGAATGTCCGCACGAGGTAAAGACGGTAGCGCTCAATCTCGGCCAGCTGGAGAAGGGCGGTTATCCGCACTTCATGCTGAAGGAAATCTTCGAACAGCCCGGCTGCATTCACGACTGCATGCGCGGGCGTATCAATGTGGAGGGTACGAACGTGGTTCTTTCTGCAGTGATTGATTATAAGGAACGTCTGCTGGCGGCCAAACGCTTCGTCATCGTGGCATGCGGTACGTCATGGCATGCCGCCCTCATCGGCAAGCATTTGATTGAAAGCTTCTGCCGTATTCCGGTGGAGGTGGAGTATGCCAGTGAGTTCCGTTACCGCGACCCGGTGATTGACAGCAACGATGTGGTGATTGCCATCTCGCAAAGCGGTGAAACGGCCGATACGCTGGCTGCCGTGGAGCTTGCCAGAAACCGTGGGGCATTTATATACGGCATCTGCAATGCCGTCGGTTCCAGCATCCCCCGTGCCACGCACACGGGTTCCTATATCCACGTGGGACCGGAAATAGGGGTGGCATCCACCAAAGCCTTCACGGGGCAGGTAACGGTGCTTACCATGCTGGCCCTGACACTTGCCAAAGAGAAAAAGACGATGGACGAAGGGCAATACCTGGCAATTGTCAAGGAATTGGGACATATCCCCGACAAGATGAAGGAGGTCTTGAAACTGAACGACCGTATAGCGGAACTTTCCAAGATATTCACCTATGCACACAACTTTATCTATCTGGGACGCGGATACAGTTATCCCGTAGCCTTGGAAGGCGCCTTGAAGTTGAAGGAGATTTCGTATATCCATGCCGAGGGCTATCCTGCCGCCGAAATGAAGCACGGCCCCATTGCCCTGGTGGATGCCGAAATGCCGGTAGTGGTCATTGCCACCCGGAATGGGCTTTATGAAAAGGTGCTGAGCAATATCCAGGAAATAAAGGCGCGTAAAGGCAGGGTTATCGCCATTGTGACAAAGGGAGATACGGTCATCAGTAAAATAGCCGACACTTGCATCGAGCTTCCCGAAACAATGGAGTGCCTTGATCCGTTAATAACTACGGTACCTCTGCAATTACTTGCCTATCACATTGCCGTGTGCAAGGGAATGGATGTGGACCAGCCGAGGAATCTTGCGAAGTCGGTGACTGTAGAATGAGGACATGTACAATTTACCATTTACAATGTACAATGGGGCTGCGCTTGGGAGGGGTAAATGTAAATGGTAATTGTATGCTATAATAAGGAAAAGAAAATTGTACACTTAAAATTGTACATTGTAAATGGTAAATTGTAAATAAATAGATGGAACAACTGAAGCATGAATGCGGCGTCGCCATGATACGCCTGCTGAAACCGCTGGAGTACTATGAAGAGAAGTACGGAACATGGATGTACGGACTCAACAAGCTCTATCTCCTGATGGAGAAACAACACAACCGTGGGCAGGAAGGTGCCGGACTGGCCTGCGTGAAACTGGAAGCCAGTCCCGGCGAGGAATATATGTTCCGTGAGCGTGCTCTCGGCTCGGGCGCCATTACCGAAATTTTCGGTACGGTGCAGGGTCACTTCAAGGACTTGACCAAGGAACAGCTGCACGATGCGGACTATGCCAAGCGTGTGCTGCCCTTTGCAGGGGAGGTCTATATGGGACACCTGCGTTACTCCACTACCGGAAAGTCCGGCATCTCGTACGTGCACCCGTTCCTCCGGAGAAACAACTGGCGTGCCAAGAATCTTGCCCTCTGCGGCAACTTCAACATGACGAATGTGGATGAAATCTTCGCACGCATTACCGCCATCGGCCAGCATCCGCGCAAATATGCCGATACCTACATCATGCTGGAGCAGTTGGGACATCGCCTCGACCGCGAAGTGGAGCGCCTCTTCAACCTTGCCGAAGCGGAAGGGCTGGCAGGCATGGACATCACCCGTTATATAGAAAACCACATCGACCTTGCCAACGTGCTGCGCACTTCGAGCAAGGAGTGGGACGGGGGATACGTGATGTGCGGACTTACCGGCAGCGGAGAGACTTTCGCCGTACGCGACCCATGGGGCATCCGTACAGCCTTCTGGTATCAGGACGACGAGATAGCGGTGCTTGCCAGCGAACGTCCCGTGATACAGACAGCCCTTAATGTTCCTGTCGAATCCATCAAGGAGCTGCAACCCGGACAAGCCATGTTTATCAACAAGGCCGGCAAGGTGCGCACCGTGCAAATCAACAAGCCGCGCGAGGTGAAACCTTGTTCCTTCGAGCGCATCTACTTCAGCCGGGGCAGTGATGTGGACATTTACCGGGAACGTAAACTGCTGGGTGAGAAACTTGTACCCAACATATTGAAAGCCATCGACAACGATGTGGACCATACCGTCTTCTCCTTCATCCCCAATACGGCAGAAGTTGCTTTTTACGGAATGTTGCAGGGATTGGACGACTACCTCAACGAGGAGAAGGTGCAGCAGATTGCCGCCTTGGGGCATAGTCCCAGCCACGACGAGCTGGAACATATCTTGTCGCGGCGCATACGGAGCGAGAAGGTAGCCATCAAGGACATCAAGCTGCGTACCTTCATAGCCGAAGGAAACAGCCGGAACGACCTTGCCGCCCATGTGTACGACATCACTTACGGAAGCCTTGTCCCGGGAGTGGATAATCTGGTCATCATCGACGACTCGATAGTGCGCGGAACCACCCTGAAGCAGAGCATCATCGGCATCCTTGACCGTCTGGAGCCGAAGAAGATAGTCATTGTAAGCTCTTCACCGCAGGTGCGCTATCCCGACTACTATGGCATCGATATGGCTAAGATGAGCGAATTCATCGCCTTCAAGGCTGCTGTGGAACTGCTGAAGGAGCGCGAGATGCGCGATGTAATTGCCGCCGCCTACCGCAAGTCCAAGGAGCAGGTAGGCCTGCCCAAAGAACAGATGGTGAATTACGTGAAGGAGATTTATGCTCCTTTCACTGATGAGGAAATCTCTGCCAAGATGGTGGAGCTTCTTACTCCGAAAGGGACGAAAGCCAAAGTGCAGATTGTCTACCAGCCTCTCGAGGGGCTGCATGAGGCCTGCCCCAAGCATCCGGGTGACTGGTACTTCAGCGGCGATTATCCTACGCCGGGCGGTGTGAAGCTGCTGAACAAGGCATTTATTGATTATATAGAACAAGTTTATCAATTTTAATTGAATCAATGAGAAATGTAACTCTAATCCTCGACGACGGGAGCCGCTTCCACGGCAAGTCGTTCGGCTTTGAAAAACCGGTAGCGGGAGAGGTGGTCTTCAACACAGCCATGACGGGTTATCCCGAAAGCCTGACCGACCCTTCGTATGCCGGACAGCTGATGACGCTCACCTATCCGTTGGTGGGCAATTACGGTGTGCCGCCTTTTACTCTCGAACCGAATGGGCTTGCCACTTTTATGGAGAGCGAGCATATCCATGCCGAAGCCATTATTGTAAGCGATTATAGTGAAAATTATAGCCATTGGAATGCGGTGGAAAGTCTCGGTGACTGGCTGAAACGCGAACAGATTCCGGGCATCACGGGCATCGATACCCGCGAACTGACAAAGGTGCTTCGCGAGCATGGGGTGATGATGGGACGTATCGCCTTTGATGATGAATCGGATGAAATGCCTGAGGCCTCTTATGCCGATGTGAATTATGTGGATAAAGTTAGCTGCAAGGAGGTTATCCGTTACAACGAAGGAACCGGTAAGAAGAAAGTGCTCCTTGTGGATTGCGGCGTCAAGCATAACATCATCCGCTGCCTGCTGAAACGTGACGTGGAAGTGATTCGCGTTCCCTGGGACTATGATTATACTGGGATGGAGTTCGACGGGTTGTTCATCTCCAACGGCCCTGGCGACCCCGATACCTGCGATGCTGCCGTGCAGCATATCCGCAAGGCAATGCAGAACGAGAAACTGCCCATCTTCGGCATCTGTATGGGAAACCAGTTGCTTTCCAAAGCTGGGGGCGCCAAGATATACAAATTGAAATACGGCCACCGCAGCCATAACCAACCGGTGCGTATGGTGGGTACGGAACGTTGCTTCATCACCTCACAGAATCATGGGTATGCCGTAGACAACAACACGCTGACAGAAGACTGGGAACCGCTTTTCATCAATATGAACGATGGTTCTAATGAAGGAATCCGCCACAAACGCAATCCCTGGTTCTCCGCACAGTTTCATCCCGAAGCTGCCAGCGGGCCGACGGATACGGAGTTTCTTTTTGATGACTTTGTGAAGTTGCTTTAGTAAGAGAATTTTATCAAGAATGGTTGCGTTCGTAATCTCTTGATAATCAGTATGTAAAAGACGGTATAATGAGTCCCATACTGAATGTCATTCAGTCCCAGAGTGAATACCTTTCAGTCCTATACTGAATGCCATTCAATTAGTGACTGATTGTGTAAGGTAAGAGAAAGATAAGGTTTTATTACTACTATTACATTTTTAATAAACAGATATGCAAATGAAAGAAAACAATATAAAGAAAGTCCTGCTGCTCGGTTCCGGCGCACTGAAAATCGGTGAGGCAGGAGAATTTGACTACTCCGGTTCGCAGGCGCTCAAGGCATTGAAGGAGGAAGGCATCTACACGGTTCTCATCAATCCGAACATTGCCACGGTACAGACCTCGGAAGGAGTTGCCGACCAGATTTACTTCCTGCCCGTCACTCCTTACTTCGTGGAGAAGGTGATAGAGAAGGAGCGCCCGGACGGCATCATGCTTGCTTTTGGCGGACAGACGGCACTGAACTGCGGTGTCTCCCTCTATAAAGACAAGATTTTCGAGAAGTACGGCGTGACGGTTCTCGGCACTCCCGTGCAGGCCATCATTGACACGGAGGACCGTGAAATCTTTGTGCAGAAACTGAATGAGATTGATGTGAAGACCATCAAGAGCGAAGCCGTGGAGAATGCGGCGGATGCCCGTCGCGCAGCCCGGGAACTGGGATACCCGGTCATTGTCCGTGCCGCATATGCGCTTGGCGGACTGGGTTCGGGCTTCTGCGACAATGAAGAAGAGCTGAATGTGCTGGTGGAGAAAGCCTTCTCCTTCTCCCCACAGGTGCTGGTGGAGAAATCGCTGAAGGGATGGAAGGAAGTGGAATACGAGGTGGTGCGCGACCGCTTCGACAACTGCATCACGGTCTGCAACATGGAGAACTTCGACCCCCTGGGCATCCATACAGGTGAGTCCATCGTTATTGCCCCGTCACAGACGTTGAGCAATACGGACTATCATAAATTGCGTGAACTTGCTATCCGCATTATCCGTCACATCGGCATTGTGGGAGAGTGTAACGTGCAGTATGCCTACGACCCGATGAGCGAGGACTACCGGGTAATCGAGGTAAATGCACGCTTGAGCCGTTCGTCTGCACTTGCCTCTAAAGCAACGGGTTATCCGTTGGCGTTTGTAGCGGCAAAACTCGGCTTGGGCTATGGCTTGTTCGACTTGAACAACTCTGTGACAAAGACTACAAGCGCTTTCTTCGAACCCGCCCTGGACTATGTGGTCTGCAAGATACCGCGTTGGGATTTGGGCAAGTTCCACGGGGTGGACAAAGAGCTGGGTTCAAGCATGAAGTCGGTAGGCGAGGTGATGGCTATCGGCCGTACTTTCGAGGAAGCCATCCAGAAGGGGCTTCGCATGATAGGCCAGGGCATGCACGGCTTCGTAGAGAACAAGGAACTGGTGATTGCCGATTTGGACAAGGCTCTGCGCGAACCTACCGACAAACGTATCTTTGTCATCTCCAAAGCCTTCCGTGCCGGGTATACGGTGGACCAGGTGCACGAATTGACCAAGATAGACCGTTGGTTCCTGGAGAAGTTGATGAACATCATGGATACCAGCAGGGAACTGCACTCTTTTATGGCTGATGGAGAGTTGCCAATGATTCCCGTGGACTTGTTGCGTAAAGCCAAAGTACAAGGCTTCTCTGATTTCCAGATAGCCCGTGCCCTCGGCTTGGAACAAGCAATGGACGGCGAAGAAGCCATCCTTGCCGTCCGCAATTTCCGCAAGAGTGCAGGCATTCTGCCCGTAGTGAAGCAGATAGATACCCTTGCCGCCGAATATCCCGCACAGACCAACTATCTCTACCTAACGTATAGCGGCACGGCAAATGATGTCCGTTACCTCGGCGACCACAAGTCCATCGTCGTATTGGGCTCCGGCGCCTACCGCATCGGTTCTTCCGTAGAGTTCGACTGGTGCGGCGTGCAGGCCCTGAACACCATCCGCCAGGAAGGCTACCGCAGTGTCATGATAAACTACAACCCCGAAACCGTGTCTACGGACTATGACATGTGCGACCGTCTTTACTTCGACGAGCTCACCTTCGAGCGCGTGATGGATATTCTCGAACTGGAGAATCCCCACGGGGTGATTGTCTCTACCGGTGGTCAGATACCGAATAACCTTGCCCTGCGCCTCGATGCGCAGAAGGTACCTATTCTCGGCACAAGCGCCAGGAGCATCGACAATGCCGAAGACCGTGACAAGTTCTCCGCCATGCTCGACCGCATTGGTGTAGACCAACCCGAATGGCGGGCGCTGACCTCCCTGGAGGACATCAACGCCTTTGTGGATAAGGTGGGCTTCCCGGTATTGGTCCGTCCTTCCTACGTATTGTCCGGCGCTGCGATGAACGTCTGTTCCAACCGGGAGGAGCTGGAACGCTTCCTGAAGCTGGCGGCGAATGTCAGCAAGAAACATCCCGTAGTGGTGAGCCAGTTCATTGAGCATGCCAAGGAGGTGGAGATGGATGCTGTGGCGCAAGATGGAGAGATTATCGCGTACGCCATCAGTGAGCATATCGAGTTTGCCGGAGTGCATTCCGGTGACGCCACTATCCAGTTCCCGCCACAAAAGTTGTATGTGGAGACGGTGCGCCGCATCAAGCGCATCAGCCGCGAGATTGCCCGTGAGCTGAACATCTCCGGTCCGTTCAATATCCAGTATCTGGCACGCGAGAACGACATCAAGGTGATTGAGTGCAACCTCCGTGCCAGCCGTTCGTTCCCGTTTGTCAGCAAGGTGCTGAAGATAAACCTTATTGAACTTGCCACGAAGGTGATGCTCGGCATTCCGGTACAGAAGCCGGACAAGAATCTGTTCGATTTGGATTACGTAGGCATCAAGGCGAGCCAGTTCTCCTTCAACCGTCTGCAGAAGGCCGACCCGGTACTGGGTGTGGATATGGCAAGCACGGGCGAGGTGGGTTGCATCGGCAGCGATACTTCCTGCGCCATTCTCAAGGCGATGCTCTCCGTGGGATATCGTATTCCAGAGAAAAATATCCTGCTTTCTACCGGTACTCCGAAGCAGAAAGTGGACATGCTTTCTGCCGCGCGTATGCTTCAGAAGAAGGGGTATAAGATATTTGCCACGGGTGGTTCCAGCAACTTCCTTACGGAGAACGGTGTGGAGAATACGCGCGTCTACTGGCCCAGCGAACCCGAACGCCAGCCGCAGGCACTCGACATGCTGCACCGCAAGGAGATAGACATGGTGGTCAATATTCCGAAGAACCTCACCGCAGGCGAGTTGGATAACGGCTACAAGATACGCCGTGCCGCCATCGACCTCAATATTCCGTTGATAACGAATGCCCGTCTGGCAAGTGCGTTCATCAATGCATTCTGCACGATGATGCCGGATGATTTGGCTATCAAGTCGTGGGCGGAGTACAAATGATGATTTAATTTGCTATCTTTGCTGAAAACTAAGTTCGATGGAAACAATTTTGACCCAATACTATCAATCTCCTTATGGCGAGTTGCTCCTCGGCTCTTTCGGCGATAAACTCTGCCTATGCGACTGGATGCTGAACGAGAAACGTAGAGTACCCGTTGATAAGCGTATACGGCAGGCGCTGCATGCCGATTATGAGGAAGGCACTTCGGAAGTGATTGCAAGGGCAATCATTCAGTTGGATGAGTATTTTGCCCGTAAGCGGACCATATTCGATGTTCCACTGCTTGCAGTCGGAACAGAATTCCAGCGGACGGTGTGGCAGGAGTTGCAGAACATCCCTTACGGAAAAACAGTGTCCTACGGCGAGCTTTCACGAAAGCTGGGCAATCCGAAAGCCGTACGTGCGGTGGCGGCTGCCAATGGGGCAAATGCCCTCTCCATACTCATCCCCTGCCATCGTGTGGTGGGCAGCAACCATACGCTGATAGGCTATGCCGGTGGACTGGCAGCCAAACAAGGGATGCTGGCATTGGAAGCGGACTCTTGCGACGGACCGTCAGGCTCCCGTATAGGACAGCTGTTTTGAGGTCAGGTTTGTTTCTGGTATTCCGCCGGTGTCATCCCCGTCATACGTTTGAAGAACTTTGAGAAGAACGACGGATTGGGAAAGTTCAGTTCGTCTGATATTTGAAACACCAGTAGATTACTGTGTTTCAGCAATACTTTGGCTTCGAGGATAACTGCTTGATTAATCCATTGCATCACGGTTTGTCCGCTTGTTTCACGTATCACCGAGCTCAGATAGTGCGGTGTCAGGCATAGTTTGTCGGCATAGAAGTTGACGCTGCGTTCGTGCTTGCTGTGTTGGTTCACCAAAGCGATGAAGCGGCGGAATAGCTCTTCCTGGCGTGAAAGGCGTGACGGAGTTGACTTGCATGTGTGCTCGTGGATATACTTAAGGTTATAGAGAAGTGAGACAATCAAGTGCTGTACAGCTCCGCGGCGGTAGGGCAAACAATGTAGTATATTCCACAATAAAGAGAAGAAGCTGCTGATGTGTGCCCATTCCTCGTTGTTGCATGAAAGGCGGATTCCGTTTCGTGTATAAGCTTCCGAAAGAATGGAATTCTGTAGTACGGGCAGAAAATTGGCAGTGGGCATGATGACTTGGAATTCGTAGTCGGGACTGACTTCCGATATTTCTATCAGCGAATTGTCAGGGATGATAATAATATCGTGGGCTGTAGCTTCATATTCGATAAGATTGATGGAGATTCGGCCCTTACCTTGCATGATGCGTACAATCCTTCCTTCTTTGGCACGATAAGGTTGCTGGGTGCGGAATAGCCTGAATCCCATTGCTTGAAAACTGATGACCATTCCCAAATCGTCGTTTATAAATCTGTATTCGGAATGTTCTATAAAATCCGGATTGTTGCGGATGTCCTCGAATGCGACGCTTATCGGTTTGTTCTTTTCCATATCTTTCCCTTTATGAATAATGTATATTTCCACCGCAAAGATAATAAAGTGTTCCTATTATTTGTCTTTTTCTACGAAATGTCGTACTATTAGAACATCTTTGCGCACAAATGGATTGTAAGGTTATAGGGTTATGCCTTTATCTTTGCATGTGTATAGAACAAAACCATGTAGAATAAACAAGAAACAGAATGGATATGAAACGAACCGTTTTCTTTTTTACCCTTTCTCTTGCCGCCATGCTGGCACATGCCCAGCTCACGTTGGAAGAGTGCCAGCGCCGGGCGCAAGACAATTATCCGTTGGTCAGGCAATACGGACTGATAGAAAAGGCACGCGGGTACGACCTCTCCAATGCCGGAAAAGGTTACTTGCCCCAGTTTTCCCTATCCGGCAAGGCCACGTACCAGAGTGACATCACCCGGCTACCGGTCGAAATCCCTAATCTCGACATCAAGACTGCTTCGAAAGACCAGTACCAGGTGATGCTCGAAGTGCAGCAGACCCTCTGGGATGGTGGGGATATACGTTCCAGAAAACGATTGACGCGTGCCGCCTCGGAAGTGGAACTGGAAAAACAGCATGTAGACATGTATGCCTTGACTGACCGGGTGAACCAGCTCTTTTTCGGCATCCTGCTGTTGGACGAACAGCTGAAACAGAACAGCCTCTTGCAAGAAGATTTAGGAAGAACCCACAAGCAGGTAGCCGACTATATAGCCAATGGCATCGCCACCCTGAGCGACCTGGATGCAGTCAGCGTAGAGCAACTGAACACCAGGCAGCACCGTGTGGAATTGGAGACCACCCGCCGTGCATACCTCAGCATGCTTGCTGCCTTTACGGGCAAGGATCTCTCTTCCGAAACGGTTTTATTGAAACCGGCTGCCGAAGAAAACATAGACCGGCAGATGAACAACCGTCCCGAACTTCGTTGGTACGATGCGCAGGGAGAGCAACTCCACCAGCAGGAGGCAGCCTTGAACACCCGGTTGATGCCGCGTTTCGGCCTTTTTGTACAAGGGGCATACGGCAATCCGGGATTGAATATGTTGAAAGATGAATTCAACGCCTATTACATGGCGGGGGTGCGCATGTCCTGGAATTTCGGCAGTCTGTATACGTTGAAGAACGACCGCCGCAGGATAGACAATACCCGCCAACAGATAGAGACCGGCCGGGATGTGTTCCTTTTCAACATTCGCCTGCAGGCTACGCAGCAGGATGCGGGCATTGTATCCATGCGCCGCCAGATGGCGGATGATGACGAGATTATCCGTCTGCGTGGGAATATCCGCCGTGCAGCCGAGGCCAAGGTGCAGAACGGGACAATGACCGTGACCGATATGCTGCGGGAGATTACCAACGAAAGTATGGCACGACAGACCAAGGCATTGCATGAGGTGCAGTTGCTGATGAACATCTGGCAGCTGAAATATACGCTGAACAATTAATGACTATAATCCGTAATTTATAACTTGAAATAGTATGAAATCATTGAAATTATTTCCTTTTTTATTTCTCCTTGCCGCCTGTACCGGCGGTACTCCGAAATATGATGCGACGGGAACGTTCGAGGCTACCGAAGTCATCGTTTCTGCCGAGGCGTCTGGAAAACTGCTGAGTTTCGACATCGAGGAAGGCACGACACTGAAAGACGGGCAGGAGGTAGGCATTATAGATACCGTCCAACTCTATCTGAAGAAACTCCAGTTGGAGGCCAGTGTCAAGTCCGTGGAAGGCCAGCGGCCTGATATCCTGAAGCAAGTAGCCGCCACTCAGGAACAGATTGTGCAGGCACGGCGCGAGCGCGACCGTGTGTCCAACCTGCTCCGTGTGGGTGCCGCCAACCAGAAGCAACTGGATGATGCCGAGTCCCTTCTCGAAGTCCTCCGCAAGCAGCTCGACGCACAGAACTCCACCCTGCGCAACAGTGACCGGAGCCTGACGTGGCAAAGTTCCTCTGTCGGCATCCAGGTGGCGCAGATAGAAGACCAGTTGCGCAAATGCCACATCACCTCTCCGCTGACGGGAACCGTCCTTGCCCAATATGCCGAAGCCGGAGAACTGGCTGCTCCCGGCACCCCTCTTTTCAAAGTGGCGGATATGGAGCAGATTTACCTCCGTGCCTACATCACCTCCGAGCAGCTTGCCGAAATCAAGCAGGGGCAGCAAGTGAAGGTTTATGCGGATTATGGAAAGGAAGTGCGGAAAGAATACCCCGGCATCGTCACCTGGATTTCCGATACGTCCGAATTCACTCCAAAAACTATCCTGACGAAAGACGAGCGCGCCAATCTGGTCTATGCCGTAAAGATTGCCGTGAAGAATGATGGGATGCTGAAAATAGGAATGTATGGAGGCTGTAACTTTAACTAATATCTCCAAGCGTTACGGCAGCGTGGAAGCCCTGCGGGGTGTCTCTCTGTCAGTGGCTCCCGGTGAGCTTTTCGGCATCATCGGGCCGGACGGTGCGGGCAAGACATCGCTTTTCCGCATCCTCACCACTTTGCTGCTTGCCGACGGAGGCTCGGCTTCGGTCTGCGGTCTGGATGTGGTGAAGGACTACAAAGCCATCCGCAGGCGGGTGGGGTATATGCCCGGACGCTTCTCCCTCTATCCGGACTTGACGGTGGAGGAGAATCTCAATTTCTTCGCCACCGTCTTCCACACCACCATCGAGGAGAATTATGATTTGGTGCGCGACATTTACCGGCAGATAGAACCTTTCCGCAAGCGCCGCGCCGGAGCGTTGTCCGGCGGCATGAAGCAGAAACTCGCCCTTAGCTGTGCCCTTATCCATAAACCGGATGTCCTCTTTCTGGACGAACCCACTACGGGCGTCGACCCCGTGTCCCGCAAGGAATTCTGGGGAATGCTTCGCCGACTGAAGGAGCAGGGTATCACCATCATTGCTTCCACCCCCATCATCGACGAAGCGCGCCAATGCGACCGCATCGCCTTCATCAACGAAGGAGAGATAAAAGGCATCGATACCCCCGACCGTATCCTGACACGCTTTGCGGGCATCCTCTGCCCTCCGGGCTTGCAGCACGAACGGGTGGAAAACCACGAAAACAAGGTGATTGAAGTGGAAGGGTTGACCAAGCGGTTCGGTAATTTCACCGCTGTAGACCACATCTCCTTCCAAGTCCATCGGGGCGAGATTTTCGGTTTCCTGGGAGCCAACGGGGCAGGCAAGACCACCGCCATGCGCATGCTTACGGGACTTAGCCGCCCCACCGGCGGCAAGGCATGTGTGGCAGGTTTCGATGTGGCTTCCCAACCCGAAGAAGTGAAGAAGAATATCGGCTACATGAGCCAGAAATTTTCCCTTTACGAAGACCTCAAGGTGTGGGAGAATATCCGCCTCTTTGCCGGTATCTACGGCATCCCCGAAGCGGAGATTGCCCCCAAGACGGATGAGCTGCTCCTCCACCTCGGGCTGGAAAAGGAACGGGATACACTGGTGAAAAGCCTTCCGCTGGGCTGGAAGCAGAAGCTGGCCTTCTCCGTCTCCATCTTCCACCGTCCCAAGATTGTCTTTCTGGATGAGCCTACGGGTGGGGTGGACCCTGCCACGCGCCGCCAGTTCTGGGAGCTGATTTACCAGGCTGCCGACGAGGGCATCACCGTCTTTGTCACCACCCACTTTATGGACGAGGCGGAGTATTGCGACCGCATCTCCATCATGGTAGACGGCGTCATCCGTGCACTCGACACTCCCGGGGAGCTGAAACGGCAGTTCAATGCCACTACGATGGACGATGTATTCCAACAACTGGCTCGTCAAGCTGTGCGAACCGCCGACTGAAAATCCGTGAAATCCGCATTATCCGAGCCTAAATATAAATATAGACAATGAAACAATTCATATCTTTCATCCGAAAAGAGTTCTTCCATATCTTCCGCGACCGGCGCACGATGCTGATTCTGCTGGGCATGCCCATCGTGCAGATAATCCTTTTCGGTTTTGCCATCACCACCGAGGTGAAGAACGTGCGTGTGGCGGTGCTCGACCCGTCGAATGACGTAGTTACCCGCCGTATCATCGACCGCATGGATGCAAGCGAATACTTCACCGTCATCCGCCGCCTGCATTCTCCCGCCGATATGGAGGCTTCTTTCGGAAGAGGGGAGATTGACATGGCGCTTGTTTTCAGCGAGCGTTTCTCGGACAAGCTTTATACCGGCGAGGCGCGCGTGCAGCTTGTCTCCGACGCCACAGACCCCAATATGGCGACTATGCAGGCAGGCTATGCCGCAAACATCATCTCCTCTGCCGGGCAGGAGATGCTTCTGCCGGGAGTGCATGCCGCTGCCATCGTACCCCAGCTCAAGCTGCTGTACAATCCGCAGATGAAGAGTGCCTACAACTTCGTGCCGGGTGTCATGGGGCTTATTCTGATGCTGATTTGCGCCATGATGACCTCCATCTCCATTGTGCGCGAGAAGGAGACGGGGACGATGGAGGTCCTGCTGGTTTCTCCCGTCAAACCGCTTTTCATCATTCTGGCAAAGGCGGTGCCCTATTTTGTGCTGTCGTTTGTCAACTTGACCACCATTCTTCTGCTTTCGGTCTATGTGCTCGATGTTCCCGTGGCGGGCAGCTTGTTCTGGCTGGTGGTGGTGTCGCTGCTATTCATCTTTGTCTCCCTGGCGCTGGGGCTGCTGATTTCCACGGTCACCCGGACGCAGGTTGCCGCCATGCTGGTGTCCGGACTGATGCTGATGATGCCCACCATGTTGCTTTCGGGCATGATATTCCCCATTGAGAGTATGCCCGTTATCTTGCAGGCCATTTCAGCTGTGCTTCCTGCACGCTGGTATATCCAGGCGGTGCGTAAGCTGATGATTGAGGGAGTGGATGTTTCGCTTGTGCTGATGGAGGTCGGCATACTTGCCACGATGGCGGTATTGCTGATAACGGTGAGTTTCAAGAAATTCAAGCATCGGCTTGAGTAAAGAGCGGATATGAATTTTGTATTAATTATTCAGGCAGAAGAACATAAGGACAAAAGGATACGGGAAATCTGTTCTTTTGTTCTTGTGTCTAAAATCTTTAAAATATCGTCTTATGATAAAGTTTCTCATTGAAAAGGAATTCAAGCAGTTGTTCCGCAACTCCTTCCTGCCCAAGCTGATTTTCATTTTCCCGTGCATGATTATGATACTGATGCCCTGGGCCGCCAATCTGGAGATAAAGAACATCAATCTGAATATAGTGGACAATGACCACAGCGTCTTGTCCCGCCGTCTGGTAGATAAAATCGGTGCATCCACTTATTTCCGCCTGACAGCGCTTCCCGATACATATGATGAGGCTTTGCTGGCCATTGAAGCAGGTTCGGCAGATGTCGTGCTGGAGATTCCCCGTGATTTCGAAAAGGATTGGGTGAAGGGAGAGGCGCCCCGCCTGCTGGTGGCGGCCAATGCCGTGAACGGCACGAAGGGCAGTCTGGGAGGATCCTACTTGTCTTCCATCATCAGTGACTATACCCGTGAACTGGGTTCGGAGTCGTCTTCGCAAGGGCTTGCCGGGAAGCCGCTTTCCCGGGTGGACATCACTACGCAGAACCTTTACAACCCCACGCTGAACTACAAGCTTTTCATGATTCCTGCCCTCATGGTGATGCTGCTGACGCTGATTTGCGGTTTTCTCCCTGCCCTCAATGTGGTGGGCGAGAAGGAGGTGGGCACCATCGAGCAGATAAATGTCACCCCCGTCGGCAAGTTCACTTTCATTGCCGCCAAGCTGATACCTTACTGGCTGATAGGTTTTGTGGTGCTGACCATCTGTTTCGTTCTGGCATGGGTACTTTACGGCATTCTGCCGGCGGGACATTTCCTCACTATCTACGGCATGGCGCTGTTTTTTCTACCGATGGTGTCGGGGTTCGGGCTGGTCATATCCAATCATTCGACCACGTTGCAGCAGGCCATGTTTGTCATGTGGTTCTTCATGCTTATCCTTATTCTGATGAGTGGTCTTTTCACCCCTATCCACAGTATGCCTGAGTGGGCGCAATGGATTACGCGCATCAATCCGCTACGCTATTTTGTGGAGGTGATGCGTACCATCTATCTCCGTGGTGGCGGATTTGCCGAACTGCTTCCGCAACTGGGAGCCGTGTTGGTCTTTGCATTGGTCTTCAATCTGTGGGCGGTAAAAAGTTATAAGAAAAGTAGTTAACTGATTTTTCTTTATTATTATCCTAATTTGGCTTTCTTTTTTGAAGAAGGGCTACACCATTTGCCTTGGATAGCTACACCCTTTTGTGTTTAAGGCTACACCATGAGAAGGAAAAGGTGTAGCCCTTTTATTATGGATAATAAAAGCTGTTTTTTGTGCGGAAAAAAAGGTGCAAGTAGTGATATGTATCTAATGATAAAAAATATCTGTTTTGCTTAGTAATTGATTGATAGAGTTTATATGATATTTATCAGTTCCCTTATTGGAAAAAACTCTTATCTTTGCACGCGAATAAATAAATATCTTATACCAAAATGAATACACAGACTACTTATCTTGCCTCGAAACCGCATTATGAGATTCTTGACGGACTTCGTGGCGTGGCGGCTGTCATGGTTATTATCTTCCATCTTTTTGAAGCACATGCAGGTGGCAGCCATCTTACTCAAATTATCAATCATGGTTATCTGGCAGTGGATTTCTTCTTCATGCTTTCCGGTTTTGTTATCGGCTATGCTTATGATGACCGTTGGAACCGGATGACCGTGGGCACTTTCTTCAAACGCCGTATCATCCGCCTGCATCCTATGGTGATTATGGGAAGCATTGTGGGCGCTGCCTTTTTCTATTTTCAGGAGTCGTCTTGTTTTCCACCTATCGAGAATACGTCCATCGGAACAATGCTGCTGGTGATGTTGCTGGGCTGTACCTTGCTTCCTCTTCCGCTGAAGTTCGACATTCGCGGCTGGACGGAAATGCATCCGTTGAATGGCCCGGCATGGTCGCTCTATTATGAATATATCGGTAATATCCTGTATGCGTTGTTTGTACGCAAGTTCAATAAGGTGGCCCTGTCGGTGCTGGTATTTGTGGCAGGGTGTTTTACGGTATACCGTTGTCTGACTGCTCCTGCCGGCGATATTGTGGGTGGTTGGGCCTTGAACTGGGAACAGCAGTATGTGGGTATGGTCCGGCTGATGTATCCGTTCTTCGGCGGATTGCTTCTGTCACGCCTCGGCTGGCTGATACGGCTTGAAAAGCGTGCTTTCTGGTGGTGCAGCCTGCTGATTGTGGTGGTTCTTTCCATTCCCCGTATCGGAGGTGAGGATGGTTACTGGATGAACGGGCTTTACGAGGCTTTCTGTATTATCTGCATCTTCCCGGTCATTGTTTCGATGGGAGCCGGCGGCAAGGTGACCGGTAAGCGCTCTACTGCCGTATGCAAGTTCCTGGGAGATATTTCCTATCCGATTTATATCACCCATTATCCGCTGGTATACACTTATACGGCTTGGGTATGCAACAATAACGCTACAATGGCAGAAGGTATCCCTTATATGATACTTACTTTCGTGGGAGCTGTTGTCCTTGCTTATGCTTGTTTGAAACTATACGACGAACCGGTGCGCAAGTGGCTGACAGACCGTTTTCTGAAAGGGAAGAAGAAATAGTTCCGTATGGCTATGGATATAAAAAATCTCCCGTTGCATTATCTTGTGCAGCGGGAGATTTTCTTTTTAATGGCCGGGCGTTATTTTACGTCGATGAATTTCTTGGCCTTTTCTTTTTCTGCTTCTGTAAACTTAGGCAATGTAATGTTCAACACGCCGTTTTCTACATGGGCGCCAATCTTTTCCTTATCGACATCGTCCGGAAGAATCATGGTTTGCTGGAACTTGGTGTATGAGAATTCGCGGCGCAAGTAGCGGCCTTCCTTCTTTTCGTCCTTGTTGTTCTCTTCCTTGCTTTCTGTTTTCTTTTCCATGCTGATGACCAGATTGTTTTCTTCATCGATGTGAACGTTGAAGTCTTCTTTTGTCATACCGGGAGCAGCCAATTCAACTTTGTACTCTTTTGCTGTTTCGAATACGTTGATGGCAGGGGCGGTGGCATTTGCTTTTACCATCCAATCATTGTCAAAGAAATCATTAAAAATACTCGGTAACCAATTTTGGTTTCTTCTTACAGGCATCATAGTTATAGTCTCCTATTGTTTAAGTTAAACATGCTGTTTAGTTTTGAACTCCGGTTCTTTGTCTTCGGGTGTCTGCCTTTTGGGTTTTCACCATCCGTTTCTTGAACCGTCGTTCGCTAACAATATTGCAAACCTTATGCCAACCAGTTTTTACTGACTTTATTGACTATTTGTCATTGAAAAACTGACTTATTTGCTTGTTTAATGCCATTTTGCTATCTTATTTATTTAAAATTGATAGATTTTCAGACTAATTTAAAACGCATTCTCCAACGCTTGGCTTCTTCGTCCCAATCGTGACTGATGATTTTGAAGGTTCCGATTTCTGATGTATTCTCCACATGTACTCCGATGCAGAGGCATTCGTCGTAATCGCCTACTTTCACGACACGTACCGTTTCCGAAGCACCATCGGGCAGGCGTTCCAAGTCGAAACGTCCTTGCGCTTCCTCTTGCGTAATGAATTCTGTTGTGACGGGCAGCTGTCGGGCGATTACCTCGTTTACGGCCTCTTCCAGCTTCTTTATTTCTTCTTCCGTGGGGCAGGCGGCAAGACGATAGTCCAGCTTGCTCTTCTTTCGTTCTATGTGTGCTGATATGGAGCGGCCGCAACCGAATAACCTTATCATGGTTTGGTTGATGATGTGCTCCGTTGTATGCATAGGTGCGATTGACACATCCTGAAACTTGGGACTTGGTTTATTTATTTCTATATTTGTTTCCATATTAATTGATATTGATGTAATTAACAGCGCAAAGATAATGAATAATATGGATAAGAAGGTACTAATCTATTGTCGTGTTAGTACGCAACAACAGACAACTGATAGACAAAAAGAGGAATTGTTGAAGTTTGCAGCAGAAAACCATTGGAACGTTGAAGAAGAGGATATTTTCATAGATGTTATTAGTGGTTTTAAAAAGGGAGAGTTCCGTCCTGAATATGTGAAGATGCTTGAAAGAGTCGAATATGGGGATATTGATATAATTTTATTCTCTGAATTTTCTCGTCTTGCAAGAAATGCTACGGAGTTATTAGAACAAATCAAATTGTTTATAGATAAAGGTATTAACTTGTATTTTGATAAACAAAAATTGTGGGTAAGAAATAGTAATAAAGATGTAGGTAGTATTATTTTATTGCATGTACTTGCTGTTATGTCAAGCTATGAGATAGAATTGTTTGTTGAACGTTCATTAAGTGGCAAGATAACAAAAGTTCAAGCAGGTCATGGAGGCGGGGATGAACGTGCGTATGGTTATATGCACAATGAAAATAAACAGATTGTTATAAATCCTATCGAAAGTAAGATTGTTACCCGTATTTTTGAAATGTATGTTGGTGGATATTCTTCAATTCAAATATCAGAGATATTGAATGCTGAGAAAGTACCTGCTCCATACGTAAGAAAATTGAATGAGTACAAGAAGAATAGAGAAGCAAAAGGATTGGAGGTGAAAGAGTATAAATTTGATACAGATAATTTAAAATGGCGTATTTCTACAATAAACAGACTTATGCACAATGAGTTATATAAAGGTAATCGTAGAATAACATTTTATAAACCAGACCCTACCAATCCACTTCCGTTATCCGAAAGGCAAGATAGAGAGATTGTTTATGAATATTCGGAACATGTGGAAAGTCTGCGAATTGTATCAGACGAGTTGTTTCAGCAAGCCCAAGATAAACTTTCCAAAGCGCATTATAATAAGAATAATGCAGTCAGGCATGAGAATTTATTGAAACATTTAATGGTATGTGGCGAATGCGGTGCTAATTTTTCTGTAGGGAAATCAAATGAAACATCTAAAAATTATATCAGTGGTGGACGTACTTACAAATGTTATGGTAGAGTGAATCGTAAAGATAAACCACGAACATGCACGAATGGGGCAGAACTTCGACAATGGAAATTGGATGGACTTGTTTTACAGTTGTCAATTCAAATGTTTGCTGAGATTAATATTCAGCAGACCAATATTTTAAAGATAGAAAATTTAGGGAAAGAAATCGAAGAGTTGGTTCAAATAAAATCATCAAAGAATACAGAATTGGTTGAAGCGGAGAATCTTTATAAAAAGACACTTAAACGTCTTATTGCGATTGAAGACGATGAGGTTGCAAAGAATTTGATTTCAGATGCAAAACATAAATATGATGAAACTAAAAACGTGTTGAACAAAACTATGGATAAATTGTCACGAGAAATCACAACAAAGAGAATTACTATTGATAATTTGAAGCGTTTGAATGCCAATCCTTTGTTGATTAATAAAATGGATGAGATTAGGAAAAATAGGGATTTGGTAAAGACTATGGTTGATGAATATATTGATAAAATTACTATATTTCGTTTACATGAACTTTGGTTATTGGTCGTAGTATCTTATAAAGGAGGTGAGGAGATGTGGGGAACAATTAAATGCGCTCGTTATAAAAAGGAGGAGATGTTTTATGATGAATTGCATTGTCATTATGGTGTTGAATTTCAGGGGTGGTTACTTAATAATACGGAACATTGTTTTTCGTATGATAAAAGTACACGTATTATTACTTATCATGGTGGAAGTAAAATATATGTGGAGTTTAAATCAGGTGAGTATGATTATGATACATTTAATCAAATGATACAAGCAACAGGATGGATGGGATGTTTCCCTTTTTATGCTTATGAAGATAGTGGTAAAGATTTAAGCGTACCTTCTAATGAAGATTTTGGAAAATCTTTACAAGAAAACAGAACTGATTGGAAAGTACACAATGACAAGGTCTTGGAACGTTTATTATCCAAGTCATAAATAATAATATTCCTACCACCGTAACCCCTCACTCAGGGGGAGGATTTTGTAGTCCCCCCCCTTATAGTTTGTAACGAGTGGATTTCTATAGGGGAATCCTATCCTGCTATTGCCGAAATAGGGTTATACAGATATAAGCCAACAGTATTTTTAGTTGATTGATTATTTTTCATATTGGTTGGAATGTTGTTTTCTTTACACCATTCATATAATTTACTTTTTCCTACTTTTAAATTCAGTTCTTTAAAAGTTGATAGATTTTCTTTTAGGGATTTGGAACAATCATAATATAAGCCAATTAATTCATTATTGATTTTCCCTTTTACCATATTTCGTACAGTCTTAGCTGAAAGATTGTATTTAATGCAATATTGAGGGTTTATTATCCATTTTCTTTTTTCTGTCTGCTGTTGTTTAATCATTGCTGAGTATTTGTCAATGTTTTCATTGTATACATTTTCTGCGATATCATATAATTCTTGTTTGCTTATTGGGTCCTTGCTGTTGTTGATGTAGTAGTATAGTTCATTGGCTAAACAGTGCAGTAAATGTTCAAATTCAATTTGTGGGTACATATATTTGCGTACTATAGCATTTAAAAAGAGTTTTTTTCTACGCCCGTTCCCGTCTTTAATTTTACATACTCTGTTGGAGTAAACACAATTACCATTATCAAGTTTTGTATTTACAACCGATTATTACTCAATATTTTATAGATAATAAGTCAGAAATATG
>ERZ809407.23-NODE-23-length-151162-cov-17.079818_pt1 | contig 151162 bp, 123 predicted proteins | sample MGYA00520792_ERZ809407 | MGnify/ENA primary metagenome ERZ809407 (study PRJEB31576, sample SAMEA3212665) | Homo sapiens | biome: human-gut; feature: human gut; material: fecal | place: Sweden | collected 2012 ...
AGCCACTGAACACTGTTAAGGTAGCCACTGAACACTGTTAAGGTAGCCACTGAACGCTGTCAAGGTAGCCACTGAAGGATATTCGGAGAATCTTAACAGTTTCCAGAGTTGCTTATGCTTATAACTTTCATCAATAATAAAATCCCTTAAAAACGCAATATTTTCGTTGTAAACGTTTTTTATGTGAGAAAAAAGTAGTAATTTTACACCTTGAAAAAATATGGCAAACGGCTTAGATGGAAAATAAATGCCGTTTTCGTTGATTTTCAGATAAAAAGTAGTTGAATATAAAATATTAAGAAAACAAGAATAAAATAAGTCAATAATGGACGAGAATCAGACAATTGATCAAGACAGAATTCTAAAAATTAATATTGAGGAAGAGATGAAATCATCGTATATCGACTATTCTATGTCGGTAATCGTTGCCCGTGCTCTTCCTGATGTCCGAGATGGATTTAAGCCTGTACATCGCCGCATACTCTATGGTATGCTCGGTATCGGAAATACAAGCAATAATCCATATAAGAAATGTGCCCGTGTTGTAGGAGAAGTTTTGGGTAAGTATCACCCGCATGGCGACTCTTCTGTCTACGGCGCACTTGTACGTATGGGCCAAGAATGGAATATGCGTTACAAACTTGTGGACGGACAAGGAAACTTTGGTTCGGTGGATGGAGACTCTCCGGCTGCGATGCGTTACACCGAGTGCCGACTCTCAAAGATGGGTGAGCATATCATGGACGACTTGGAAAAGGACACCGTGATAATGACAAATAACTTCGATGATACCTTGCAAGAGCCGAGCGTCATGCCAACAAAGGTTCCAAACCTGCTTGTGAATGGTGGAAATGGTATCGCAGTTGGTATGGCTACGAATATGCCTACGCACAATTTGAATGAAGTAATAGACGGATGCTGTGCCTTTATCGACAATCCGGAGATAACAACAGTGGAGATGATGCAATATATTCCAGCTCCTGACTTTCCTACTGGTGCGTATATTTACGGTTTGCAGGGTGTGAAAGACGCATACGAGACCGGACGTGGGCGCATCGTCATGCGTGCTAAGGCAGAAATCGAAAGTGGCGAGACTCACGACAAAATTGTCGTTACCGAGATTCCTTACGGCGTGAACAAACAACAGCTCATTGAGTATATAGCTGAATTGGTGAAGGAAGGTAAGATTGACGGAATCTCTAATGTGAACGATGAGACCGGCAGGCAGGGTATGCGCATTGTTGTTGACATAAAGCGCGATGCCAATGCCAATGTAATTCTCAATAAACTGTTTAAGATGACTGCTTTGCAGAGCTCTTTCTCTGTAAACAATATCGCTCTTGTTCCAAATCCGGCCAATCCGTTACAGTTGCGACCGAAGTTGCTTTCTCTGAACGAGTGCATTAAATATTTCGTAGACCATCGTCATGATGTTACTATCCGACGCACAAAGTTTGAGTTGAAGAAGGCTCAAGACCGTGCTCATATACTCGAAGGACTGATTATTGCCTGCGATAATATTGACGAGGTCGTTCATATCATCCGACAGAGCAAGACTCCGACGGAGGCTCAGAGAAACTTGGAGAGCAGATTTGAGCTTGATGAATTGCAGTCGAAGGCTATAGTCGATATGCGATTGTCACAGCTCACGGGTCTGCGCATGGAGCAGTTACACGCAGAATATGAGGAACTGGAACGTCAGATTGCTTACTTGCAGAATATTCTCGATGATCCGGAACTGTGCAAGAAGGTGATGAAAGATGAACTTCTGGAGGTTAAGGATAAGTATGGCGATGAGCGTCGTACTGAGATAATTCCGGACGAACACGAGTTTAATGCCGAAGACTTCTATCCAAATGACCCGGTTGTTATAACCATCAGCCATTTGGGATATATCAAGCGTACTCCGCTCAGTGAGTTCCGCGAGCAGGCTCGTGGTGGCGTCGGAGCAAAGGGAGCACGTACACGTGATAACGACTTCACCGAATATATATATCCGGCAACAATGCACCAGACAATGTTGTTCTTTACGAAGAAGGGGCGTTGCTATTGGTTGAAGTGTTACGAAATACCTGACGGTGACCGTAATTCTAAGGGGCGCGCAATTCAGAATATGCTCAATATAGAGCCTGATGATTCCGTAAATGCTTGCCTGCGTCTGCGCGGTCTTAATGATGAAGAATTCCTTAACTCTCACTATGTAATCTTTGCGACAAAGCAGGGTGTCGTGAAGAAGACGTGTCTCGAAGCATATTCACGTCCTCGTACAAATGGTGTCATAGCGATAAACATCAATGAAGGCGATGAGGTTGTAGACGTAAGATTGACAAACGGCCATAATGAACTTATCATGGCAGACCGTAACGGTCGCGCTTGTCGTTTCGATGAAAATACTATACGCACGATGGGACGTGTTTCTACCGGTGTGCGTGGAATGCGTCTTGATGAGGGTGACGATGAAGTTGTCGGTATGATAGTCGTCAATGATGCGGAGACGGAAAGTGTTATGGTTGTCAGTGAGAATGGTTATGGCAAGCGTTCGGAGGTGGAAGATTATCGAAAGACTAACCGTGGCGGTAAGGGTGTGAAGACTCTGAATATCACAGAGAAGACCGGAAGGTTGGTTGCCATAAAGAATGTTACCGACCAGAATGACCTCATGATAATAAATAAGAGTGGCATTGCCATTCGTCTTGCAGTGTCGGAATGTCGTGTGATGGGGCGTGCGACGCAGGGCGTGCGCCTGATAAATCTCACGAAGAAGAATGATGTTATCGCAAGCGTATGTAAGGTGATGAGCAGCGAACTGGAAGCACAGGTAGAAGAAGAGAACCGTATGCAGCAGACTGCGAATACCGAAGTTATGACATCTGGTGCTACTTCCGATGATAATATACAGAATGAAAAGGAACAAACTGACAATGAAAGTGATGACAACACAATTGTTGAGTTTGAATAACCTAAAAATAAACCTTTAAAAATATAGTGAAATGAAAAAAATTATGATTGCGGCATTGATGATACTCAGTACGTCAGCCGCTTTTGCTGGAGACAGCGACGTATTGAAGACAATACTCAAAGCCAAAACTTATGCCGAGGCTGAGCAGCTCGTAAAGTCTTCTTTGGGCCAACTTGCGAATGACGAGGAGAAAGCAAAAGCCTATAATAAACTCGTAGATCTCGCCTTGGACAAGGTGAATGCCGAGCAGGCTGTTCAGATTGAAAATCAAACAAACCAGCAAATGGGCAAGGAAGGCAACAAGCCGGTTGACGAGAACGGTTTGTATCAGGCTGTGAGCAATGCCATGACAGCTGCCTTCGAATGCAATAAGTACGACCAGCTTCCTAATGCCAAAGGAAAGGTTAAGCCAAAGTTTGCAGACGCGAATGCCAATCGCCTCTATCCACTTCGTGGCCAGTTGATTAATGGAGGTATCTTCTATCAGAACAAGAAGGATGATGCCAACGCATATAAATTCCTCGCAGATTATGTTGACACATACGAGAGTCCACTTTTCGCAGGTGTGAAGAAGGCTGATGAAAACCTTGCAAACATTGCGTATTATGCTACTATCTATGCTTATCAGAACAAGGATTTCGCAAAAGCAGAGAAGTATGTAGTTCTTGCAGCAGCAGATAAAGAAAGAAGCAATGATGCAAAGACTCTGCAATTGCAGATTCTTCAGGCACAGTTGAAGAACCACGAGGATTCTGTTGCTTACGTGAATAAGTTGGAAGGAATGTATGCGGCAGATGCAAACAACGAAGCTGTGTTCCTGAATCTTGCTAATATGTATAGCCTTATGGGGCAGGGCTCAAAGGCGGATGCAATGATTGATGCAAGACTTGCAGCAGATCCCAATAACTATTCTGCTCTTACAATGAAAGGGCAGATTGCAAGTCAGAAGAAGGAATATGATACAGCTATCGACTGTTTGGTAAAGGCTTTGCCTCAGGCAAAGGACGATAACACCCGTATAATCCTTAATTCTGCTATTGGCCAGTGCTATTTCTATAAGGCTCAGGACAAGGTCGGAGAGTATAAGGGTGTACTCACTCCGGTTGTAAAGCAACAGTTCGATGCAGTTTATAACAAGGCTATAGACTATCTTAAGGCTGCTAAAGACCTTGATATAATGAAAGAGTTTAAGTCTAATTGGGCTTATTCTCTATACGGATGCTACTACTTCGTAAACGGCGCGGACGATCCTGTTACACAGTCGGCTGCTGCTGATGCAGGTGTTCAGTAATCAATAAATATAAATGCAGTGGATAATAGCCTTTTGTAGGCTTATTGTCTGCTGCATTTTCAATTTAGGACGGGAGCTTGAATTATCAGAGAAATATACTTTCGGTATTATTATTGGCCTTTTCCATGATAGCGGGAGCTGATAATACAGACGCACGCAAGGTCGCGGAAGACATGAACCGGCGTGCGGAGGCTGCTATGAAAATCGTTTCCAATCAAGCGATTAGGGATTCGCTCGCTATCTGTCGGGCTATCGTAACAGGTGTGGAATGTTCACTGAAGTGTGATGAATATGACCGGATGCCTAACCGTAAGGGTGTCGTTAAGATGCGATTTGAGAAAGCAAACATTACCAGACTCAGATACTTGGGAGATAAGCTCGTAACGGCCGGTATGTATATATATAAGCATTCCCGCAACTATGTTGAAGCTCTTGATGCCCTGAAACTCTGTATTAAGGTGAAGGAAGGGAACTGTCAGAGTATGGAGGTGAAAGATTATACGGGTGTTGCCTCAGCTCATATTGCCAGAATCAATTTGGACAAACTTAATTACAAGGAGGCTGACAGATATGCCGATATAGCATTGCGTTATGACGAGTCCGCGCAAAAAGGGGCTGAGGTAAAAGCCCAATGTATGTATGCCAGAATGATAACTGCGCAGGATTCTGCCAAATATCTTGCTGTAATAACCCGTCTTTATGAGACAGAACCGACCAATGAGACATATTTCGCATGGCTTATGAAATTTTATAGTCGTCCATCGCAGCGTCATAAGTTAGAGTATTTCGTGGATAAAGAGTTGGAACACAATCCGGATAATTCTATCCCATGGATATTGAAAGGCGAGATAGCCATGCAGGCGCAACGTTGGGATGAGGCGATAGACGCTTATAAACATTCAGACGAAATTATTCCAGGAGAAGTTCCTGTTATATATAATATAGGTGTTTGCTTGAATAATAAGGCCTTAGAAATGAGTGAAGACCTAAAAAAGCAACAGGGAACGTTGTCGAAAGAAGATGAGACTAAAATAAAACAAGTATTTGCCGAGGCGCGCAATTACTTTGAAAGGGTAAGAGTGAAAGACCCGCATCGCAAGAAGGTCGATTGGGTAACGCCTCTTTATATGGTTTATACCGTATTGGGAGAAAAGATAAAGTTAGAAGAATTGAAGCCACTTGTTACAGGATTCAAAGACTGATTGACGGAATATGATGAGATTTTCAGGACTAAAGATATTGTTAATAATATTGTTCGTATGGGCACTTCCTTTGAGCATGAGCGCACAAAAGAAGCAAATTGCTCAGGCTCGGGAGTGGGTGAAGAACAAGAAAGATTTGGAAAAGGCAGAGAAATCAATGCGTATTTTGCTGGAGGATTCGCAGAATAGAAATAATCATAAGATATGGATAACGCTTATAAACTCCCTTGTTGCCCAGTACGAACAAGGCAATGAGAAGTTGTATTTGAAGCAGGAATATGATATGTCCCAATTGTTCAATATTACCAAAAGGATGTTTGATACGATGGAGACATACGATTCAATAGACGTTCTTCCAAACAAAAAAGGTAAGATAGCCCCTAAATTCCGTGAAAGTCATTCGATTTTTTTGAATAAAATACGTACAAACCTCTATTTGGGTGGCGTGTTTTTCCTTAATAAAAAAGACTATAAGCAATCAATGGCGTTTATGGAGGAATATATAGAATGTGCCAATCATCCGTTGTTTGAGAAATATCAGTATGCTACAACTGACACATTGTTGCCATACGCTGCCCGTTGGGCAATGTATTCAGGTATTAAGCTCAATGTTCCCGACGCGGTCTTGAAATATAAGACACTTGCAGAAAGGGATATAAAACACTATGAGTTTGTACTTCAATATCTTGCGGAAGCTTACGACTTGAAACAGATGAAGAAAGAATATATTGAGACTTTGCAGACAGGTTTCGATAAATATCCTACATTCCCGTTCTTCTTCCCGCGTCTTATGGATTATTATCAGAGTGAGAATAAACTCGATTCCGCATTGAACATCGCCAATAAGGCTTTGGAAGCCGATTCTACAAATATAATGTTCCAATATGCGAAAAGTACGATATTGCTCAATACCGGGCATTATGATGAGTGTATAAAACTTTGCCAAAAACTTATAGAGAAAGATGATTCGTTGGCAGAGGCATATTACAATATAGGTTTGGCATACTTCAACCAAGCGATAGAACTTGACAAGGTACAACAGAAGTCGCGCGATAAACGTAAGAGGATAATGACGTTGTATAAGGAAAGTCTGCCATATTTGGAGAAATATCGTTTGCTTGCACCGGAACAAAAAGCACAATGGGTATCGCCGTTATATACGATATACCTCAATTTGAATATGGGTAAGGAATTTGATGAAATAGACAAGATAAAGAATGAATATCGAAACAATCATAGATAAACTCGGAATAGAGCAACTTAGCGAAATGCAAAAGGAAGTTGCTGATGCGATCTTGCATAGTAATAAGGATGTTATGGTGGTATCGCCAACAGGAAGCGGAAAGACTTTGGCTTATTTGTTGCCCCTGATTCAAAGACTTGACCCACAGTCTGGTGTAGTTCAAGCCGTGGTAATTGTGCCGGGGAGAGAACTCGCATTGCAATCGTCGGAAGTCTTGAAAAATATTGGTTGCGGCATCCGTTCTCTAAGTCTTTATGGTGGACGGTCGGCTATGGATGAACACCGAGAACTGAAAAAGGTGATGCCACAAATCGTTTTCGCTACTCCGGGACGCATCAATGACCATCTTGACAAGAATAACATCGATGCCGGAACTGTGAAATGGTTAATTCTGGACGAGTTCGACAAGTGTCTTGAAATGGGATTCCATGAGGAAATGATTCGTGTGGTAAATAATTTGCCGGCCATAGAAAGACGGGTCTTGTTGTCTGCCACCAACTCGGAGTCTGTCCCTCACTTCCTGAATATGGGCAGGACGTTGACTGTCGATTATACTTCCGACGAAGAACAAATATCGGAACGGGTGAATATATATAAGGTGTTGAGCCCTATAAATGACAAGTTGGAGACACTCAATGGCCTGCTTCGTAGTCTCGGCGCAGGAAGTTCGATAGTTTTTCTGAACTACCGTGATGCTGTGGAGCGTACAGCAGACTATCTTACAAATAACGGTTTTTACGTCAGCAGTTTTCATGGAGGAATGGAACAGAAAGAACGTGAAGCCGCTTTGTATAAGTTCTCGAATGGCAGTTCTAATATATTTGTAAGTACAGACCTCGCAAGTAGAGGACTTAACATTCCTGATATAGACAATATAATACATTATCATCTGCCGGAAAAGGAAGACAATTACATACATAGGGTAGGGCGTACCGCCCGTTGGGATGCAACAGGAAAGACCTTTTTCATCCTCGGACCGGAAGAGAATATCCCAGAATATGTTAAAGATAAACCGGAAACTTATAACATTCCAGCCGTTCTACCAAAGCCGGCATTGCCCCGTATGGTAACAATCTATATCGGAAAGGGGAAGAAAGACAAAATCAGTAAGGGGGATATAGTCGGGTTCCTTTGTAAGAAAGGAGGACTTGAGGTCTCGGAAATTGGTAGGATAGATGTGCAGGAACGCTACTCTTATGTTGCAATATCGCGTACCAAACTCAATAAGGTTCTTAAACAGACAGCAGGAGAAAAAATAAAAGGTATTAAGACCATTATAGAGAAAGTGAGATGACATTATATTGTATATTTGGATAAGATGCAGTTGGTAAATGTGTTACTTTGGCAAAATTGTGTTCAAATATTTGTCTAATTGAAATAAAAAGCGTAATTTCGCATTCGAAAATGACAATACATTAGAGTTTAATATAATTTAAATAACAACAGATGAAAAAGTATAATTTTAATGCCGGTCCTTCAATGCTTCCACGTGAAGTCATTGAGAATACGGCAAAGCAGATTTTAGATTTCAATGGTTCTGGTCTCTCTTTGATGGAAATCAGCCATCGTGCTAAGGACTTTCAGCCGGTTGTAGATGAAGCTGTTGCACTGATTAAGGAGTTGCTTAACATACCGGAAGGCTACTCGGTAATATTCCTCGGTGGTGGCGCATCATTGCAATTCTGCCAAATTCCGTGTAACTTCCTTATTAAGAAAGCTGCTTATCTCAATACCGGTACTTGGGCAAAGAAAGCTCTTAAGGAAGCAAAGCATTTTGGAGAGGTCGTAGAAGTAGCTTCTTCTGCTGAGGCAAATTATACTTACATTCCAAAGGATTGGACTTGTCCGTCGGATGTTGACTATTTGCACATTACTACAAATAATACAATATATGGTACAGAACTCCGCAAAGATTTGGATGTATGTGTGCCGTTGATTGCTGATATGTCTTCTGATATATTCAGCCGTCCGGTAGATGTCTCTAAGTATGACTGCATCTATGCCGGAGCACAGAAGAACCTTGCTATGGCAGGTGTTACGGTAATCATCGTTAAGGACGAGAAGTTGGGCAAGGCTCCGCGTGAGATTCCTACAATGCTCGACTACCGCACACACGTAGAAAAGGGTTCTATGTTTAATACTCCTCCTGTTGTTCCTATCTATTCAGCTTTGGAGAACCTTCGCTGGATAAAGAAACAGGGTGGTGTAGAGGCTATGGACAAGCGTGCTTTGGAACGTGCAGAGATGCTTTATGCCGAGATCGACCGCAACAAACTGTTCCGCGGAACTGTTAAGGAGGAAGACCGTTCGGTAATGAACATCTGTTTCGTGATGAACGACGAGTATGCCGAACTTGAAAAGCCGTTCATGGAGTTTGCAACTGAGCGTGGTATGGTTGGCATTAAGGGACACCGTTCTGTTGGTGGTTTCCGTGCAAGCTGCTACAATGCTCAGACAGTAGAGGGCGTTCAGGCTCTCATTGCTGCAATGAAGGATTTTGAAGCTCAGCACTAATAATATTATTATTAAGAAAAAATACTATAAACTTATCATTATATTATCAATATGAAAGTATTAGTAGCAACAGAAAAACCTTTCGCGGCTGCGGCTGTCGAGGGTATCAAAGCTGAAGTAGAGGGTGCAGGCAATGAGCTTGTCTTGCTTGAGAAATATACGGAAAAGGCACAGTTGCTTGATGCGGTGAAAGATGCAGATGCACTTATCATCCGTTCTGATAAGGTTGATGCAGAAGTTCTTGACGCAGCAAAGCAGTTGAAAATCGTTGTTCGTGCTGGTGCAGGATATGACAATATTGACCTCGCGGCAGCTACGGCACATAATGTAGTGGCAGAGAACACGCCGGGACAGAACTCAAATGCGGTGGCAGAGCTTGTATTCGGTATGTTGGTTTTTGCAGTCCGCAATTTCTACAACGGCAAGGCTGGATCTGAACTGATGGGAAAGAAACTCGGTATCCTCGCCTTTGGAAACGTTGGACGCAATGTTGCACGTATCGCAGCAGGCTTCGGAATGGATGTATACGCATACGATGCTTTCTGCCCGAAAGACGCTATCGAGTCTGCCGGCGTACACGCGGTAGATTCTCAGGAAGCTCTTTTCGAGCAGTGTGATGTCGTTTCATTGCACATTCCGGCTACTCCCGAGACAAAGCAGAGCATCAACTATGCTCTTGTAAACAAGATGAAGAAGGGCGGAATCGTTGTTAATACAGCCCGCAAAGAGGTTATCAACGAGCCTGAACTCCTGAAACTTCTTGATGAGCGTGCCGACTTGAAGTACATTACAGACATCAAACCTGATGCTGATGCAGACTTCGCGAAGTTCGAGGGACGCTATTTCTCAACTCCGAAGAAGATGGGTGCGCAGACTGCTGAGGCTAATATCAATGCCGGTATTGCTGCTGCAAAGCAGATTAACGCATTCTTCACGGATGGCTGCACTAAGTTCCAGGTGAACAAATAATTTAAGATTGATGGCGGAAGTAGCCATTCAGAATGAAATTCTATTATAGAATCATTCTCGTTGGGCTATAGTCATAGAATAATTACCGGTAAGTTTCTTACGGAAGGACATCTTTCAGAGGAAATTTACCGGTCTTTTTTGTCTCTTGTCTAATACAATTTCGGTATTACTTTAATGTGAGTTCGACGAATAATATTGTCATTCTCAGTTCGTATTCGTTTTTACAGTCTTCATATCCGGCTCTGATACGAAGGCTATCACAGCTTGATACGGATCGTATCTGGGCTTGATACACGATTGATACGCGCTTGATACACATTCTCCGTTCTCCGTACCCTTCACTCTTTATTGAAAAATTTGCTTGTTTCCACAAATATTCTTATCTTTGCATGATTTAAGGAGTTATGTATTTAGTTTATAGACAAGATGGAATATATAAAGACAGGCATTGACGGTGTATGGATACTTGAACCGAGAGTGTTCAACGATGCGCGCGGTTATTTCTTCGAGGCTTGGAAACAGGCTGATTTTGATGAACACATTGGGCATCATGTGGAGTTCATACAGGACAATGAGTCTAAATCGAGTTATGGAGTCCTGCGCGGACTGCATTATCAGAAAGGGGAGTTTTCACAGGCGAAACTTGTAAGAGTCATTAAGGGGAAGGTTCTTGATGTCGCGGTTGATATAAGAAAAAGTTCTGCGACATTCGGAAAGTATGTTGCGGTAGAACTTAGCGAGGAAAATAAACGTCAGTTCTTTATCCCACGTGGTTTTGCGCATGGCTTTCTTGTTTTGAGTGATGAAGCAATATTTACTTATAAGGTAGATAATGTGTATGCTCCGCAACATGAGGCAAGCATTCGTTGGAATGACGAAACAATCGGCATAAATTGGCCTATCGCTCCGGAAGAAGTGTTGACGAGCGAGAAGGACTTAAAAGCTGTAACTTTAAATAACGCAGAAATATTTGAATAAAGATTATGAATATAGCAATTGTTGGTACGGGTTATGTAGGATTGGTATCGGGAACTTGTTTTGCCGAGATTGGTGCTAATGTTACGTGCGTTGATGTTGACGCAAATAAGATAGAACGGTTGAAGAATGGAGAAATTCCGATTTATGAACCAGGCTTGGACGATTTGGTTCTGAAAAATGTAAAGGCTGGTCGATTGAAATTTGCTACATCTTTGGCTGATGTGCTAAATGAGCAGGAGATAGTATTCTCTGCCGTGGGCACTCCGCCCGATGAAGATGGGTCCGCCGACTTGAAGTATGTGCTTCAGGTGGCAAAGACTATCGGAGAGAACCTCAATAAGTATATAGTTGTCGTGACGAAGAGTACGGTTCCTGTAGGAACAGCAAAGAAGGTTCGCGAGACAATACAGAACGAGCTTGATAAGCGTGGCGTTGATATAAACTTCGATGTTGCAAGTAATCCGGAGTTTCTGAAGGAAGGCAATGCTATAAAAGACTTTATGAGTCCGGACAGGGTCGTTGTCGGAATAGAGAGTGAGCGTGCCAAGAAGATGCTTACCAAACTCTATAAGCCATTTCTTACCAACAATTTTAGAGTTATATTCATGGATATACCTTCTGCCGAAATGACAAAATATGCAGCAAACTCCATGCTTGCCACACGTATTTCTTTTATGAATGACATTGCTAATCTCTGCGAACGTGTGGGTGCTGATGTTAATATGGTGCGTGCCGGTATTGGTAGTGATACACGAATAGGTAGGAAATTCTTATATGCAGGCTGCGGATATGGTGGAAGTTGCTTCCCGAAAGACGTAAAGGCGCTTATTAAGACTGCCGATAGCAATGGATATTCAATGGAAGTACTAAAAGCCGTTGAGAAAGTAAATGAGCAACAGAAGTCTATATTATTCAAGAAATTGCAAAAAGCATACGCTAACGATCTGAAAGGTAAGACCATTACCTTATGGGGATTGGCATTTAAACCCGAAACCGATGATATGCGTGAGTCTACTGCACTTGTTATGATAGACTTGTTGCAAATGGCAGGATGCACAATTCGTGTTTATGACCCGATTGCCATGAACGAATGTAAGCGCAGAATAGGCGATAGCGTTATATATTGCAAGGATATGTATGATGCTGTTTTAGATGCTGACGCTCTTTTGCTGCTTACCGAGTGGAAAGAGTTCCGCCTTCCAAGTTGGGAAGTAATAGCTAAGGCCATGCAGAGAAAACTTGTTATCGATGGACGTAATATTTTTGATCCGGAAGAACTGAAAGAAGCAGGATTTGAATATCATTGTGTCGGTTGCTAAAAAGATGAGAAGTGTTTGTTATATAATATTGCTTTTGTCGCAGATATTATTGTGTGGGTGTGTGAGTAATGTAGATTCATCAGCTAAGGAAAACGAGGGTGCTAAGCAGATTCTGCAAGGAATATGGATTAGTGAGGATGAAGAGACACCTTCGTTTATGGCTAAAGGTGATACTATTTTTTACCCCGACACGACAAGTATGCCAGTTAAATTTTGGGTGTACAATGATAGTATTTATTTACAAGGTAATAAAACTCAGCATTATAAGATAGTATCAATGTCTGAGCAAACACTTCGCATCTTGAATCAGAATGAGGAAGAGATAAACTTAGTGCGCGGTAATGATAAACGTTTCTTGAAAGAATTCACTCAGGTACGTCCCTATGCCTTAAATGTTTTCAGAATAAGTAAGACAGACACTGTTAGTATTGTTGGAGGAACAAGATTTGAAAGTAAGATTCTTTTATCTCCGAGTTCGGAACGCGTTATCAAATCTATGTATAATGACGACGGTATAGAAGTTGACAATGTTTATCTTGATAATGTAGGTCATCTGAATATCTATGCTAATGGAAAATTAATATATGTTCATGCTTTCCGTAAACAGGAATTTTCTGCGTATGTACCGAAAGATTTTCTTGCTAAGTCTATTTTACGTAGCTTGCAATTTTCCCGTTCTGATGTTAACTTCGTTTATGTAGATGCTGTTATAGGAATACCGGATGCGTCAACTTGCTATGTTATAGAGTTACGGATTAGCAGGGATGGGAAATTGCAGATGAAATTAAAATAACATGAGTTGGATATAAAGAAGTTATTATGTCGAATCGCGTTAAAATAAAGGAATATGGTATTCCTTTATTTTTTTTACAGTAAGATATTATTCTGTTTGAGGTGTTATTCTGCTTTTTATGAAGGCATTGAGTGATTCTCCACGCAATCCGGAGGCAATAATAGTACCGTCTTGCGCTACGACAAGAGTATATGGGATAGAGCTGACTTCGAATAGCCGGGCTGCTTTACTGTTCCAGCCCTGTAAGTCTGATAATTGAACCCAGTTCAAATCCTGTTCATTTACCGTATTCTGCCATTGTTCTTTGTCCTCATCAAGCGAAATACCTATAATGCCAAGAGTCTTGTATTGTGAGTGAAGAGCCTTAATATTGGGCATCTCTTGCATACACGGTCTGCACCAACTTGCCCAGAAGTCTATTATAGTTAAGCGGTTTTTTGAGATTTCATTCATTACTGAAACCTCCTTGCCCGTAATGTCCGGTAATGAAAAGTCTTTTATCTTATTGCTTTCGTCAATCTCACCATTAATAGTCTTATTAGATTCCGAGCTTATTGAAGCTGGTTGTGTCTGCGTATGGTTATTGTTTTTTAGTAAATAAAAAGTTACTATTCCAATAATGACGAGTGCGATAACTAATATTGTCGATAGTTTTTTCATAATAGATTTTCTTATTAAAAAGAAAAGGAATTAGCCATGAAAATATATTAAAATAATTCGCAGCTAATCCCTTTGGTATTGTTAAAATGTTTTATACCAAATATTGAGAACTAATGCTCTCATTTTCTACGACACGGCGTATGGTCTCGGCAAACATATCTGCAACAGAAAGCTGTTTTACCTTTGCACATCTGTCGGTATAAGGAATTGAATTAGTAAAAACAATCTCCTCCAAAGCTGAGTCTTGTACCCTGTCGCTTGCCGGGCCACTCATTACACAATGTGATGCGCATGCGCGTACACTCTTTGCGCCCGCAGCTTTCATTATGTCGGCAGCTTTGGTTATTGTTCCGGCTGTGTCAACCATATCGTCAACAATGATGACGTTCTTATCTTTCACATCACCAATAATCTGCATACTGTCGACAACGTTTGCCCTTGCTCTTGTCTTGTTGCAAAGAACGAGAGGGCAGCCAAGATATTTTGCGTATGTGTTTGCGCGTTTTGAGCCGCCTACATCCGGAGATGCTATGCAGATATTGTCGAGCTGCAATCCCTGTAAATATGGTAATATGACTCCTGAAGCATATAGGTGGTCTACCGGAACGTTGAAGAATCCCTGAATTTGGTCAGCGTGTAAGTCCATTGTTATAAGGCGGTCAATACCGGCTACACTGAGGAGGTCGGCTACCAACTTAGCACCGATACTAACGCGTGGCTTGTCTTTTCTGTCTTGACGCGCCCAACCGAAGTAGGGTATTACAGCGATAATCTGGCGTGCAGATGCACGTTTTGCAGCATCAATCATGAGAAGCAGCTCCATCAGATTGTCTGAATTGGGGAATGTACTCTGCACGAGGAATACGTCTCGCCCACGTATAGACTCCTCGTATGATACGGCAAACTCACCATCAGAAAACTTAGTTACCACAAGATTTCCTAATGGGCATTCCAAACTTTGGCAAATTTTCTCAGCAAGGTATCTCGTTTTTGTACCCGAGAACACAAGGAAAGAGTTTTTTTCGCTCATTTTGTTTTATGGTTTTATTTGTATTATATTGTTATGTTTATTTTATAATTTTCTTTTCAGGGAACTTATGTTATTGCTTTCTTCAATTTCTGAAAATGCAATATCACATCTTTGTAATCCATTTGATTGTGAATGTTAAACTTATTCCACAAATCTCCGCATACGACAACGCCTCCAAAACCAAGTTCTTTAGCAATTTTTGCATTTTCAAGACTGATACCTCCCAATGCAAATACTTTCTTGTCGATAAGCCCTTGACTTGAGGCTTTTTGCAGTTCCCGTATGGAGAATGTAGCTTTCTCATCCTTGAACTCGATGCAGTCAAAAATATTTTTCAAGAAAACGACATTGGCTTTCTTTTTCATCTCCTTCAGACGACTTATATCTGTGCATGTGTAGCCTATCTTTCCTCGGTATCCTGTTGGAATTTGTTCTGAATGAGAGTCAATATGTATTCCTGCTAAATTATATTCATTTTTCAAGTAAAAATGGTCGTGAACGGTAATCTTGCTATAATGTTCGCGGGGAAGAAGTGTAAGCAATCGCTCGGCAAACATAGGAGAACAGTCCGGCTTGTATAAATGCAGATTGTCCAATCCTTCTTCGAAAAGCGTTGCCAGTATTTTGTCTTCTTCCACAAAAAAAGTGGATTTCGTAAGTATTGCGAGCTTCATTATTACAATATTATGTTGCAAAATTATGAAATTTATGCGAAACACGCAATTATATCGGAAATAAAAACTTAACTTTGCGCCAAAATATGATACATGATAACAGACAAGGATAATTTTTCGTGGATTAATCGCCCAGTTTATGTATTGGAAGAAGAGAAATTGAGACGCAATCTTGCTCTTCTTGCCGATGTCGCACAGCGTGCGAGTGTGGATGTAATTCTTGCTTTTAAGGCTTATGCATTGTGGAGGACTTTCCCTATATTTAAGGAATATATCAATGCTACAACGGCAAGTTCTCTTTATGAAGCCCGACTCGCATTTGAAGAATTTGGTGTGCCGGCACACACATATTCGCCTGCTTATACGGATTATGAAATAGAAGATATTGCCCGATTTTCGAGTCATATATCTTTTAATTCTTTTACCCAGTATGAACGCTATTATAATAAGGTGAAAGAAATTAATCCTTCTGTCAGTTGTGGAATTAGGATCAATCCGGAATATTCCGAGGTAGAAGTGATGTTGTATAATCCTTGCGCTTCCGGAACACGCTTTGGTATCTCTGCAGATAAACTTCCCGAAAAACTGCCAGACGGAATAGAAGGCTTTCATTGTCATTGCCATTGTGAGAATGGCCCTGAAGTGTTTAACAGAACATTAATGCATATTGAAGAGAAATTCTCAAAATGGCTTCCGAAATTGAAGTGGATAAATTTTGGTGGAGGTCATTTGATGACTCGTGCAGATTATGATACGGAGATGCTTGTGGGTATGATGAACAAATTTCATAAACGCTATCCGAATCTGAAAATAATCCTTGAGCCAGGAAGTGCATTCGGTTGGCAGACCGGAGAGCTGGTTTCCCAAGTTGTGGATGTGGTGGAGGATAAAGGAATACGCACCGCAATATTGAATGTAAGTTTTACTTGCCATATGCCGGATTGCCTTGAGATGCCTTACACGCCTATTGTCCGTGGTGCAAAAATTGTCGATATAGATGATTCGGATGGGCAACCAGAAGACTCCTTATATATATATAGGTTGGGAGGCAATAGTTGTTTGAGCGGCGATTTTATGGGGAGTTGGCAGTTCGACCATGAACTGAAAGTGGGGGAGAATATTATTTTTGAAGATATGTTGCATTATACGACTGTAAAAACAAATATGTTTAATGGAATATCCCATCCCGCAATAGGCTTGTTACATCTTAATGGCGAATTGGAAATTCTACGGGAATTTACGTATGACGACTATAAATATCGTATGGATTAATGTAAAAAACAACTTTTTTGCGCATTTGTAGAAAAAAAAAGAAAGAAAAGTTTTGCGTATTAAAGAAAAAGTATTACCTTTGCAACCGCATTTAGAGAAATGCTCCTAACATTAGGGAAAAGGCGGAAATAGCTCAGTTGGTAGAGCACGACCTTGCCAAGGTCGGGGTCGCGGGTTCGAGTCCCGTTTTCCGCTCAATATTTTGAACAACTTTTAAAAGTAATGAGGTTTTTATACTTCTTTTCTTTTAAGAGAGAGAATGCCCAGGTGGCGGAATTGGTAGACGCGCACGTTTCAGGTGCGTGTGCCGCGAGGCGTGCAGGTTCGAGTCCTGTTCTGGGCACATTCTGATTGAATAATATACTGGAGAGGTGGCGGAATTGGTAGACGCGCTACTTTGAGGGGGTAGTGTCAATTGTGACGTGGGAGTTCGAGTCTCCTCCTCTTCACTATATTTTGAATAAAAAACTTGCGGAAATAGCTCAGTTGGTAGAGCACGACCTTGCCAAGGTCGGGGTCGCGGGTTCGAGTCCCGTTTTCCGCTCTTTTTTTTACTTTCGATTTAGAAAAACATATTTTATTTCCAATGAATTTATATTTACGATTTTTCAATAATGAGACATTAGTATATAATGCCGATGAAGCAATAGATTTTCTTCGTTCTATTCCAGATATCCAATTAACGCCTGAAATGGAAGATGATATTAGGGAATATGCAGTAAATAATGTATTTTATCCTAAACGCTATAAGGTACGCTCGCGTGTTTATTTTATTATCATAAAGACAGAAGCGGCTACGATGCTTGACTTTAAGCAGAAAAAGGCATTACGCATTAATAGCGACACTCCAGAACGGCATGAAACAAACCAAGTCCTCCTTCGTCTTAATGAAGAGCAAGAAGGTTGGTATGAGGGCGCGTTGGATTTCAAACGCGTTGTAATGATTCCTGCAACAGGCAAGCATGAGTATCGTGATACCCATTTTGTAGTTCGTTGTAAGGCTAATTCTGGATTGGATTGCTACAATCGTATCGTTGACCATTTACGTGGCAGGGTTGATTCCAGAAGTCAGTTCCCGTCGGCAAAAGGAAAAAACTTTAAATTCAAATATTTGGGAATGTGGAAATAACTTTCTAAAAATATAGAAATGAATAAGGTAATGCTTATTGGTAATGTAGGTAAAGAGCCTGATGTACATTATTACGACCGTGATCAGGCTGTGGCTCAGATTTCTCTTGCTACGACTGAGAAAGGATATGTGCTACAGAATGGGACAAGAGTGCCTGACCGAACCGATTGGCATAATGTTATATTTTATCGAAACTTGGCAAAGGTCGTAGAAAAGTATGTGCATAAGGGGGATAAGTTGTATGTTGAAGGACGCATTAGATACCGTAGTTATGACGATAGCAAAGGAAATCGTAGGATAGTTACGGAAATATATGCGGATAACATGGAACTCCTTTCTCCAAAACGTCAAGACACAACTCCTAAAAACGATAATACTAATACTATAGATGCAGAACCGGCAATAAGTACGGATAATGCTATACCTTTCTGATAAATGGACTTAATAAATATATCTTCGTTAGTTACATTGCAACCAATTACTCTTGGTGTAATCATAGCCGGAGTAATAGCTTTTTTATTGCTTTTTGTTTCAGGTTTCGCAAGTGGGTCGGAAATAGCGTTTTTCAGCCTTTCTCCGAAAGATATAAATGAGCTTGAACCAGACAAGAGTAGGTCTGATTATAATATACAGCTACTCCGAGAAGAGAGTGAGCGTACACTTGCAACAATCTTGATAACAAATAACTTCGTGAATGTCACAATAATTATGTTGTGTAATTATTTCTTTCATAGTTTATTGAAATTCAATGAAGCTTGGTTTGAAATTCTCTGCATAACAGTAATACTTACTTTTCTTTTGCTGCTTTTTGGCGAAATTATGCCTAAGGTATTAAGTCGGCAAAATCCGTTGAAGTTTTGTAGAATGACAGTAGATGGGATTCTGTTCTGTCGTAAAATATTCTGGTTTTTGGAAAACATTCTTCTTAGCAGTAGCAATATGGCTGAAAAAGTCGTGCAAAAAGAAAATCGCCAATTAAGTGTTGATGACTTGGAGCAGGCTTTGGAGCTAACAGATAAGGAGGGTATAAAGAATGAGCAGAGTATGCTGCAAGGTATTATCCGCTTTGGCGATGAAACAGCTAAAGAGGTTATGACTCCGCGTCAAGATATTGTGGACCTGAATATCAGAAGTACATTTAAAGAAGTCTTGAAATGTATAGTTGACAATAATTATTCTCGAATACCGGTTTATCAAGATAATGATGATAATATCCGTGGTGTATTATATATAAAGGATTTACTTCCTCATTTGTCGAAACCGGCGAATTTCCGTTGGCAGAGCCTTATCCGTCCTCCATATTTTGTGCCGGAAACCAAAAAGATAGATGATTTGTTGCGTGAGTTCCAAAATAATAAAGTACATATCGCTATTGTTGTCGATGAGTTTGGGGGTACAAGCGGACTGGTTACGATGGAAGATATTCTTGAGGAAATCGTGGGAGAGATTAATGACGAATATGATGAGGAGGAGAGAAATTATACCAAGCTCAATTATAATACTTATATATTTGAAGGCAAAACTCTTCTCACTGATTTTTGTAAGATACTGAATATTGATACAGATGAGTTTGCTGATGTTGAGGGCGATGCGGATTCTTTAGCCGGACTCATACTTGAGATAAAAGGAGAATTCCCAAGTATACATGAGAAAATTGATTACAAGAATTATACATTTGAAATCTATGGAATGGAAGAACGGCGTATTAGTCGTGTAAAAGTAGTTGTTCATTCGGTTCTATGTGCTAATAAGGAGGAGTGCTAAGTGCTTGTTTCCCTTGAAGATATAGCAGGCGATGTAAGACTTGGTTTATGGTCTTTTTCTAAAGCAGAAGGACTATCGGTACGTGATTGTGAGCGCAAGGCTGTAAACTCTCTATTGGCAGCTATGTTGAATAGTTCAAGTTTTAAGATAGAGCATACAGCGTCGGGAAAACCAACTATTAAGGGGTATAATATCAGTATCAGTCATACTTGCGGCTATGTCGCAGTTATATTGTCTTCAAAGTGTCAAGTAGGTGTAGATATTGAATATCAAAGCGATAGGGTCGACCGCATTGCATCACGTTTTATGCGCACTGATGAAGTTGCAGATACGACGGTAAAACGTCTTATTAATTGGTGTGCAAAGGAAACTGTATATAAATTGTTTTCGGAAGAAAACCTCACTTATCAGCAAATGCACGTTATAATAGATTCTAATAGTTATGCATTTGTGAATAATCTAAAGAGTAATACATCTGTTTTGGTTTATTACCGCATAACTTCAGGTTATGTGCTTACATACAGTTTTATAGAATAGTTTAATGCTTAGAGTATAATCCTATTTCAAGGACGCATCTCAACCGTGTTCAGTGGCTATTTCAACAGGTTTGACTATATTTTATTATTAACTAATCGGGAATGTTAAGTCTCGGTGCCGTTTTTGAAAGGTAGAAGTAAAGTACAAATAAGTACTCTGAATCAATGTTCTAAGGCATTATATTCCAGAAAACTAAACATATTACACTTTTTTTTATTAACTTTGCATCAAATTATATTATTATGGGATTATTCGGTTTGTTTAATAAAAACAAGAAAGAAACACTTGACAAAGGACTTGAAAAGACAAAGACAAGTGTATTTTCTAAATTGACTCGTGCTGTTGCGGGAAAGTCTAAGGTAGATGATGACGTTCTTGATAATTTGGAGGAAGTTCTCATTACTTCAGATGTCGGCGTAGATACTACAATAAAAATTATTCAGCGCATAGAAGAACGTGTTGCGCGCGACAAGTATGTGTCGACATCGGAGTTGAATGGTATTCTTCGTGATGAGATTGCCAAATTGCTGATGGAAAACAATACCGATGATAATGATAGTTGGGATTTGCCTTCTGACCACAAGCCTTATGTCATACTTGTTGTAGGCGTGAACGGTGTGGGTAAGACAACAACCATTGGAAAGTTGGCTTACCAGTTTAAGAAAGCAGGTAAGAAAGTATATTTAGGTGCGGCAGATACATTTCGTGCTGCAGCCGTAGAGCAGATTTGTATATGGGGTGAGCGTGTCGGCGTACCTGTAATAAAGCAGCAGATGGGTTCTGACCCTGCATCAGTGGCATTCGACACATTAAGCTCGGCAAAGGCAAACGATGCTGATGTTGTGATAATCGACACAGCCGGCCGCTTGCATAATAAAGTTGGCTTGATGAATGAGCTTAAGAAGATTAAAGATGTGATGAAGAAGGTGCTGCCGGAAGCTCCCGATGAAGTTATGTTGGTTCTTGACGGAAGTACAGGACAAAATGCTTTTGAGCAGGCAAAACAGTTTGCCGCAGTTACCCAGATAACATCTCTTGCCATAACAAAACTTGATGGAACGGCAAAGGGAGGTGTCGTTATAGGTATTTCCGATCAGTTGAAAGTCCCGGTAAAGTATATCGGGCTTGGTGAAGGTATGGAAGACTTGCAACTATTCAATAAAGAACAATTTGTTGACTCACTTTTTAATACGGAATTGTGAAACGGAATGTCATAGATATTATAACTTTAGGATGCTCTAAGAATCTCGTTGATTCTGAACGACTTATGGGTATGCTTGAGTATGTCGGCTTTGAGTGTACTCATGATTCGGAACAGCCGGAGGGTGAGATAGCCATAATAAATACTTGTGGTTTTATCGGCGATGCAAAAGAGGAAAGTATCAACACAATACTTGAATTTGTCAATCGCAAGAACAATGGCTTGCTGAAGAAAATATATGTAATGGGATGCCTCTCGCAGAGATATAAGGAGGAGCTTGAGAAAGAGATACCGGAGGTCGATAAGTTTTATGGTAAGTTTGATGTCAAGACTTTAGTTAGTGATTTGTGCAAGTCCTCAATACCGTCATGCGATGGGTGCAGGCATCTCACGACTCCGAGCCATTATGCATACATTAAAATTGCTGAAGGCTGCGACCGCCGTTGTGCTTATTGCGCCATTCCGCTTATAACCGGGCGGCACATAAGTCGGCCTATGGACGAAATTCTGCAAGAAGTGAAGGCGCTTGTGGCAAAGGGCGTGAAGGAATTTCAGATAATAGAACAAGAACTTACATATTATGGTGTTGACATTGACGGAAAACAGCATATAGCAGAACTTATAGACCGAATGTCAGACATTGAGGGAGTGGAGTGGATACGTCTTCATTACGCATATCCGAATAATTTTCCTCTCGACCTTCTTGATGTGATAAGAGAGAAGCCGAATGTCTGTAAATATCTTGACATAGCATTGCAGCATATTTCTGATAGGATGCTTGAGCGTATGCATCGTAATGTAACAAAGAAGGATACGTTGGAACTTATAGACGAGATAAGGCGTAGGGTTCCCGGCATTCATCTTCGCACAACTCTTATGGTCGGCTTCCCCGGAGAAACGGATGAGGATTTTGAACAACTTATGGAGTTTGTCAAGACCGTGCGTTTTGAACGTATGGGAGCATTTGCATATTCGGAAGAGGAAGGAACATACAGTGCACTACATTATGCTGATGATATTCCAGAGGAGATAAAGCAGCGTAGGTTAGACAAGTTGATGGCTATACAGCAAAGAATAAGTGCGGAGATTGAGACTGAAAAGGTTGGCAAAGTGCTAAAGGTCATTATAGACCGAACGGAAGGTGCTTATTACGTTGGACGAACAGAATTTTGTTCTCCCGAAGTTGACCCGGAAGTTCTTATCCCTTGTGAAGAGAAATCTCTTGATGTGGGATGTTTTTACGATGTGAAAATAACAGGTTCTGAGGAGTTCGATATTTATGGAACCGTTGTCTGATGGGGCGTAATGACTAAAATATAATTGCTATGAACAATAAAGAATATATATCAAAACTTGCTGCTGAGACAGGATTCTCTGTTGATGATACCCAAAAGATGGTACAAGATGTGCTTGATGGTATGTGCAAACATTTTGAAGATAGCGATTCGATACAGGTTCCCGGTTTCGGAACGTTTGAAGTAAAGAAGAGATTGGAGCGTGTTATGGTGAATCCATCTACCGGTCAGCGTATGTTAGTTCCGCCTAAATTGGTATTAAACTTTAAGCCTAATGCCGTGGTTAAAGAAAAATTAAAGAATGGAGGAGAAAGCTAATGGCAAAGATATCAATAACGGATCTCGCCGGCGTTATTGCCAAGCAGCGTAAACTCTCAACTAAAGATGTTGAGAAATTTATATCTGCAATGTTTTTGGTGGTGGATAAAGGGCTGGATGCAGATAGATTAGTGAAAATTAAAGGTCTTGGAACTTTCAAGGTTACAAGTGTTAAACCGCGTGAGAGTATTAATGTAAATACAGGTGCTCGTGTGGTGATAGAAGGCCATGATAAGGTTTCTTTCACTCCAGATACCTCTATGCGCGACCTTATCAATAAGCCTTTTGCTCAGTTTGAAACTGTTGTACTGAAAGATGATGTAGACTTTTCTGATATAGAACATGACAATTCTGATGAAGAGAAAAGAGAGTCGGTTGCATCTAATACTGAAAAGGAAGTCCAGAAAGAAAAGACAATATCTTCAAATGAGGAGGAAATCGCACCACAAGATATGGTACAAGAAAATGTCTTAGAAATTAAGGATGACAAAGAAGACAGCCCTGTAACTGCGCCAACAGATAATATAGTAGTTTCAGGGGAAGATGGCAATCCAAATGATGTGATTGAGAGGCGCGAGAGTTCTACCATTACAAGCAATACAAATACTTACGAAAGGGGAGAAAACGTGATGGTAGAACAAGCAAATGTGGACAAAGAGGAATTCGTAGATACACAAGAATGGGTTAGCCGTAGTCAATATAAGCACAGTATTATAATTGGAGTGCTTTCTGCTGTTATTTGTTTGTTCATAGGGTTGCTCGTTGGAATCTATATATTAGGAGATTTCAACCATGATAAGGTGGCGAAGAGCGAATTTGCGACACCTCAAGTAACAATGGCAGATAAGGATTCTATGACAAATGCAAAAGTTAATCCGGCTCCGGGCATAAAAACTTCTGCCAATAAGACTGAGGATGAAGTGGACTTCGATAAGATGAATGCTGATCCGAGAGTAAAAATGGGAGCATATAACATCGTAGGTATAGACACAATTATCACATTAAAGAGCGGTCAAACAATGAAGTCTTATTGTCGTTCTACACTCGGTTCTGGAATGTTATGCTATTTCCAAGTCCTTAATGATACTACAGAACTTGGTGAGGGTGCGAAGATGAAAGTTCCGAAGGTGAAGGTCAAGTAAAAACTATAATATATATATTGTTTGAAAAAGTTTCTTAAAATGTAGGTTTTAGGAAACTTTTTTAATATTATTTAGATGGCTTTATTCTGCTATCATCTATTTATGTTGTACTTTTGCGATTAATATAAATAGTACTATAATATAAATATATATTGAGATATGGCAGAAGCTATAGATATACGTGAACTTAATATACGGATAGAACAACAAAGCGCATTTGTAACCAATCTAATAATGGGAATGAATCAAGTAATAGTAGGTCAAAAACACTTGATAGATTCTCTTATTATCGGTCTTCTTAGTGATGGACATATACTTCTTGAAGGAGTTCCCGGACTTGCTAAAACCCTTGCTATCAAGACTCTTGCCCAGTTGGTAGACGCACAATATAGTAGAGTACAGTTTACCCCCGATTTGCTGCCAGCCGATGTTGTCGGTACAATGATATATTCTCAAAAAGATGAGAATTTTCATGTGAAAAAGGGGCCTTTGTTTGCAAACTTTGTTTTAGCCGATGAGATTAACCGCGCTCCGGCAAAAGTGCAGAGTGCTTTGTTGGAAGCTATGCAAGAGCATCAGGTAACGATTGGTGAGAAAACCTTTTGTCTTCCACAGCCATTTCTTGTGATGGCAACTCAGAATCCGGTGGAGCAGGAGGGAACATATCCTCTTCCCGAGGCACAGATGGACCGTTTTATGCTAAAGGTCATCATAGATTATCCCACGATAGAAGAAGAAAAACTTATTATTCGAGAAAATCTTAGAGGGGCTTTACCGGAGGTAAAACCTATAATAACATCAGAAGATATTATTAAGGCTCGTAGCGTGGTCGATGAGGTTTATATTGATGAGAAAATAGAGCAATATATTGCAGATATTGTGTTTGCGACCCGTTTCCCGGAGCGTTATATGTTGCCCGAATTGAAAAATATGATAACATTCGGCGGTAGTCCGCGAGCAAGCATCAATCTTGCTAAAGCATCACGTGCGTATGCGTTTATCAAACGACGTGGATACGTGGTTCCTGAAGATGTACGTGCTGTTGCTCATGATGTTTTACGTCACCGTATAGGGCTATCTTACGAAGCTGAGGCAAATAATGTAACAAGCGAAGAAATTGTAAGCAAGATAATAAATAAGGTAGAGGTCCCTTAATGGAAACGTCAGAGATACTAAAAAAAGTAAGGAAGATTGAAATCCAGACACGTGCTCTCAGCCAAAATATCTTTGCAGGGTCATATCGTTCTGCTTTCAAAGGGCGCGGTATGGCATTCTCTGAAGTACGTGAATATCAGTTCGGCGATGACGTGCGTGATATTGACTGGAACGTAACGGCCCGTTTCCATCATCCATACGTTAAAGTCTTTGAGGAAGAACGCGAGCTTACGGTAATGCTTCTTATAGATGTATCTGGTTCTTTAGATTTCGGAACGACCTTACAAATGAAGAAAGATTTGGCGACGCAGATAGCAGCAACCATAGCGTTTAGTGCCATACAGAACAATGACAAAATTGGTATCATCTTTTTCTCTGATAGAGTAGAGAAATATATCCCGCCCAAGAAAGGACGAAAGCATATTCTATACATTATCCGAGAAATGTTGGATTTCCATGCTGAAAGTAAAAAAACAAATTTGAATTTAGCAATGGAATATCTTACGAAAGTAATAAAACGGCATTGTACGGTATTTGTTATAAGCGATTTCTATGCATCTATAAATAAAGACACATTCCTTATTGTAAATAAGAAGCATGACGTTGTGGCTGTTCAAATCTTTGACAGGCGTGCTAAAGAACTTCCAGACATCGGATTGATGAAAGTGGTTGATTCGGAGACAGGCCACGAGATGTATATTGACACAAGCGACAAGAAACTTCGTATGGCACATAAAGCATATTGGTTAAAACATAATGAAGAACTATTGACCATATTAAATGAATGTAATATTGATAATGTTTCTATTGCAACAGATGAGGATTTCGTAAAGAAACTAATAATATTATTTGCCAAGAGAAGTTGATATTACCAATTCTTTATTATTTAGGAGGTTTTTAGAAGTGAGAAGATATATTTTTATAATATTTATACTATGTGCAACTATTTCTATAAACGCGCAAATTAAAGTTGAGTCAAAACTGGACTCGACCAATGTTCTTATTGGCGCGCAAGTAAAATATCATGTGAATGTTGTCGCACCTCTTAATTCACATATTACATTCCCTACAAATAAAACCATGAATGCAATGTCATCAGCTATAGAAGTTTTAGATATGGATGATGACACCGTAGCTATAGGTAATGGGCTTAATATGTATACAAGGACTTATAACCTGACTGTTTGGGAGAACGGCAAATATAATATTCCTTCCCTGAAATTGAAAATAAATGGAAGGGATTATATGACAAATAAAATTCCATTTGAGGTAAAGACGGTAGAAGTTGATACGACAAATATGGAAGACATAAGGCCGGCAGAAGATGTTCAAGATAACCCTTTCTCGTGGAGTGATTGGTATTTGCCAGTCCTGCTAAGCATATTGGCAGTAATATTATGCACATTTATATATTATCTCTTTATCAGGCTCTCGTCGGGTAAATCGGTCATTTCCAAAATTATTTTTGTAAAGAAGCAGTCTCCTTATCAGAAGGCGATGAATATGATAGAGCAGATAAAACAAGAACATCTGGCTCATTCTGATGACCAGAAAGTTTATTATACTCGTCTTACAGATGCATTACGTGATTATCTTGAAGATAGATTTGGCATAAATGCAAAAGAAATGACGAGTAATGATATAATTTCACGCTTACATAAAGAAGAATTATCAGATATAAACGAACTAAAAGAGGTCTTTGAAACTGCCGATCTCGTGAAATTTGCAAAATACTCTGTCCAAGCCAATATCAATGACATGAACTTAGCTAATGTTGCAAAGTTTATAGTTGCTACCAAACAAGATAATGCTCCAATTATGGAGAAAGTTGAAGAGGAATCGTCCAAAAAAGAAAGACGTGAAGCTCGGAGTCGACGCATTATCAAATCATTGATATTTGTGCTTATCGTTATTAGTATTGCCATCTTCGCATACGTAGGATGGATAGTTTATGAATTATTAGGTTGAATATAATGGAATTTGCCAATAAAGAATACTTCTTACTGCTATTGTTGCTTATACCATACGTGCTGTGGTACTTCCTTTATCGCAAGGGATGTGAACCTACAATGTGTATGAGTGATACCCATGCTTACGAGTATGCTAATCGCAGTTGGCGTATAAGGCTTATACATCTTCCAATGTTCCTGCGTTGCTTAGTATTTGTTCTTGTGGTTATAGTCTTGGCACGACCGCAGTCAAAAGATAGTTGGAACAACAAAACAGTTGAAGGTATAGATATAATGATGGCAATGGATATTTCTACAAGTATGCTTGCAGAGGATGTGGCCCCTAATCGTATGGAAGTTGCCAAAGAAGTCGTTTCTGAATTTATATCGAGCCGTCCAAATGATAATATCGGACTTACGATATTTGCAGGTGAGGCGTTCACGCAATGCCCTATGACAACAGACCATGCATCATTGCTTAGCATTCTGCACAATGTACGGACGGATTTAGCGATGAATGGTTTGATAAAAGATGGAACTGCTGTTGGAATGGGACTCACAAATGCCGTTTCGCGTTTAAAAACCTCAAAAGCTAAGAGTAAAGTCGTAATCCTTCTTACTGATGGAAGTAATAATAGTGGAGATATATCACCAATGACAGCAGCGGAGATAGCAAAGAGCTTTGGCATTAGAGTATATACTATTGGATTTGGAACTAATGAGGAAACCCGTTTCCCGGTACAAGTAAATGGCATTATTCAATATATAAAAGCGAAAGGAGACATAGACTATAAAACGTTACAGGTTATAGCGTCTGCAACTAATGGTAATTTTTATAGGGCTACAAGTCAGAAAGAATTATCACAGATATATAATGATATAGACAAATTGGAAAAGACAAAACTTTCTGCTAAAGGATATTCTAAATGGTATGATGTATATCAGCCGTTTGTCTTGGCAGCTTTTGTCATTCTTTTGTTAGAGATATTGTTGAGAATTACGGTGTTCAAGCGAATACCTTAAAGATGCGTTAGATATGTTTAGATTTGCAGATCCACAATATTTATGGTTGTTATCACTGATTCCTATATTGGTGATGATACATTTTATATATTTAATTAAACGAAGAAACCGCTTGCGTAAATTTGGTGATAAGGAACTTGTCCGTATGCTTACTCCTAAAGTTTCTAAATATCGCCCTACTGTAAAATTTCTGCTGACACTTATAGCATTAGTACTTATAATAATAATGCTTGCCCGTCCGCAGACCGGAGCTACAATAAGCAAGGATAAACGTCAGGGTATTGAGGTTGTAATTGCGCTCGATATCAGTAATTCGATGCTTGCAGAAGATGTTAAGCCTTCCAGGTTGGAAAGAAGTAAAATGTTGATAGAGAATCTTATAGACCATTTTAACAATGACCGTATCTGTTTTGTCGTTTTTGCAGGTGATGCTTTTGTACAACTGCCTATAACATCAGATTATTTGTCGGCGAAGATGTTCTTGCAAGATACAAGCCCATCTCTCATAGAAGCACAGGGAACAGACATCGGTGAAGCTATAAATTTGTCTTTGCAAAGTTTTACAAAAGATGAACAATATGGCAAAGCTGTAATCCTTATTACTGATGGTGAAGATCATGAAGGCGATGCGGAGAAAATGGCAGAGAAAGCTGCGAAAAAAGGTGTTAAGGTGTTTATTCTCGGCATAGGTTCTTCAAAAGGTTCTCCAATTCCTTTGGGAAATGGTGATTTCCTGAAAGATAATAGTGGGCAGGTCGTTATGACTGCTCTAAACGAGGATATGTGTCGCAAGGTGGCAGAAGCTGGTCAAGGGTCGTATATACACGTTGACAATACTTCTATGGTAGAAAACAAACTTGATAAAGAATTGAAGAAATTGCAAAAAGGAGAAATCAATGGTGTCATATACAAAGATTTTGATGAGCAATTCCAAGTCGTTGCTATCTTGTGTTTGATTTTCCTTATCATTGAAGTTCTTGTTTTAGAAGTAAAAAATAAGACATTGAACAAAGTTGACGGTTTTATAAAAAGAATAGGATGGAGAAGTTAATATATATATTGACAATATTTATGATTTCGGTCTCTTCCGCATACGGTCAGAATGTCCGAAGCATGATACGCGGTGGCAACAAAGACTATCGTGCAGGAAAACACCCTCAATCAGAAATTAAATACAGGAAAGCCTTAGAGAGCAATCCTTATAATCCTCAAGCATCATATAATTTAGGATGTGCAATGATGAAGCAAGGGAGGGATTCCCTGGCCATAGAACAATTTGAAAAGGCTTCAAAACAGGAAAATAACAAGTTGCGCCGTGCCAAGTCTTATCACAATATGGGAGTGATATTGCATAAACAGAAGAATTACGGAGAAGCTATTGAGGCTTATAAAAATGCTCTTCGTAATAATCCGAACAACAACGATACCAGATATAATCTTGCTTTATGTCAACGGCAATTGAAGCAGCAGCAAAATCAAAAGAACCAGCAGAGGAATAAAAACAATAAAGACAATAAGCAAAATAAAAATAATCAGAACAAAGATAAACAGAATAAAGATAATAATAACAAAAAAGATAAGAATAACGACAAGCAAAGCCAAAATGAGCGAATGGACAGGCAAAATGCCGAGCAGCTTATGAATGCAGCAATGCGTGAAGAACAAGCTACTCATGACCGCTTAAAGAAAGCAATGCAGCAGCCGGGTAGTCGTAAAACGAATAAGAACTGGTAAAAGTATGAAACGAATTCTACTGATAACAATATTGTTGGTAACTTTAGTAACGGTAAGTGCACAGAAACTTTCCGTGAATGCTCCACGTCATATAGCGATAGGGGAACAGTTTCAAATAGAGTACACTATACACACGCAGAATGTAAAAGGATTTCGTTTAGAGAATATCCCTAATGATATAGAAATACTTTATGGTCCTAATACATCATCACAGTCAAGCTATCGCATTGTGAATGGGCACATGAGCAGTTCTTCTTCTGTTACATATTCGTTTATTGCGGTGGCTAAGAAAAAAGGCAATCATGCACTTCCTGTTGCACGTGTTAATATAGATGGCAAGACCGTATCATCGGCAGCTCATCATATAAACGTTCTTGGTGCATCACATTCTTCTTCAAACAGTTATGCTAATAATGGTGGCTACTATCCGGAAGATGAAGATGCATCGTCTTATCACCGTTCTCAGAACTCTCGTAATACTCATGATAACATATTCATACGGGTTACAGCAAGTAAGAAAAGAGTACATGAGCAGGAGCCAATATTACTTACATATAAAGTCTATACCATTCCTAATCTTGTAAATCTCGATTATAAGATGCCGGAATTAAAGGGTTTCCATACGCAAGAAATCCCATTGTCTAAGACAAAATCAATGCAAAGAGAAACGCTGAACGGACAAGTTTATAATTGTGTCGTATGGAGTCAGTTTGTTCTCTATCCGCAAGTTACGGGAAAACTTACTATACCAAGCCTTACTTTCCACGGTGTCATTATGCATGAAAGCCGCGACCCGTTTGCTTTTATTACTGGCGGTGGTTATGAGGAAGAAGCGAGGGAGATAAAAGCTCCAGGCTTGACCATACAAGTGGATAAATTACCAACAAAGCCAAAAGACTTTTCTGGTGGAGTAGGCCGCTTTAATATTTCTGGACAGCTTAACAAGAAAGAGGTTAAAGCTGGTGACCCGGTCAGTTTGCGTCTCGTTGTAAGCGGTGTGGGAAATCTTAAACTTATAAGGCAACCCGAAGTGACATTCCCGAAGAATTGGGACAAATACGATGCAAAGATAACAGATAAGACACGTCTTACAAAGAGTGGAGTCGAGGGGAATATGATTTATGATATTCTCGCTGTGCCGAGAAAGGAAGGGGCATATACTGTTCCTGCAGTAAAGTTCGTATATTATGATACGTCAACAAGCTCATACAAGACCATCCAGACGCAACCGTTATCTGTCAAAGTCTTGAGAGGAACTGCCGGTGATACAGATGTTAGTGATTTCGCACCGATGGTGGATGAAGAAGATATAAGGCCGATAAAGAAAGGCGATGTAACTTTTTATGATACAAATGATATATTCTTCAATTCTGTATGGTATTGGATTACATTGGGTGTATTGTCTTCTATATTTGTCTCATTGCTTTATTTATTCCGCCGTACAGCTTTGGAACACGCGGATATTGCAAAAATGCGTGGAAAGAAGGCTAACAAACTCGCATTAAAACATCTGAAAAAGGCTGATACATTGATGCGCGAAGGAAAATCGTCAGACTTTTATGACGAGGTTTCACACGCTCTTTGGGGATATGTTGGCAATAGGTTGAATATGCCAATAGGGCAGTTGACACGCGATGATGTTTGTGAGCAACTCAAAAAACGTAGTGTTGATGAAGAAACAATAATGATATTTCTTGATGCACTTGATGAGTGTGAGTTTGAACGTTACGCACCCGGTGATACAAAAGGAAATATGAACAAGACATTTAATTCTGCGATGTCGGCTATAACAAGAATCGAGGGATTCCTCAAAAATGCAAGAAAAAGTAGCAGTACCTCTAAAGCATTAGTGCTGCTTATCTTACTTATGTTCTCTTTGCCGATATGTGCTATAACAAAGAAGAATGCAGACACAGAGTATGAAAAACGTAACTACCAGCAGGCGATAAAGGATTATGAAGAGTTATTGCAGAATGGTGTGTCTTATGAGGTTTATTATAATTTAGGAAATGCTTATTATCGGTTGGACAATATTCCACGTGCGATATTATCTTATGAGCGTGCTTTACGGCTGTCTCCCAATGATGAAGATGTACGAGTTAATCTTAAGATGGCTCAGTCGAAGACCATAGATAAAATAATCCCTGAGCCTAAAATCTTTTTATACGAATGGTATAAGGGATTTGTAAATATGATGAATATTGAAGGCTGGGCATATACTGCTATCATTTGTATCATATTTACGATTATCCTCGTTCTGCTTTATTTGTTTGCAGAGAATTCCCGATTAAGACTACTTGGTTTCTGGGGCGGTATTCTTGCATTATTGTTTTTTATATTCTCCAATATATTTGCGTTTCAGCAATTGGATTATCTGCACGACAAGACCGATGCAATAGTTATCTCTTCCTCTGTTATTGTGAAAGATTCACCCTATAAAGGAGCGAAAGACAAATTTGTATTGCATGAAGGAACTAAAGTAGAAATCCTTGACACTGCTAATAGCTGGGTAAATGTGCATATCGCTGACGGGCGCAATGGATGGATAGAAGTTGCAAAAATCGAAAATATATAGAAGAAAAGCATTGTGGATATAGCTAATCTGATAGATATAGACAATAGTATATTGCTTTTGTTGAATGGAGGTGAGTCGGTGTTCGTCGACACACTTATGCTTACATTGACATCCGGACTCACTTGGATACCTCTTTATATAGCTTTACTATTTCTTGTTATAAAGAACAATGAGAAGTGGAGTTATATTCTGCTGATAATAAGTTGTGTTGGACTTAGCCTTATCCTTTCCGGAGGTGTTTCGGATCATATCGTAAAAGATATGGTAGCACGTCCACGTCCTATAAACGAACCGTCATTGTATGGAATTATAAGTCCGATTCGTGGTTATCAAGCCTTCGGATATAGCTTCTATTCTTCTCATGCAGCTAACACAATGTCGGTAGCTGTGTTTTTCATATTACTTGTTCGTAGCCGCATACTCGGCATTGCTTTAGTCTTGTGGGCAATCGTGAACGGATGGACGCGCATCTATCTTGGTGTGCATTATCCTTCCGATGTTCTTATGGGATTACTTTGTGGCATTTTTGCCGGTACAATATCATATCTTTTGTTTATGTATATCTATAAGAAAATAAGTCCGAAAATTACTTATGTGTCATCGCAATACACGCGAATGGGCTATTCTATAACAGATATAGATATGGTTATGAATGTCTTGATGCTGACATTGGCTTATGTAATGATTAAAAGTGTTATAATAGTGTTCTAAAAAATGGATACAAAACATATACATATTTCAGATTATAATTATCCTTTACCGGATGATAGGATAGCTAAATTTCCGATAGACCGGCGCGATCATAGCAAGTTGCTCATATATAATCGGGGAGAGGTTTCGGAAGATAAGTTCTATAATCTTCATGATTATTTGCCCAAAGGCTCCTTGATGGTATTCAATAATACGAGGGTGATACAGGCGCGCATACATTTTCGCAAGGAAACGGGTGCACTTATAGAGGTTTTTTTGTTGGAACCGGCAGCTCCGTCAGATTATGAGCAAATGTTTCAAACCACCTCACGGTGCGAATGGTTGTGCCTGGTCGGCAATCTTAAGAAATGGAAAGGCGGTAGCTTGCTGCGCGTGTTCGACATAAATGGGAAGCACGTTGTATTGACTGCCACACGCATAAAAGAAGCCGGAACATCGCAACGTGTCGGCTTTTCGTGGGATAATGCCGCGGTATCTTTTGCTGAAATACTCGATGCGGTAGGTGAATTGCCAATTCCACCTTATCTGAACCGAGATACACAAGAGAGCGACAAGACAACTTATCAAACTGTTTATTCAAAGATAAAAGGCAGTGTGGCAGCCCCGACTGCCGGTTTGCACTTTACAAACGATGTCTTGAAATCGCTTGATGATGCAGGAATAGACCGTGAAGAAGTAACCCTGCATGTTGGAGCTGGAACATTCAAGCCTGTGAAAAGCGAAGAGATAGAAGGCCATGAGATGCACACAGAATATATCTGCGTGCATAAAGGCACGTTGGAAAAATTGCTTCAACACGATTGTTGTGCTATTGCTGTTGGAACAACCAGTGTGAGGACACTTGAAAGTCTATACTATATGGGCGTGAAGTTACAGAAAAATCCAAATCTTACCGAAGACGAGCTGCACGTAAATCAATGGCAACCATACGATGATAATGATTCTGATATAACGCCGAAAGAAGCGATTGCGAACATCTTAAATTATCTGAACACCAATGAATTAGAGACATTACATTCAAGTACTCAGATAATTATTGCTCCGGGTTATGAATATAAGATTGTCAAGATGCTTGTAACCAATTTCCATCAGCCGCAAAGCACATTACTTTTACTCGTCAGTGCATTCGTTCATGGTGATTGGCGCAAGATTTATGATTATGCTCTTGCACATGATTTCCGTTTTTTGAGCTATGGAGACAGCTCATTGCTGATACCTTAATTGGGAGCGGAAGATGATAAAATACATACAAACGACAATAAAATAAGTGATAAAATATTTTTACGCACTAAAAAACTGAAAGGGAAATAAAATGAAAATAGGAGATAAAGTAAGATTTCTAAGTGAGAAAGGCGGAGGAAAGGTTGCTGGTTTTCAAGGCAAGAATATCGTTCTTGTGGAAGACGAGGACGGATTTGAGATTCCGTTCCAAATTAATGAGGTCGTTTTGGTGGGAGATGAAGATTATAGTACAACCAAAGTCGTAAGTAATAAGGTAGAGAAGAAAGAGCCAGACACACGTTCTATAAAGGAGAGACTCGGTGATAATGAGTATGAAGAAACGGAAGACTATGACCCTTCCGACGACTTTGATATAAAGCCTATGGAACGCAAGGGCGGAGATAAGTTATCTACATATCTCGCATTTGTGCCGGTTGATATTCGTGATATGGTTAATACAAAGTTTGAATCCTATATCATCAACGATTCCAATTATTACATATACTATACTTATATGACTGCCGAGGGGGCGAATTGGACTTTGCGCTCAGCGGGAGAGGTCGAGCCTAACACGAAAGAGTTTATAGAAGAGTTCGGACGTGAGCAACTTAATGAGATGACGCACACTTGCATACAGATGATTGCATATAAGCGAGAGAAGGGGTTCCTCTTGAAACCGACCGTAGATGCTCAGTTCCGTCTCGACCCTGTGAAGTTCTATAAGTTGCATACATTCCGCGAGAACGACTTCTTCGAGACACCGGCAATGCTCTATACCGTAATAGAAAACGACAAGCCTCTGCGCCCTCTCGTTGTGGATGCTAAGGCCCTGAAATATGAGATGTACGCGCATAAGGACGACAGGCAGGAGAAATCGTCGGCAAGAAAAGAACTTCTTGTGCGTCGTTATTCCGATGAACAAAGCAAGGCTCGCAAGGTAAAGCAACGCTTGCAGGACGACAAAATCGTGATAGACCTTCATGCAAATGAGTTGTTGGAGACAACAAACGGAATGAGCGCTGCTGATATACTCGATTATCAGCTTGAGGTCTTCCGCAAGACAATAGAGCAATATAAATGTAAAAAAGGCCAAAAAATAATATTCATACACGGTAAGGGCGAGGGCGTGCTACGCCAGTCGCTGATACATGAACTGAATTACAAGTATAAGCAATACCCTTATCAGGACGCTTCGTTCCGCGAATATGGATATGGAGCTACGCAAGTTACAATAAAATAGGTATTAAGACCAAATAGAAAAAGATATGAAATACGGATTTATCACGGTGGCATCTGCCGTTCCGACAGTAAGTGTTGCTGATTGTTTCAGCAATCTTGAAAACATGAAACAGCAGATTGCCGTGGCAGAAGACAAAGGGGTAGAGATAATGGTCTTTCCAGAACTGTCTGTAACAGGCTACTCTTGTCAGGACCTTTTCATGCAGCGGCATCTTGTAGACAGTGCAGAAGAATGTGTGTTGCGCCTGCTGGACTTCACCCGTGCGCTTGATGTTATACTCATTGTCGGAGTTCCTGTTGTCGCTGCCAATATGCTTTTCAACTGTGCCGCGGTTATAAATCATGGCAGACTGATAGGGATTGTGCCGAAAACCTATCTTCCCAATTATGGCGAGTTCTATGAGAAACGCTGGTTTGCTTCTGCGCACGACATCCAAGAGTGCAGTATTTCGTATGCTGGAACTAAAATCAGCTTAAGTGGTGAGCCTCAACTGTTTCGCACTTCCGACGGAGTCTTGTTTGGCATAGAGATTTGTGAAGACCTTTGGTCTCCGGTTCCGCCAAGCAATACACTTGCATTTGCCGGCGCTGATATTATCTTCAATCTTTCCGCAAGCGACGAACTTATCGGCAAACATGATTATCTGAAGACACTTATCGCGCAGCAATCGGCGCGTATCATCAGCGGATATGTATATAGCGGATGCGGATTTGGAGAGAGTACGCAGGACGTAGTCTATGGTGGAAACGCATTGATATATGAAAATGGCTGTCTGCTTGAAGAAGGAGCCCGATTCCAAATTGAGCCGCAACTTGTCATTTCACAGATAGATGTAGAGAAATTGCGTGTTGAGAGACGTAGGAATACATCGTTTATTGCAGCGGCAAAGTCTGTCAAAGCACGGATTCTCGAGTGTGAGAAATCTTCCGGGCACGAGTTTAAGATGCTCCGTAATGTGAATCCCATGCCATTTATTCCATCAAACGACGACATGAAGAAAAGTTGCGAGGAGATATTCTGCATACAGGTTGCCGGACTTGCAAAACGAATCATGCATACACACAGCAAGAATGTCATCCTGGGAATCAGTGGTGGATTGGACTCTACGCTCGCCCTTTTGGTATGCGTGAAGACTTTCGACAAGCTCGGTATGAGCAGGGAGGGGATTGTCGGCGTTACGATGCCCGGCTTCGGAACGACAGACAGGACATATAACAACGCTATGACTCTGATGGAGCGTCTCGGCATCACGATACACGAGATTAACATTTCGGCTGCCGTAACGCAGCATTTCAAAGATATAGGCCATGATGCGTCAAGACATGACGTTACGTATGAAAATTCCCAAGCACGCGAACGCACGCAGATTTTGATGGATTTGAGCAATCGCATCGGTGGATTTGTTGTCGGTACAGGCGACCTTTCCGAACTTGCTTTGGGTTGGGCAACGTACAATGGCGACCACATGAGTATGTATGGTGTGAATGCGGGTGTGCCTAAGACCTTGATAAAATATCTGGTGCGCTATGTTGCGGAGAGTGGCGTAGACGATAAATCGCGCGATACGTTATTGGATATTATCGATACACCGATAAGTCCAGAGCTTATTCCTGCCGATGAAAACGGAAACATAAAGCAGAAAACGGAAGACCTTGTAGGGCCGTACGAACTGCATGACTTCTTTATATATTACACTCTCAGATATGGTTTCTCACCGAGCAAAGTCTATATGCTATGCCGTGCGGCATTTGATGAAAGCCAATATGATGATAAAACTATAAAGTCTTGGTTAAAAACATTTTATCGCCGTTTCTTTAACCAACAATTCAAGCGATCATGCCTGCCTGACGGACCGAAAGTTGGAAGTGTCAGTCTCTCGCCTCGGGGGGATTGGCGTATGCCGAGCGATGCATCAAGCAAGATGTGGGTTGAAGAGTGTGATAATCTCTAAGCCGATGATGCGGATTGCTCATATATTATTATTGCTATTCCTCGTCATGCAACTGGATGCACAGCAGTATGACGAGGTGAAAATATCTGTTAAAGAAATACTTCAATATCAATGCGTAAAAGCAAAGTTTGGCGAGGTTAATGCTCCTTTTCGCAAGTTTGGCTTCAAACGGATAGGGGCGCATAAAGTGTTGGGAGATGATTTCTATAATGTAAACTTGTGGGGGTATCATGTGTCGGCAAATTTGGAATACGATAAAGATCGCCAACCTCTTTATCGCTTGTTTCGCCGGAATGATATGGGAAGTATGGCGGTGATAGATCGTGTCAAGGGTGATACTTCATCCTGTCGGCTTATATTTTGGGGAAAGAAATATTATCGGCGAATAGCCGATGAGTTGCGCCGCCTGGGATTTGTAATGCAAAAATCTGCCACGCATTCTAATTGCCTGGAATTTCGCAAGAATGACATTTCTGTTTGTGTTGATGTCATTATTTTTGGGGACATCTACCTTGTTGATTTCATATAGGCAATTTGAACCTGCATCACCTTTATCGAAATTCGCAAGGATGAAGCCCTTCTGAGTCCCCACATACGTAGTACCCCTTAAAAGGGGTACGTAGTATGGGTGTGGGGAAGGCTCAGGAAAGGGGCTTCATCCTGCGGCCTCAAAATTGCCATTATCGGAGTTTTTTCCTTTCCGGTTTTTGCGTTGGTGTCGCCTGTGAGCGTGTCTGTTTTGTCCAGTGGCTACCTTAACCCTGTTCAGTGGCTATCTCAACCCTGTTCAGTGGCTACCTCAACCCTGTTCAGTGGCTACCTCAACCATGTTCGGTGGCTATTTGAAAGAATCAGATGCCTATGTTTTTGTCATATATGCGTGGCAATGTCAAGATTATTTGATATTTGTAAGCCTTTCAACTTGCTTAAAATATCAAAAAGTATGGCAGAAAAAATCATAATAACTTGTATTTGCTTAAATTATTTATTAACTTTGCGATGATAAATCATTTGTTCTTACTTAAACTTAGGGAAATATAAAACTACATATATGGCAAAAATCAAGACAATAGGTATTCTTACTTCCGGGGGCGATGCTCCTGGGATGAATGCGGCGATTCGTGCGGTTACACGTGCAGGAATCTACAATGGTTTTAACATGAAAGCGATATATCGCGGATATGACGGTTTGGTTACGGGTGAAATAAAGCCTTTTACAACAGAGCACGTCAGTGGTATTATCGGCCTTGGTGGTACTATCTTGAAAACAGCCCGCTCTAAAGAATTTATGACTGACGAGGGTAAGGCCAAAGCATACGAGAACTTGCAGAAAGAGGGAATTGATGCGCTGGTCGTTATTGGCGGTAACGGTTCGCTCACGGGCGCGAGACTCTTCGCTCAGGAATACGACATTTGCTGTATCGGCTTGCCAGGTACAATAGATAACGACCTTTACGGTACGGACAATACCATCGGGTATGATACTACAATGAATACGATTATGGAATGCGTGGACCGTATCCGCGACACCGCTCAGAGCCATGAACGTATCTTCTTTATTGAGGTGATGGGGCGTGATGCCGGTTTCTTGGCCCAAAATAGTGCGATAGCCAGTGGAGCTGAGGCTGCCATCATACCGGAAGACTCTACGGATGTGGATCAGTTGGCTCGATTCATGGAACGTGGTATCAGAAAATCAAAGAAAAGCTGTATTGTCATTGTGTCTGAAAGTCCGAAATGCGGTGCATTGTTCTATGCAGACCGTGTAAAAAAGGAGTTTCCTGATTACGATGTGCGTGTGTCCATACTTGGACACTTGCAACGGGGAGGACGTCCGACAGCGCGCGACCGAATACTCGCAAGCCGAACCGGAGTGGGGGCTATCGAGGCTATTATTCAAGGACAGCGCAATATTATGGTCGGTGTGCGCAACAACGAAGTGGTGTATGTTCCGTTGAGTGAAGCTGTGCGAAGCGATAAGCCATTTGACCGTAAATTGATAAAGGTTCTTGACGAGTTGAGCATCTAAAGCAAAAATTAATACAATTAAAACGATATTTTTTTGCAAGGTGGAAATAATTCGCTACCTTTGCGAAAACAAATATAAACCTAAATATAACAGCAAAGAATATGTCAAAGATTAATGGACGCATTTCGCAGATAATAGGTCCTGTTGTTGATGTCTATTTTGATACTAAGGGCGAAGATTCTGAGAAAGTCTTGCCAAAGATTTATGAGGCGTTGAGCATTAAACGCCCCGATGGTAGCAATCTTATAGTCGAAGTGCAACAACATATAGGTGAGGATACCGTGCGATGCGTGGCTATGGACAATACGGACGGACTACAGCGTGGGTTAGAGGCGACTCCTATTGGCTCGCCGATTCTTATGCCTTCCGGAGAACAGATTAAGGGACGAATGCTTAACGTTATCGGAAGTCCGATAGACGGCATGAAAGACTTTGATATGAAGGGAGCGTATCCGATACATCGTGAGGCTCCTGCTTTTGAGGAACTTTCCACTCAAAAAGAAATGCTTGCAACGGGTATTAAGGTGATTGACTTGCTGGAGCCATATATGAAAGGTGGTAAGATTGGTCTGTTCGGAGGTGCAGGTGTAGGTAAGACCGTCCTTATCATGGAGCTTATCAATAATATCGCCAAAGGTCATAATGGTTACTCTGTGTTTGCAGGAGTGGGGGAGCGCACTCGTGAGGGTAATGACCTTATCCGCGAGATGATCGAGAGTGGCGTAGTTCGATACGGTGATAAGTTTAAGAAAGCAATGGATGAGGGCAAGTGGGACTTGTCTCTTGTCGACCCGGAAGAATTGAAGAAATCACAAGCTACACTTGTTTACGGTCAGATGAACGAGCCGCCGGGAGCACGTGCATCCGTGGCTTTGTCAGGACTTACTGTTGCTGAGGAGTTCCGCGACAATGGAGGTAAGGATGGTGCCGCTGCGGACATATTGTTCTTTATCGACAATATCTTCCGTTTCACACAGGCTGGTTCTGAGGTTTCCGCTCTTCTCGGCCGTATGCCTTCGGCAGTAGGCTATCAACCTACTTTGGCGAGTGAGATGGGTGCTATGCAGGAGCGAATCACTTCTACAAAGAAGGGTTCTATCACGTCTGTTCAGGCTGTCTATGTGCCGGCCGATGACCTTACCGACCCGGCTCCGGCTACTACATTTACCCATCTTGATGCCACAACGGAACTTAGCCGTAAGATAACTGAGTTGGGTATTTATCCGGCTGTAGACCCGTTAGGCTCCACATCCCGTATCCTTGACCCGCTCATCGTTGGTAAGGAACATTATGACTGTGCTCAGCGCGTAAAGCAGATACTTCAGAGATATAAGGAGTTGCAGGATATTATTGCTATTCTCGGTATGGATGAGTTGTCTGATGAAGACAAACTTACAGTGAACCGCGCACGTCGTGTGCAGCGTTTCCTCTCACAACCGTTTACCGTAGCAGAGCAGTTTACAGGCATTCCCGGCGTGATGGTTTCCATCGAAGACTGTATAAAAGGTTTCAATATGATTCTTGATGGAGAGGTTGACGATTTGCCGGAGCAGGCTTTCCTCAACGTTGGAACGATAGAGGATGCTATCGAGAAAGGAAAACGACTCATAGAAGAGGCAAAGGGCTAATATATTATCATTTACGGATATGAGCTTAAAGTTAAAGATTGTTTCTCCAGAGAAGATCGTCTTTGCAGGCAAAGTGGAGAGCGTTACCGTTCCCGGGACATTGGGAGAGTTCCAAATCCTGAAGGATCACGCTCCCATAATTTCCTCTTTAGGTGTGGGAAAACTCGCATATCAAGATGCAGATGGTGAGCACACGATGACAATATCCGGAGGATTTGTAGAGGTGCAAAAGAACTCAGTAAGTGCTTGTGTCGAATTCTAAATAGAGGATAAATATTTATGGTTGCTATTGAGAAGTTACGCAAACGGTATATAGCGCAGTCTGTTATCATAATATCTTTGTTATCAGCTGTGATTATTTGCACTAAATTGATTTTCGAATTGAATGATGTCGTAACTCCACTTATTGTGAGTGTAATCTTTTCTCTGATTATCGAATGTGCCGATGCTATGATTTGGGCGTGCATCGCTCGTAATTCTCAAGATAGCTTACCTACATTTTTCTCGGCTGTGTCTGGATTTAGGATGTTGTTGGCATTAGGAACGATGCTTGTATATTGGCTTGTGGCTGGAAGAGAAGCCATGTTAGTCTTTCTTCTTGTGTTCGCCGTCTTCTATCTGTTCCTTTTAGGGCATCATTCGCTGTTCTTTGCCGGAGTGTCGAACTCTTGCGATAAACATTAATAATGTAAAGAGTAACATTAAATATTAATAATGAAACAGTTACGAACTATAATTCTCGTGTTGCTGGCAGTCTTGTCTTCTGTTCAAATCAATGCTTCTGAGACAGAGGGGGAAAAGATTAATATACCGGAGATTGTGTTGGAACATTTATCCGATTCTTATGAATGGCATATAGCCAGTTATGAGGGAAAGCATATAAGTATTCCACTGCCAATTATTGTACGCAGTTCTTCTACTGGAGAATGGTATGTATGTACGGCTCATAGTCTGCCAGAACAGTTTTTCTTTGATGAGACACATCATGGTAAAATCTATGAGAAACTTCCTGATGGAACCCGTGAGCGTCCTCTCGATTTGAGTATTACAAAGACTGTTACACAAATATGGATAGTTGTTATCGTTTTGATTGCCATATTCCTGTCATGTGCCAAATGGTATAAGACGCGTGATGAAAAGAGTGAGGCACCAGGTGGATTCGTTGGTATGATAGAAATGTTTGTCATGACTATCCATGATGATTTGATAAAGCCATCGGTGGGAGAGAATCATTATAAGCCATATGCGCCTTACCTGCTGACAGTATTTTTCTTTATATTTACTACAAATATAATAGGACTTATTCCGATATTCCCGGGAGGAGCAAACGTTACTGGTAACATAAACATTACACTGTTCCTTGCGGTATGTACCATGTTGGCTATTAACCTATTCGGAAATAAGGAATATTGGAAAGAGATATTTTGGCCGGAAGTGCCGCTGTTCTTGAAGGCTTATCCGGCTCCGGTAATGCCTTTGATAGAACTGTTCGGAGTATTCACAAAGCCTTTTGCCTTGATGATTCGTCTTTTTGCTAACATGATGGCAGGCCATGCGGTGATATTGAGTTTCACTTGCGTTATCTTCCTCGGTTGGTCTATGGGCGTAGGATATGGTCTCGGTCTTAATATTTTCAGCATTATAATGTTGCTGTTCATGAACTGTCTTGAAGTGCTTGTAGCATTCGTCCAGGCTTATGTGTTCACAATGTTGAGTGCTGTGTTCATAGGATTGGCACATAAAGAACATGAGGCATAATCGTTTAGGGTTGATATTGGTTCTCTAAAAATTGCGTCTTTATAATAAAGAATATTCTATAAAGTAAGGAAAATAAAAAACAACGTATAATAAATTAATAACAATTTAAATTTATAAGATTATGATTATTTCAACAATTTTGGCTGCTGAGGGTCTGGCACAGCTGGGCTGCGGTCTTGGCGCAGGTATTGCAACTATTGGCGCAGGTTTAGGTATTGGTAAGATTGGCGGTAGCGCAATGGATGCTATTGCACGTCAGCCGGAAGCAACTGGTAAGATTCAGACAAACATGATTCTTACATCCGCTTTCGTTGAGGGTTGTGCTCTTTTTGCTATCGCAGCTTGTGCGTTCCTTATCTAAGGAATGGACTGTCAGAATTAATTAATTATAGAAATGGAAAATTTGCCATCAATACTAACACCTGATCTCGGACTTCTGTTCTGGATGTTGCTGGCTTTCTTGGTGGTATTCTTCGTCTTAGCTAAGTATGGTTTTCCTGTAATCATAAAGATGGTTGAGGAAAGAAAGAACTATATAGACGAGAGCCTAAGAAAGGCAAATGAAGCATCAGAACGTCTCAGTAATATACAGCAGGAGGGTGAAACCATTCTGCAAGAAGCTCGCCAGAAGCAGGCTGAAATATTGAAAGAGGCTGCCGACACTCGCGATGCTATGGTTGCAACTGCTCAGGAGAAAGCCCGCGAAGAGGGCAATCGCCTGATAGCAGAGGCAAAGGCTGAGATAGCTAACGAGAAACAGGCTGCCATTAACGACATAAGGGCGCAAGTGGCTGAGCTGTCTGTAAAGGTGGCTGAGAAGATTCTCCGCAAGGAACTCTCATCAGAAGCCGGACAGATGGAGACCATAGACAGGCTGTTGGATGAGGTTGTTGTAAAGGAAAAATAACATGGACATAGGAGTAATATCGGTTAGGTATGCCCGCGCGCTGCTTAAAGCTGCTATAAATGCAGGACAGGAAGATAAGGTATATCATGAAATGCAGACTTTGGCTCAGTGTTTCATTGAGGTATCGGGGCTTAGGTTTACGATAGATAATCCAATGCTCTCTAAAGACAAAAAGAAAGACCTGCTTATCACAGCTTGTGGCGGTGATGCATCTTCTGCTCTTGTTGTTACCTTTATCACGTTGGTGTTAAAGGAAGACCGTGAGAATATGTTGCAATTTATTGCGAACTCGTATATCACTCTTTACAGACAACATAAAAATATCATCCGAGGTAAACTTACTACTGCCACTCGTGTGTCGGATAATACAACAAAGAAGATGCGCGCTATGGTTGAGAGTAGAACAAAAGGAACTGTGGAGTTTGAAACAGAGATAAACCCCGATATTATTGGCGGATTTATACTTGAGTATGATACCTACCGCTTAGATGCTAGTGTGCAGAAGCAGTTGCGTGAAATACTGTCACAGTTGAAAAAGTAGTGTATTTGCAAAAGAATATGCTGCAAATCTAATTAAAAACAATTTAATCATGTCAGATAAAATTAAACCAAGCGAAGTATCACAAGTGCTTCTTGAACAACTTCAAGGCCTGAATAACAGCCAACAGTTCGATGAGGTGGGTACCGTACTTGAGGTAAGTGACGGTGTAGCTCGTATTTACGGATTGCGTAATGCTGAAGCTAATGAGCTCTTGGAATTTGATAATGGCACTATGGCTATTGTGATGAACCTTGAAGAAGACAATGTCGGCTGTGTACTTTTAGGTTCTACAGAAGGTATCAAAGAAGGCATGGTGGTAAAACGTACCAAGCGTATTGCTTCCATAATGGTGAACGATAATATGCTTGGACGTGTCATCAATCCGCTGGGACAGGCTATTGACGGAAAAGGGGAGATTGACCTTACAGGCGCATTTGAGATGCCGCTCGACCGTAAAGCTCCCGGCGTAATCTATCGTCAGCCGGTAAAGGAACCATTACAGACTGGTTTGAAGTCTGTAGACTCTATGATTCCGATTGGCCGCGGACAGCGTGAACTTATCATTGGCGACCGTCAGACGGGTAAGACTGCTATTGCCGTCGATACAATCATCAATCAGAAGAGTTTCTATGAGGCTGGTAAACCGGTATATTGCATTTATGTTGCGATTGGTCAAAAGGCTTCAACAGTAGCTGCTCTTGTTGAAAACTTGAAGCAACATGGCGCTTTACCATATACCATCATTGTATCTGCAACAGCAGCAGATCCGGCAGCGATGCAGTATTACGCGCCGTTTGCAGGTGCTGCGATTGGTGAATATTTCCGCGATCGCGGATATTCCGCAATGGTTGTATATGATGACCTGTCAAAGCAAGCTGTTGCTTATCGTGAAGTTTCTTTGATTTTGCGTCGCCCATCAGGGCGTGAGGCATATCCTGGTGATGTGTTCTATCTGCATAGCCGTTTGCTTGAGCGTGCTGCCCGTATCAATGACCAGCAGGAAGTGGCAGAACAGATGAACGATTTGCCAGAGTGTATGAAAGGCCATGTTCGTGGAGGTGGTTCTCTAACAGCACTTCCTATCATTGAGACACAGGCAGGAGACGTTTCCGCTTATATCCCGACCAACGTGATTTCTATTACAGATGGACAGATATATTTGGAAAGCGATTTGTTCAATCAAGGTTTCCGTCCGGCTGTGAATGTCGGTATTTCCGTGAGTCGTGTCGGTGGTTCTGCTCAGATTAAAAGTATGAAGAAAGTGGCCGGTTCTCTGAAAATAGATATGGCACAATACCGTGAGTTGGAGTCTTTCTCTAAGTTCTCAAGTGATATGGATGCTGTTACAGCTATGACACTTGACCGTGGACGTAAAAATACTCAGCTTTTGATACAACCTCAGTATTCGCCGATGCCGGTAGGAGAGCAGATCGCCATATTGTATTGCGGCGTGAACGGACTGATGCATGATGTTCCAGTAGAGAGCATTCGCCAGTGCCAGGACTCATTCCTTGACAAGATGCGTGCTACTCACCAAGATGTAATAGACACATTATCAAGTGGTAAACTTACAGACGAAGCAATAAAGGCAATCGAAACAACAATGGCTGATATTGCCGGTCAGTATAAATAATTGAGATATGCCATCACTGAAGGAGATAAAAAACCGTATAGCCAGTGTCAATAGTACCCGTAAGATTACGAGTGCTATGAAGATGGTTGCGTCCAGTAAGTTGCATCATGCTCAGGTGATGATTGAGAATATGCTCCCATACGAGTCTATGCTTGAGCATATTCTTAAGACTTTCCTTGCAAGTGAGGCTGATGCCCAGAATGTCTTCACAGAAGAACGAGAAGTGAAGAACATTGCCTTTGTTGTCTATAGCTCGAATAGCAGTTTGTGTGGTGGCTTCAATGCTAACATTATCAAGTTGTTGTTACAGACGATAGAGGAATATACGCATCTTGGAAAAGATCATATTCTGATATATCCTATCGGAAGAAAAGTTGCAGAGAAAGTAGAGAAGCTCGGTTATCGCTCGGCGGGAGATTTCACAAACTTGGCAGATAAGCCCAATGTCGCCGAATGTATTGATATTGCCCGTCAGATTGGAAAGAAGTTTATTGACGGAGAAATAGATAAGGTAGAATTGATTTACCATCACTTCAAGAGCGCAGGTAGTCAGATTCTTACCCGTAAGACATTCCTTCCGATTGATATTCATTCTGATGACTTAATCAATAAGGATGAGAGAGACCTTACCACAAACGTTGTAACTAAGAAAGCTCAAGATTATCTGCGCGCTAATCAGCGGGATAAGGAAAAGACAACAGAGCAAGCGAAACCTTTGGCAGACAACTTTATTGTGGAGCCGGATATGAATTCTGTTCTTTCGAGTTTGATACCAAAGTTGGCGCATTTGATGCTTTATACAGCTCTTCTTGATAGTAATGCGTCGGAACATGCTGCGAGAATGGTAGCCATGCAGACTGCAACTGACAATGCTGATGAGTTGTTACGTGAGCTTAGTCTTCAATATAACAAATCACGTCAGCAGGCAATTACAAATGAATTGCTTGATATTGTAGGTGGTTCTGTGAATAATTAATGACTATTGTAGCTTATCCGTATAGATAAAACTCTTGCGTTATTAACAAGAAAAGTATAAAATTTACCGCACTTTAAAGACTATATATAGTTCTTAGAGTGCGGTTTTTATTATTTGAATATCCGCTTTAGGAATCCAAATTTATTTGTAGACTTTTTGGGAGGTTTTTGTTTTTCCATCGCGTCCTTTTCCTCATTCTCCTGTGATTTTACAGATGGCATTTCAGACTTTTCTTCACTTATAACATTATTTTCTTTACTATCTGGTGCAACAGGAATATCATCGCCTTCAATTATTCCGGCATCCGCCCATTGCCTTATTACCGTTAAAGAATCCGCTTTTGCGGTTTCCTCATCCACATCGTATATATCCAACAGAAGTTTTACAATCGTGTCAATGGTAAATTCTTTACCTTCTACAGAGTTCCAAAGATATGCGGCACTATCATTCATACTGATGATATTACTGAAATCTATGTTTTCCTTGCCTTCTGCAACGATAATCTTTTCTCCGCAAACTTCGCGGATACGAAAGCCTGTTTTTGTATTCATAATTATTTTGTAGCCCTTTCTATTTAATATATATTATATGTCTTGTAATGCTGTATGCTGAAAATAAGTTTTGATAAAAACTATTTTGTTTTGAAGATGCGAAGCCATATTCTCCGATATGCAGCAAGAAGATACCTGCGTATTGGATATAGATGCATCCAAATGTAAGAATATATCTTCCATTTATTACCATTTGTATAATCTAATGTATCCCTGTTTTTGCGATAGAATCCTATTACTGCACCAACGATGTTCTCCAATTTACAATGCTCACACGAGAGATTTCCATCCCCAAGAAGTGTTACGTTATCGCCTTCTATATTAACTATGCGGTGAAGAACGAAGTGTCCTTTCCATATTTCTGCCAATACAGGGTCGCCGATTTTCGGGGAAACGGGTTTTGTGAGCAGAGCCTTATCTCGGTTGTCTTCAAGGAATGGGCGCATCGACACCCCCCGCAACCTCAAAGTCACGGTATGTCCTTCGTTTAGCAGTTCTACCACTTTAGGAAGGAACTCCGCATTCGAGAATTGAATCTCCGTTATTTTGCTATTGTCTTGTGGCATATTACGGCAGACTCTTTATTGGGTAAGCAATGTAAAGTATATATATTCGTAGTCTCTATAATTTTAGTAACGGTATTGCATATTTCGTTAAATATCTCTTTATCCCATTTCATTGACGAGCATGAAGGAAGCAATGAAGCGAAAGCATTTATCGCAGTCAATTTCTCCACACTGTTTGTTTCAGCCCTGTTTATACGTGTGATAGCACCAAGACGAGCTTTCACATTTCGATAGCAAGGAGTCTTTCCGCTCCACGGACCGCCGAAAATCCATGGCTCACCATCAATAATACGGATAATAGGATTGTCGTCATTCATCAATTCACATCCCGGTATATACCTCAGCCACATTGATACTTGAGTGCTTTTGCCTGTACCACTTTTAGCGATAAAGGCATAGCCATAGCCGTTATTCTTTACAAGCGAGGCATGAATGAGCAAAGTCTGCTGTCTGCTACCGGCGAATGCGAATATTAGCATCAGTGCATTGTTCAGTCCGAAGCAGCGCATATCATAGTTGCCATTCAGAGCGCATCTGCAATCGGAAAAGTCCTTGTTAGTCTGCAACAACGCACATTCTCCGCCTTTGATATCTTTTATGATATATTGGTAACCGCCATTATTAAGTTTGTCTACGACGGTTTCACCGTTTCCTGTCTCAAAACTGCGAATACGCTCTCTATGTTCTTTCTTTATAGGACGAAGGGTGTCATCTACCACTAATTGAAAAAACAATTCATTCTCCAAAGCTTCTTCAACTCTAAAAGACTCAAAAGAGGGGAGAAGCCTCATATTATTAATATGAGTATCCCGGAATATTATCCGAATATTAAATTCTGCAATTCTAAAATTGTTGACACTTATATCCATGAACTCAGGTAAGTACAAAAAGATTATAGCGCGTACTTATGTTATTTCTTCTTTTTAGACTTGCTTTGCTGTACTGTCTGCTCAGACTCATCAACGTTTACCACTTCATCCGAAGAAACCGGCTGATAAGTAAACTGTTCCTTGCTGATATTCACAATGATGTACCGACCTTTATTCTTGTCGATATATCTTTTCTTTATTTTCGCAAATTTCTTTTCTATCGTTTTGCGATCATAGGCATAAGACGTGATGCAAGTCGGAAACGCATTACCTTGTCCTTGAAGGTAATTACGCAACTGGTATGAATACTCGTCGCGGTTTACAAGAAACTTAGTCCTTTCGGCAACATACGCCCCTTTAATTTCCTGTATGTCTGTAATATAAATAGTCGAGTCATTGAATGAAGCCGCAAAGCCAAACATATACACTTTGGAGACCTCTTTGTCCTTTGCTGATACCTGTATTACAACCCCCAAAAGCATTGCCGTAGCAATTAAACATTTTATTATCCTCATAAAAACTATACTTTAATCTCTTTATTAGTCAATATTCATTATGATGTTTATTGGCCTAAGAAACTCTTCAGCATTTTACTTTTCGTATTATGCCTTAACCGTCTTATGGCCTTTTCTTTTATTTGCCTTACGCGTTCCCGTGTGAGCCCGAATCTCGTTCCGATTTCCTCCAGCGTCATTTCCGGTTCGTCTATGCCAAAGAAAGCCTTTATAATATTACGCTCACGCTCATTCAATACTTGCAGAGCATTCTTTATTTCTTCACGTAGGCTCTCCATAACAAGAACTTTATCAGCCATTGGCGAGTCTGTGTTCGGCAGAATGTCGAGCAGACTGTTCTCTTCACCATCAGCAAACGGAGCATCTACCGATACATGATGCGATGTCGCCTTTATCGCATCTGCGATTTTCTCTTCCGGCAGGTCTACTGTATTGGCTATCTCGTCAACACTCGGATGTCTTTCGTTTTCTTGCTCAAACTTATGCAACGCACGGTTAATTTTGTTTACTGAACTAACCTGATTCAGCGGAAGCCTTACAATACGGCTTTGCTCAGCAATAGCCTGTAGTATGCTTTGGCGTATCCACCACACGGCATACGATATAAACTTAAAGCCTCTGGTCTCGTCAAATTTCTCAGCGGCTTTTATCAGTCCGAGATTACCTTCGTTAATTAGGTCTGGCAAACTAAGTCCTTGATTTTGATACTGTTTCGCCACAGACACGACAAACCTAAGATTGGCTTTCGTCAGTTTCTCCAAAGCCTTTCTGTCTCCCTTTCTTATTCTTTGCGCGAGTTCCACTTCTTCCTCTACGGATATAAGTTCTTCATGGCCTATTTCCTGTAAGTACTTGTCCAAAGATGCACTCTCGCGATTTGTTATCGACTTTATAATCTTAAGTTGTCTCATAGACGTAAGTTTTATATCCTTGCAAATATACGGCTTTAACTTTGAACTAACAAATATTTTACAAATAATTTCGTTTTTTATTTTTTATGGTTATCATTTATGTTTTGTTGCATTTTGTGGGCATTTTGTTGCATTTTATCGTAAACGCTGACCTCAATGTTGATGAGGTTATTATAAATGCGAAAAAGGTGATGATTTAATTACAAGTTTAAAAGATCGTGGTTTTGTAAAGTGATGTTTTTATCATAATAAGATACCCCTGTTTTTTATCCAAAAATGGCGAAATCTTCAATAAATAGCCTTTAAAATAAACTTTTTGAAAAATATCACAGCGATATTTAGAATAATTATTGTATTTTTGCATATGAATCATATATCTATAAAAGTATGGCAAAGAAAGATGTAAACAGATTGAAGATAATGTTGGCAGTAACCAAGCGCTCAAACAAGTGGTTGGCAGAAATGTTGGGTAAAGACCAAGCAACCATTTCTAAATGGTGCACCAATACTTGCCAACCAGACTTGGAAACCTTAATACGTATTTCTGATTTGCTGAAAGTGGATGTAAACGATTTGTTGAATAAAGAATGTATCAAAGAATGATGGACGATATATCGAAACAGATAAAGGCAGGCGAGGTGTCGGGGGTGCAGTTCAAGGAACGCATTCTCGACAAATATGATATTGCCTGTGAGTTAGTGGCGTTCAGTAATTCACATGGTGGCAAATTGGTAGTTGGCATAAAGGATAAGACCGGAGAAACCAATGCCTTGTCGTATTCTGAGGTACAAGAAACAACCAACTTGTTGAGTGACATTGCTTCTGAAAACGTAGTGCCATCCATTCTGATAAAGATAGATACTGTTGAGGTCGAGGATGGCAACTTGGTTGTTGCTACTGTGAAGGAAGGACTCAACAAGCCTTATCATGACAACAAGGGAATCGTATGGGTGAAGAATGGTACCGACAAGCGTAAAGTGTTCGATAATGCTAAACTTGCAGAAATGATGACCGACTGCGGTAGTTTTGCTCCAGACGAGGCAGGTGTTAGGGATGCAATTGTCAACGACCTTGATGCAACGACTATCAAACAATTTCTTGGCAACCGTTTTGAAAGAGTTTTGGAAAAGAAAGGCTTGACAGGTGACGCTTTTAATGAAGCATCACTGGATATGATATGCTCTGCCATAGCTAAGGGGCATGATTGTGAGAAGATACTTCGCAATCTGCAATTTATCCGTCCTGATGGTACACTGACCGTTGCTGCCATGCTTCTGTTTGGCATTTTCCTCAAATGTATAAATTAACATTTCCTATTTCAATGCCACATACTCTTCTTCGTTTGCGTGGCGTATGGTAATTTCTCTTTGCGGGAACGGAATCTCTATATTGTTCTTATTCAAAGTTTCGTAAACACATTCCATGATTTCTCCATCATTAATATATTGTGTGAGTACAGGCACCCATACGAGAATCTTAAGATTTATACTACTGTCGCCAAATTCTTTCAGCACTATTCGTGGCTTGCGTTCCGGGTCTATACACGGCAACTTGCTGATGGCCTCTACGAGTAACTGCCTTACGAGATTCACATCGGAACCGTATGCAATGCCCACTTCCAATATATCAAGTTCATAGCCGTGGTTCTTTGTCATGTTCTTGTAGTTCTTCGTGAACAGTTGGGAGTTCTGAAAAGCAATCACAGAGCCGTCTGTGGCTTCAAGCATGGTAGACGTGTAGTTTATGGAACTTACCCGCCCGCGTATGCCGTCACATTGTATATAATCTCCTATTTTAATACGTCCAGCCATCAATGAGATACCATAATATATGTTCTCAAGAATGTCTTTCATGGCAAAACCGATACCGGTTGAGAGTCCTCCTGAGACAACAACCAGCCAGGTGTTACTCACGTGAAGAATGGCAAGAACAACCATGAACCACATACCCCACACAAGTACTTGCAACACTTTGATAAACATCAGTGAACGGCTGTCTGCAGTAGAGGGGTCTTGCCTATATAGATAGAGTTTTACAAACTGAGTCGATGTGTGATTGATATAGTTGAACACAAACCATAGTATGACGACTATGGCCAATGTTATGAGGCTGGCTCTTATATATTGCGTATTTATAAAGTCGCGGGTGAACACATCTCGTGTGAGTTCTGTAAGGTTGAATACGTCTGCTGCCCAATAAATTGACAAGATAATGGATAACACGAACAAAGAAGGGAGAATCACGAAGTAGACAAAGCGGAAATGCCAAGCCTGGGTAACGGGTTTCTTGCCAAAGTCATATCTGTTACGACAAGCCGTTAGCCAATCGTTCACGCACGCAAGTGTCAGTATGCAGGTCATCTGCATTATCCACCAAATTAGCAACTGCACGCTCATAAGGGTGTAGCCGCTCCATGCGCACAATACAGAAACGAAGAATACAACGAGAGAGGTATATGTGAGATATACGTCTTTGTGTGGAATCCTATCGTTATGCCTGCGGATTACGCTCCATTGCCATAGTGTGCAGACAAGCAAAATGGGTGGCAGGCACACTTCGACAATGTCGGTCGGAATGAGTACGATGCGGAAGGCAATGACAAGAAAACCAATTACAATCAATGGGGAATAGATGCGGAAAGCACTTTTTATCTGACTTGCGTCAATTCTAAGAAGCAACGAGATAAGTATTACGGCCAACAACCATGTGTATTCTATGAGAAGATTGCTTGCCATCATAAGAAAGTTCTGCTGCCATGTCATTCTGATAATGCCGAGAATGAGGGCGAGCGTAACAACGGATGCGGCAAGTATTATACAGGTCCGCTTGGCAAGGAAAGACTGTTCCCGGTCTTTGAAATATCCGCGTTTCATGAGCCGTGTTATTATTATTCGGAAACATACAAAGTTGATTGCGAGAGCAAGAACTCCATAAACTATAAGGGTAACGAACAAACCGAATATCCATTTGACATCCCATTGGGATTTTACCATATTCGTTGGTGTGTATTTCTCGGCTATGGCACTCCGGGCCTGAAGCCATTTCCAATTTATTTGTGCTATAGTCTTGAAATAGTTGTCGCCTCCATTCTTGAATATATTCAACTGTATCTCCTTATATCGCTTATTTGCATAGTCGTTCAGGCTTTTCAGACGGCGCTCAGTCATGCCATACCACATTTGATTTTCTTGTAGGGTAGTGTTGTTGTCCTCTAACATACGGCGTATGTTTACGGCAAGAGTGAGACTGACATTTCGGTCTATCTTTGCCTTCTCGTCGAGCATCATTGTTGGCATACGGCTCAGCACGTCTATAAGCGAGTCGTAGCGTGCTATGTCCGCATTACTTTGATTTACATATTCCTTGAATGGGGCTATTGACTTTTGAAACTCTTGGTACTGCTTTGTAGCCTCATGACAAGCGTATGTAAGGTCAAAAACATAGTCGGTTTTCTGAGAGTAGAGCATCAGAGAGTTTTGGCTACTTCGCTGCATAATATCCCGCAGCGTTGACATGACTCTCTCGCTACGCATCTTTGCGTTTATCATTCGGTCTTGTTGCTCCCTGTGATATGTCGTCAGTTCATGTCGTAACACTGCGAGCGAGTTGCCGAGGTCTTTCTCTTTAAGTACCGCATTTGCCGGTAAAACGATGTATATTACTAATGCTAATATAGCTATTATCTTGCTGTTCATGTTAATTGTAATGTTTATATGTTGTTTTGTTATGTATAACGAGTTAAAAACAATTAGGTTATATGTCAACTCCCATTTGGTGTCATGGCGCAAAGGTAATAATTTTTTCTAAAAAGGTATGAGAAAACTTTTATATAATACTTCAATAAAGACGATTGAAGTCCTTAAAACTCACATTTTTAAGTTTTTTATAGTCTCTGAATCACTTTTTCTTGAAAAACTTATTGCCAATAGAATATATTTATGCAACTTTGCATTGGCTTTTACAAAAATAAGTACACGTAATATGAAATTGATAGCAGATAGCGGCAGTACTAAAACCGATTGGTGTATGATATCGGGGAAAGACATTGTTGCAAGAGTAAATACGCAGGGAATAAACCCTTTTCATCAAGATAAAAACGTAATAGAAAAGGTTATAAGGACAGAACTTCTGCCAAGTATTGGTGTGCCGGTGGAAGTTGTAGATGCCGTATATTTCTATGGTGCCGGTTGTGTAGATGCTGTTATTCCTGCAATGACGGAAACTTTGCAATACATATTTCAGTCGGCAAAGATTGTGGAAGTTCACAGCGATCTTGTGGCTGCGGCACGTTCATTGTTCGGTCAAGAAAATGGAATAGCCTGTATTCTTGGTACCGGCTCAAATAGTTGTCTTTATAAAAACGGGAAAATAACCGCTAATATTCCACCGTTGGGATATATACTTGGGGATGAAGGCAGTGGTGCAGCACTTGGTAGGCTGTTCTTTAATGGCATATTCAAAGGCGGACTTCCTGAAGAAATCCGAGATTTATATATGAAAGAAACAGGTTATACGTATAGTAATATAATAAATAAGGTGTATCGTGAACCTCTCGCAAATCGTTTTTTGGCTTCTGTTTCAGCCTTTATAAATGCTCATAAAAACGAGTATCCGCAACTACAGGAACTCGTAATAAACAATTTCCGCGCTTTCTTTCAAAACAACATTGCAAGGTATAATAACGTAAGACTCAAGGTCGGGGCGGTAGGAAGCATTGCATATTACTATAAGAAAGAATTATGTAAGGCTGCGGAACTTGAGGGGTATGAATTTTCTGATATTGAGAAAGCACCGATGGGTGGCCTTTTGAGTTATCATTCCGAGTTATAGGAAAAAGATAGTTATATCTTTAAGCGAACCCATATAAACCGAGGTATCAGTCTCCATAGAGCTGTAATTATGCGCCAACGCCAATCAATTACAACAACTCGCTTGTGGGCATAGATTGCTTTCATTATGTGTTTCGCTACTTTTCCGGAGTGCATCAGCATAGGGTAGGATGATTGTTGATATTTGCTTTCCCCGTCTTTTGAAAGATGTAACAATGGAGTGTCGACAAATCCCGGCCGTATATCAGTGAAGAGAATACCAAGTTTTTGAGATTTTGACAGTTGTTCCAATGCTTCAATATATGTATTCTGCAATGCCTTTGAAGCCGAGTAGGAGGGTGCCGGCCCTAATCCTTTCGTGCCGGCTATACTGCTTATCACGGCAATATGCCCGCCGGTATTATTCCTAAAGTATTCAAATGCGGTGCCAACCATCCTGGTAAAGCCCACGGCATTCGTCTGCATTGTCTTGATTTCCCTATCTATTATCATGTCGCGGTTCTGCCATCCGATTCCCGAAGAATAGAAAAATAAATGCATTCCTCCAACAAAAGATATTAATTCGAGAAGTTTTTCTACGCAGTTACCTTCCGTAACATCAATAGAAGATGTCTTTACACGCTCTGGGGCTATCTGCTTCAAGTCTTGCAAAAGATTCTCCCGGCGTGCAGCAACTCCTACATACCATCCATCCTGTATTAAAAGTTGAGCGACCTGACGCCCTAACCCAGATGATGCTCCAATAACTATTGCCCTTTTCATAGAACACAAATATAGCACAAACTAATGATAATGCAAAGAAGCAGGCAAATATATTTTATGGAACAAACCTTTTTTTAGTTTTATTTCGCTTGTTTGATATATTATTTGTACCTTTGCACTCGTTTCTAAGGAAATTTATTATTAATTATAGCTATATATGTTGTTTACTTTATTTATTACCGTTCTGATAACGGCCGTTTTCTTGGTTGTGGCAGCTTATGTCATTGCTAAGTTAATTGGTCCGCGTTCGTACAATGCGGTAAAAGGTCAACCGTTTGAGTGTGGTATTCCTACTCACGGTAGTTCTTGGCTGCCTGTGAATATAGGTTACTATCTCTTTGCTATTCTGTTCCTGATGTTCGACGTTGAAACCGTCTTCCTCTATCCGTGGGCAGTAGTAGTGAAATCATTCGGTCCTTTGGCATTGGCGACAATCGGATTTTTCATGTTGGTTTTAGTTTTTGGCTTGGCTTATGCTTGGCGGAAAGGAGCACTTGAATGGAAATAAGGAAACCGAAAATCAAAAGTATCCCTTACGATGAGTTCAAGGATAATGAATCTCTTGAGCGTATTACCGAAGAGTTGAACGAAGGTGGCGTGAATGTTGTTGTCGGCTCGCTCGACCAAATGATTAACTGGGGACGCAGTAATTCCCTTTGGTCTTTGACCTTTGCAACAAGTTGTTGCGGTATTGAGTTTATGGCCGTTGGATGCGCACGTTATGACTTTGCCCGTTTCGGATTTGAGGTAACTCGTAATTCGCCACGTCAGGCAGACCTAATCATGTGCGCCGGTACTATTACGCACAAGATGGCTCCTGTGTTCAAGCGTCTCTATGATGAAATGGCAGAGCCTAAGTATGTGATTGCTGTCGGCGGTTGTGCTATATCTGGCGGACCGTTCAAGTCGAGCTATCATGTAGTCAAGGGTATTGATGAAATTGTTCCGGTAGATGTTTTCATCCCTGGATGTCCTCCACGTCCTGAGGCAATCATGTATGGTATGATGCAGTTACAGCGTAAGGTTAAAGTCGAGAAGTTCTTTGGTGGCGCTAACCATAAGCAGACTGCTGAGGAGCGAGAGATGAATCTTAGTAATGAGGCAATCCGCGACAACCACAAACCAATCGTAGTTACGAATGTGCCAGAGGAATTTGTCAAAGAATTGCATAAAGAACAAAAGGAGGGTAACGAATGAAACTAAACAATATAGAAATCAAGTTTGGCGACTTCGCAGGTGAAATGACAAAGTTGAAGAATGCCAAACATTTCGATTACCTTGTAACTATTGTCGGTGAGGATTTCGGCGAGGAAGGTCTCGGATGTATATATATACTTGAGAATACCGATACTCATGAACGCATCTCCGTAAAGACAATAGCAGAGAAAAACGGTGAAGACTATCTTATATATACGGTATCAGACTTATGGAAGTCTGCTAATTTATTAGAGCGTGAGGTATTCGATTTCTTTGGAATCAAGTTCCTCGGACATCCGGATATGCGTCGTCTCTATCTCAGAAGTGATTTCAAGGGCTATCCGTTCCGCAAGGATTTCAAGGCGGCAGAGGGATACACTCTTGAGGATGACTTAGAGTCTGGATATACGAGTCGTTATTCTTTAGATAAATATGGTAAGCTCGTTGAAACAAACGCGCCTCTTTATACAAACGATGATTTCGTTGTTAATATTGGCCCTCAGCATCCTTCTACACACGGTGTGCTCCGTTTGCAGACTGTTCTCGATGGTGAGGTTATCAAGAAAATATATCCGCATCTTGGCTATATCCATCGTGGTATAGAGAAAATGTGCGAAAGCTACACATACCCTCAGACCCTTGCGTTGACTGACCGAATGGATTATCTCAGCGCGATGATGAACCGTCATGCGCTTGTCGGTGTTATCGAGGAGGCTATGGAGATAGAGTTGTCGGACCGTATCCATTATATACGTACTATTATGGATGAGCTTCAGCGTCTCGACTCGCATCTATTATATATAGGATGCTGCGCGCAGGACTTGGGAGCACTCACTGCATTCTTGTATAGTATGCGCGACCGCGAACACGTACTCAACGTAATAGAGGAGACTACCGGCGGACGACTTATCCAAAACTATTATAGAATAGGTGGCTGTCAGGATGATATTGACAAGAATTTCGTTCAGAACGTTAAGACGCTTTGTGAATACATGAAACCTATGTTTAAGGAATATATGGACGTATTTGGTAATAATATTATCACACAGAACCGATTCCAAAACATAGGAATGTTATCTAAGGATGATGCAATCAGCTATGGCGTAACAGGTGCTTCAGGACGTGCAAGTGATTGGCATAGCGATGTGCGTAAGAACCATCCTTATGATATGTATGATAAGATTGAATGGAATGAGGTAACTTGTGATACGTGTGATAGTTACGGAAGATACCTCAACCGTATCGAAGAAATGAAGCAGAGCATAAATATCATTGAGCAGCTCATTGATAATATTCCTGCTGGAGATTTCTATATAAAGCAGAAGCCGATAATAAAGGTTCCGGAAGGACAATGGTATTTCTCTTGCGAAGGTAGCCGTGGCGAGATAGGCGTTTATCTTGACAGTAAGGGCGACAAGAGTCCTTACCGCTTGAAGTTCCGTCCGATGGGCCTCAATCATGTTGCGGCAATGGACGAAATGTTACGTGGAGAGAAAATTGCCGACCTTATTACGGTTGGTGCAGCATTAGATTTTGTAATTCCTGATATTGACAGATAGTTATGTTTGATTTTAGTATAATAACAACATGGTTCGACAATCTTCTCCGCCAGACTCTTGGTTTGGGTGATTTTTGGTCGATACTTATCGAGTGTGTGCTTGTTGGGCTGCTTATTATAGTAGGCTATGCCTTACTTGCTATCGTCTTGATTTTTATGGAACGTAAGGTCTGTGCGTACTTCCAGTGCCGTCTCGGCCCGATGCGTGTAGGTCCGTGGGGATTACTTCAAGTGTTTGCCGACGTGCTAAAGATGCTTATAAAAGAAATCTTTACCGTAGACAAGGCTGATAAACTTCTTTATTTCCTCGCACCGTTCCTCGTGATTATAGCTTCTATCGGTACTTTCTCATTCCTCCCCTGGAACAATGGTGCCGTTGTTCTTGATTTTAATGTAGGAATATTCCTCCTTACTGCAATATCAAGTATTGGCGTCTTGGGTATTTTCCTTGCAGGATGGGGTAGTAATAATAAGTATTCTGTAATCTCTGCAATGCGTGGCGCTGTGCAGATGATTAGCTATGAGATGAGCCTTGGATTATGTCTTATTACGGCTGTAATCCTGACAGGAACAATGCAAATAAGTGGTATTGTGGATTATCAGACTGGTCCGTGGAACTGGTTGATATTCAAAGGACACGTTCCAGCCATTATCGCTTTCATTACATTCCTTATCGCTGGTAATGCAGAAGCTAATCGTGGACCGTTCGATTTAGCTGAAGCCGAAAGTGAACTTACCGCAGGATACCATACTGAATATAGTGGAATGGGCTTCGGCTTCTATTATCTTGCCGAATACCTCAACCTGTTTGTTGTTTCGGGTATCGCATCAACGGTGTTCTTGGGAGGATGGGCTCCTATTAATATTGGTATAGAAGCGTTTGATTCCTTGATGAACTATATTCCCGGAATAGTTTGGTTCCTGGGTAAGACATTTGTAGTCGTGTGGCTGTTAATGTGGATTCGTTGGACTTTCCCGCGTCTTCGTATTGATCAGATATTGAAACTCGAGTGGAAATATCTCATGCCACTTGCTCTGTTTAATCTCGTATTGATGACCGTTGTAGTAGCGTTTAAATTGTATTTCTAAAAAAATAAGATGGAAAATAATCAATCATATTTCGGCGGTATCTGCGATGGAATAAAGTCTCTCGCTACAGGTCTAAAGGTAACTCTTAAAGAATACCTTACTCCAAAAGCCACAGAGCAATATCCCGAGAACCGCAAGACAACTCTTCATGTTGCAGAACGTCATCGTGGACGTCTCATAATGAATCGTGATGAAAATGGTAATGTGAAGTGTGTTGCTTGTACTTTGTGTGAAAAGGCTTGTCCGAACGGAACTATAAAAATCCTTTCGGAGATGATAACAGATGAAGAAACGGGAAAGAAAAAGCGTCATCTCGTTGACTATCAGTATGACTTGGGCGATTGTATGTTCTGTCAGCTTTGTGTCAACGCATGCAACTTTGATGCTATCCGTTTCACAAATGACTTTGAAAATGCAGTGTTCAATAGAGATTCTCTTAAATTGCATCTTGACAAAGAACAGTATGAGAGTTCTCTGCCAAACCTTCTTGACGGAGGTGCACCATTGACAATAGGAAAGTTTAATACTAAAACGAAGTAATGGATAACCCCGTATAAATTATTAAGATTATGACAAATCAAATAATGTTTGGAATTATCGCCACAGTTATATTGGCATCAGCCATATTCTGTGTTACAACGAAGCGCATCATGCGTGCTGCAACGGCATTGTTGTTTGTGCTCTTCGGTGTGGCAGGTATGTATTTCCTGCTCGATTATACGTTCCTCGGTGCCGCACAGATAAGCATCTACGCTGGAGGAATCACAATGATTTATATCTTTGCAATCCAGTTGGTGTCCAAGCGAACATTGCAAGGGCTTACAGAGCATATCAGTCGCAGCCGTATGTTTACCGGAGCTTTGGTGGCCTTGACCGGTTTCTTGACTGTTGTCGGAATCCTGTTGAAAAACAAGTTTGTCGATATGGCTGCAATGCAGCCGGATACTGAAGTGAATATGGAAATTGTTGGAAAGACATTGATGGGTGCTGACAAATACCAGTATGTTCTGCCGTTTGAGTTTATTTCGGTATTCCTTCTTGCTTGCATTATAGGCGGCCTTGTAATATTAAACCATAAAAAAGAGGAGAAATGACGATGGTACCAGTAGAATGTTTTTTTGTGCTTAGTGCACTATTGTTTTTCATTGGTGTTTTTGGATTTATTACTCGCCGTGATCTTATCGCAATGCTTATCTCGGTAGAGTTGGTCCTCAATTCCGTCGATTTGAACTTTGCAGTATTCAATCGCATACTCTTCCCTGGACAATTTGAAGGCTTTTTCTTCACATTGTTTTCTATTGGGGTGAGTGCAGCGGAGACAGCGGTAGCTGTTGCGATAATTATTAACGTTTACCGTCATTTCCACAGCGACCAAGTGAACAGTATTGAAAACATGAAATTATAATTAGTTATGGATTACAGTTATGTATATTTGATACTTCTTCTTCCGCTTTTCTCATTCCTTATATTGGGACTCGCGGGCATGAAGATGTCGCATAAGACAGCCGGACTTATCGGTACAACATCTCTTGGCATCGTTACCGTACTGTCATACTTGACCGCTATTACCTACTTTACAGGTGAGCGTGCTGCTGACGGAACCTTTGCAACCATCGTACCATTCAACTTCACATGGTTGCCATTAGGTAATTTGCATTTTGATTTAGGTTTCCTTATCGACCCTATTTCTGCAATGATGCTTATCGTAATATCCACTGTCAGTCTTATGGTTCACATATATTCATTTGGATATATGCATGGTGAGAAAGGTTTCCAGCGTTATTACGCCTTCCTTTCTTTATTCACAATGTCAATGCTTGGCTTGGTTGTTGCAACCAATATCTTCCAGATGTATCTTTTTTGGGAGCTTGTGGGTGTAAGTTCATACCTGCTTATCGGATTCTATTATCCTACCCACGCTGCTGTTGCTGCATCTAAAAAAGCCTTCATCGTAACGCGTTTTGCCGATTTATTCTTCCTTATCGGAATCTTGATTTTCGGCTACTATGTAGGTTCTTTCAGCTTCTCGTTTGCTGGAAGTTCTATTGTAATGGGCGAAGGCGCAACACCGTTTATCTCTGCCGACCTTACAAGAGCCGTTGCTGCCGGTGGATTTATTATTCCGACAGCACTTGTGCTGATGTTTATTGGCGGTGCAGGTAAGTCTGCAATGTTCCCGTTGCATATTTGGCTGCCGGATGCGATGGAAGGTCCTACGCCAGTCAGTGCCCTTATCCATGCCGCGACAATGGTCGTTGCTGGAGTATTCCAGATTGCCCGTATGTTCCCGTTGTGGATAGAATACGCTCCGCAATACCTCAGCATCGTTGTTGTTGTAGGAGTGTTCACTGCATTTTATGCTGCTGCCGTAGCTTGCGCACAGAGCGATATTAAGCGTGTACTTGCATTTTCTACTATCTCTCAGATTGCATTTATGATGGTATCACTTGGCGTTTGTCTGCCTGGCCACGAGGCTGTTCTTGACAACCATACACAACTTGGCTATATGGCGTCAATGTTCCACTTGTTCACACACGCTATGTTCAAGGCTTGTCTGTTCCTCGGTGCTGGATGTATTATCCATGCGGTACATTCTAATGAGATGTCTGCAATGGGGGGCTTGCGCAAATATATGCCGATAACCCACATAACATTCCTTATTTCATGCCTTGCGATTTCAGGTATTCCACCGTTCTCTGGTTTCTTCTCAAAGGACGAAATCATCACAGCCTGCTTCGCTTACAGCCCGCTCGTAGGTTGGATAATGACCGGAATTGCGGCCATGACAGCATTCTATATGTTCCGTCTTTACTACGGAATCTTCTGGGGAACTGAAAATAAAGAACTGCATGAGGCACATACACCGCATGAAGCACCTCTCACAATGACCGTACCGCTTATCATTCTTACATTGATAACCGTTACTTGCGGATGGGCATTGAACTTCGGTTCGTTCGTAAGTGCAAGCGGCCAGGACTACCAGATACATCTCGACACACAGGTTGCCATTACCTCTTGTGTGATAGCAGTTATAAGTATCGCCCTTGCCACCTATATATATAAAGGTGAAAAGCAGCCGATTGCTGACACTCTCTACAAACACTTCCCGAAACTTCACCGCGCAGCATATAAGCGTTTCTATATGGATGAGGTCTGGATGTTTGTAACTCATAAGATTATCTTCCGCCTTGTAAGTACTCCGATAGCTTGGTTCGACCGTCATGTTATCGACGGAACGTTCGACTTCCTTGCTTGGAGTTCAAATGAAGCCGGTGAGAGTATCCGCGGATGGCAGAGCGGAGACGTGCGCCATTACGTGGTATGGTTCATCTCAGGAACTGTTGCGCTCACCTTAATATTATTATGTATATAAAAGGATTCAGATAAAATGAGTATATTAAGTCTATTTGTAGTTATCCCAGTCCTGATGTTGCTCGGCCTTTGGGTTGCCCGCAACCTCAATCAGGTACGTGGTGTGATGGTGGCAGGTTCAAGTTGTCTGCTTGCACTTTCTATCTGGCTGACCGTCTATTTCATACAGCAGCGTGCTGCCGGTAATGTCGATGAGATGCTGCTCACATACAGCGTGTCATGGTTTAAGCCTCTCAACATCTGTTATAATGTTGGAGTCGATGGCATCTCTGTTGTCATGCTTCTGCTTTCGAGCATCATCGTGTTCACAGGAACATTCGCCTCATGGCAGTTGAAGCCAATGACTAAAGAGTATTTCCTTTGGTTCACGCTCCTTTCAACCGGAGTGTATGGCTTCTTTATCTCTATAGATATGTTCACTATGTTCATGTTCTATGAGGTTGCGCTCATCCCTATGTACCTCCTTATCGGAGTATGGGGTAGTGGCAATAAAGAATATGCAGCCATGAAACTTACCCTTATGCTTATGGGCGGTTCTGCACTGCTCATTCTCGGCATTCTCGGAATATACTATTTCAGTGGAGCTACCACAATGGATATAACGAAAATTGCTGCGCTACACAATATTCCGGTAGACGTACAGAAGATATTCTTCCCGTTCGTATTTATAGGCTTCGGAGTGCTTGGCGCTCTTTTCCCATTCCATACATGGTCGCCTGACGGTCATGCAAGTGCCCCTACGGCAGTGTCAATGCTCCATGCCGGTGTACTTATGAAGTTGGGAGGATACGGTTGCTTCCGTATTGCAATGTACCTGTTGCCTGACGCAGCTCAGGAACTCGCTTGGATATTCCTTATCCTTACCACAATTTCAGTCGTCTACGGAGCGTTGTCAGCTTGCGTACAGACCGACTTGAAGTATATCAATGCCTATTCATCGGTATCTCACTGTGGTCTTGTACTCTTCGCATTACTTATGATGACAAAGACCGCCTGCACCGGAGCAATCCTTCAGATGCTTTCCCACGGTTTGATGACAGCACTCTTCTTCGCCCTTATCGGTATGATTTACGGCCGCACACACACACGTGACGTGCGCAAGCTGGGCGGATTGATGAAGATCATGCCGTTCCTCTCAGTGGGATATGTCATTGCCGGTCTTGCCAATCTCGGCCTTCCGGGCTTCTCCGGTTTCGTTGCTGAGATGACAATCTTTGTAGGCTCGTTTGAGAATGCCGACACATTCCATCGTGCGGCTACAATCATAGCCTGCACATCAATCGTTGTAACGGCCGTCTACATTCTGCGCGTTGTCGGTAAAATCCTGTTCCAGAAAGTTGCCGACCCACACTATCTTGAGCTTACCGATGCCACATGGGACGAGCGCGTCGCAGTTATATGTCTTATTGCCTGCGTAGCCGGTCTCGGTGTGTTCCCACTTTGGGCACAAGGTGTCATTAGTGATGCTGTCGGACCTATTATCGAGCACATAGAAACGTTAGCGATATTGTAATCGGAAATAAAACATTAAACAATGAATACTTATAGCGATTTCTTAAATATGATTCCAGAGGCAGCCTTGATGTTTGCTTTGGTCGTCCTCTTTATAGCCGATTTCGCCACTGCCAACAAGGCTGAGCGCAGATGGCTGAATCCACTTGCGTGCATCCTTATGCTGCCGGTTATTGTTGCCCCTTTGGCTTGCGGACCCGAGGTTCATCTCTTCGGTGATATGTATCGCAATACTTTTGGCGTGAATATTGTGAAGTCAATCCTTGCTGCCGGTACGCTTATCGTACTTATTCAGAGCCGTGCATGGCTTTATGGCAAGGCTGCCAACGAAGGCAAGCGCAATACTATGAGCATGGAGGGCGAGTTCTATATGCTTATCGTGTCTACACTTCTTGGTATGTTTATGATGCTGAGCGCAGGCCATTTCCTGCTGTTCTTCATCGGACTTGAGATGGCGAGCGTGCCTATGGCTTGCATCGTGGCTTTCGACAAGTACCGTAACCTCAGCGCAGAGGCAGCGGCCAAGTTCATACTCACCGCTACTTTCTCAAGCGGCGTGATGCTCTATGGACTCAGTTTCCTCTATGGCGCATGCGGAACACTCTACTTTGACGATGTTGCTACAAAGCTCCTCGGCATCATCAATGGTGAAGGAGTACCCCCGATGCTTATTATGGCACTCGTGTTCTTCTTCAGCGGACTCGGCTTCAAGCTCTCGCTCGTGCCTTTCCACTTTTGGACAGCCGACACATATCAGGGTGCGCCGACCACTGTTACCGGTTACCTGAGCGTTATCTCAAAGGGAGCGGCAGCTTATACATTGCTCATCATCCTCTTCCATGTCTTTGGCGCGATGGCCGAGCAGTGGCACTATCTTCTTTATATCGTTGTCGTACTTAGTATCACAATAGCCAACTTGTTTGCTATCCGACAGTCTGAACTTAAGCGTTTCATGGCTTTCAGCTCTATCTCACAGGCCGGATACATCATGCTTGCAGCGATAGGAACCGACTGGACACTCAGCGCATCGTCGCTCGTCTACTACGTTCTCATCTATATTGTTGCCAACATGAGTGTCTTCTCTATCATCACGGTTGTGGAGCAGAATAACAACGGTAAGACCGACATCAATGCTTACGATGGCTTCTATCAGACAAATCCGAAGTTGGCGTTCCTTATGACACTCGCCTTGTTCTCACTTGGAGGTATTCCTCCGTTTGCCGGAATGTTCAGCAAGTTCTTCGTATTCCTTGCTGCCGCCAAAGCCGGAAGTGCATGGGCTTACGCAATAGTCTTTATCGCATTGATAAACACTGTTATCAGTCTCTACTATTATCTGCTCATCGTGAAGGCAATGTATATAAAGAAAACCGACAACCCGTTACCTACATTCCGCAGTGATTGCAGCACACGCCTTGCGTTGGCACTTTGCACCGCAGGCATTGTACTTTTCGGAGTATGCAGTTGCATCTTCGACTGGATTTCAGCATCAGTTTAGTATTGGAAAGTTTAGTTGACTTTGTATATTAGAAAAAGAGGCGTATCATTACTTCAAGCAAGTTTGATACGCCTCTTTATTTTGTATTATCAGAAGGGTTTTGGCTTTTCTATACCGTTGTTTAAATTGTACGGTTTTATTCCTTGTATGCTATCTACTTTTTAACGTTCCACTTAAAGTCGAAATTGATACCGTTTACAGGTATACGCATCATGAGTATCTTGCCTTTGGCATAGTTGATGTTCAAAAAGCCAGACAATACATCTCCTTGTCGCATCGTATTTTTAGTAAGATAGCCATTTGTTTCGTTGTGAAGTTCACGTCTGTGCAATGTCTTGGTTATCTCACTTTGTGCAGCTCCGCCGTTGTCCCCATCAGATACTATCGCGTCAAACATCTCATTAAAGAAACGTATCCACGTCTGTTCACGCCGCACCTTCTTCACATATTTATCGCTTGTATATACTGTTAGGGCTACGGTAGTGTCGCGTTTGTTCAGGAGTTTTACAATAACGTCCTCTGGTGCGAACGTAAAAGTCTTGCCGCTTCCGTTTGTAACGACAACGCCAGCCTGATAGTATGAGCCATAGTCATTCTTGGCTTTTGACAGTGCCACGGCAACAGTAATAGAGTCTTTGATAGGATTGCTATATTACTGAAAATAAGGATGTTAAAAAGATATTACACATTTTACACTCTTTGCGTTTGCGCATGAAATTTGCCCCTTTGACTTGGTTAAGTTTGTTAATACAATTTAGTACAGAGGCTCTGTACTGACAGTACAAACGTGTTGTACAGTTAGTACAAGGCTTTTGTATTAACAGTACAAGGCGTGTGTACAAACTGTACAAGACGCTTGTACAAATTTGTACAATGGCTTAGCTAATATTTTACATGGTCTTTATGTTGTGATTTAAGTCTTTTGCACCCTTGTCGTTGAATAGCTTTCTGTTTATGCTGCTGCGTATGTTTGTTATATGTTGAGATGATATATCAAGCAAATTCCTTATCTCGGAAGTTTGAAAATTTAGTCTTATGAGTAAGCATATTTCTATTTCGCGTGGCGTCAAGCCATATTCGTCCAGACTTATCTACAACCTACGTTCCCTTATAAAGTCTATGGCGATAGTTGGGAGTTCCGTGAGAATCATAGTATTCTACAACCTCTTTCATTATGCTGTCGGAAGTGAACGGGATGTATGCCTTGTTTTGTGCACTGGCATGAACGAGATAGTAACGCATCTGCTGTTTGCGAGTCAGATTCTCTACATCGACACTATCAAGAATCCTCAACGCTGAGTCCGGGTTCTGTCCTGTTAGTTCTTCTGCTGAATTTAATAAGGCTTCCGCCTTTGGGTTTCTGCTGCATCCAATAACAAGTATGGATGATAATGCAATTATGAAAAACGCTTTCATTTATATTTTGTTTCATAGTTATATGTTGCCATCCTAATACTATTTGCACAGGGACAACATATTTGTGCAAAGGTAATAAAAAGCTAAATTAAAGAAATATAATTCTAAAAGTTTTTTGTCATTTTGCACTGAAATACATTTTTATACGTAAAAAATGAAGAGAAAACAACCCTTATAGCCAATATCTGAGGGGAAGGATAGTGGCTATGCTACATTAATGCAGCCGTTTGAGTGCCTCAAGGTGGTACTTTAAGAATAAAAAATCTTTTCAAAAATATCAAAATAATGTTGATAATATAGATGGTTTCATTGAAAATAAATTATCTTTGCATTACATAATACTCCGCAAGGGGTAGTATATACGATAAATAATGCGAACTATAACAACATTATAATATTTAGAGATTATGAAAAAAATTAAGATTTCAGCACTTTCATTGTGCTCATTATTGGTAGTTAGTTGTGCAACAAATCAGGGAACTGGCGCTCTTGCCGGAGCCGGCGGCGGTGCAGTATTAGGCGGTATCATCGGAAACATCATTGGCAAGGATTCTAAAGCTACGGCTATCGGAGCTGCTATCGGTGGAGCTGTAGGCTCGGGAGCTGGAGCACTCATTGGTCACCACATGGATAAGGTAAAGCAGCAGGCTCAGGCACAGCTTGACAACGCTAAGGTTGAGTCGATTACAGACGCAAACGGACTTTCTGGAGTAAAGGTTACTTTTGATAGCGGAATCTTGTTCCAGACCAACAAAGCCGACCTTAACGCATCTTCAAAGAAGGAACTTGCTAAGTTTGCCAATGTGTTGAAGAACAACTCAGACTGCTCTGTGGACATCCACGGATATACAGACAACACCGGTTCTGACGCGATTAACAATCCTTTGAGCGTGAACCGCGCAAAGAGTGTATATAATTATCTGACTTCTTGTGGCGTGTCTTTGACTCAGTTTAAGAACGTTTCAGGATACGGCAGCAGCAATCCTGTAGCCGACAACTCTACAGCAAGCGGCAGACAGTTGAACCGCCGCGTTGAAGTTTATCTCTATGCCAGCGAGGCAATGATAAACGCTGCAAATGCAGGTAACTTACGTTAATATCATAAAACTATGATTGTGCCTTGACGGCTATATATCTATAGCAATGTCGATTAGACGCACTTCTTACGCAGACTATACGCACTTCTTACCCGTGTATAAAAGAAGTTTTCGTTTAGTCTGCGTATTATGTGATAGAGTAGAGACCTTTCAAAGAGAATATTTGTATTGCTAACGTGTAAAAATACCAATAAGTTTAAGTGATTCTTGTTAGAAAAATAATTGGTTTCATCAAGTGGATGGTAGTCTTTTTCTTTGTCTCCTCCATATTGGCTGTGGTGCTTTACCGCTTTGTTCCGGTATATGCCACACCGTTGATGTTTATCAGATGCTATGAACAGATAGAGAAAAACGAGGAGTTGAAACTGCATCACCATTGGGTTGGCCTTGATGAAATGTCGCCATCAATGCCTGTAGCTGTTATTGCGAGTGAAGACCAACGGTTCATGCAGCATCATGGATTCGACTTCAAAGAAATACAAAAGGCCGCTAAAGAGAATCTTTCGGGCGAGAAGAAACGTATAAGAGGCGGTAGCACCATATCACAACAAACTGCGAAGAACGTGTTTTTGTGGCAGGGGCGGTCGTGGCTGCGAAAGGGATTGGAGGCCTATTTCACATTTCTTATAGAGATGATGTGGAGCAAACAGCGTATAATGGAAGTCTATCTTAATTCTATCGAGATGGGAGATGGCATATACGGGGTGGACGCTGTGGCGCATCTGCATTTCGGAACAGATGCCGCTGGACTGTCGCGTGCCGACTGTGCGCTCGTTGCAGCTACGTTGCCGAATCCCCGCAGATTCAGTTCCCAATATCCCAGTCCGTATATGAAGAAAAGACAACGGCAGATAGAAGTTCAGATGACATATATTCCGGCATTCCCTAAAGAACACTAAACAATGGAAAAGATACTAAATCAACTAAACGAATCGCAATGTGAAGCGGTGAAATACAATGAAGGCCCGTCTCTCGTGGTAGCCGGTGCAGGCTCTGGAAAGACGCGCGTCCTGACCTATAAGATAGCTTATCTCATATCACAAGGCATGAATCCGTGGAACATACTTGCACTTACGTTTACCAACAAGGCCGCAAAGGAGATGCGTTCACGCATTGCCACACTTGTAGGGGAGGACACCGCGCGCCGGCTGAATATGGGAACATTCCACTCGGTATTTTCCCGCATATTGCATATAGAGGCGGCAAGCATCGGCTATGAGCCAAGTTTTACCATATATGATGAAACAGATTCACGTTCGTTACTCAAGAATATCATAAAAGGTATGGGGCTCGACGATAAGAAATACAAGGCCTCAACGGTGCACAACCGTATATCTATGGCAAAAAACCACCTGATTACGGCCGAGGATTATGCCATGGACAGAAGTGCCCTGCAACGAGATTTTGAAACTCGAATGCCTGATATGCACAACATATATACAGCATATCAGGCCCGTCTGAGGCAGGCTAATGCAATGGATTTCGATGATTTGCTCGTGAATACATATCTGCTTTTTCGGGATAAAAAAGATATTTTGCGGAAATATGAGGAGCGTTTCGACTTTGTGCTTGTTGATGAGTATCAGGATACGAACTATGCCCAGCAGTGTATAATGATGCAACTGACCGAACGGAAGGCAAAGATTTGCGTGGTTGGCGATGACGCTCAGAGCATATATGCCTTTAGAGGGGCAAACATAGATAATATCCTTAACTTCCAAAAGAATTTCCCTACATCCCGGCTTTTCAAACTCGAACGCAATTATCGCAGTACGCAGCATATCGTTGGAGCGGCTAACAGTCTTATCAAACACAATGAACGCCAGATACCGAAAGATGTGTATAGCGAGAATGACAAAGGGGATAAGATTCTTTATAAGCCGGCATACAGTGACAAAGAAGAGGCTATCATCGTATGTAATGAAATACAGAGAATAAAGAAAAAGGATAATTGCGACTATAATGACTTTGTCATTTTGTATCGGACAAACGCGCAAAGCCGTTCGTTTGAGGAGCAAATGATAAAGATGGCAATTCCATATAGGATATATGGCGGTCTGTCTTTCTACCAAAGAAAGGAGATTAAGGATATTATAGCCTATTTCAGAATGGTGATGAATCCCGATGACGAGGAGGCTTTCAGAAGGATAATAAACTATCCGGCACGAGGAATAGGTGCCACGACAACACAGAAAATTCAAGATGCGGCACAGGCTAATGAGGTCAGTCTGTGGGAAGTAATATGCAATCCCGGGCACTTTGGTTTGGATGTTAGCAAGGGTACACAGAACAAACTGGCAGGATTCCGCAACCTTATAAGCGAATTCATCGCGATAAATTCAACTACCGATGCGTATGAACTGGGACGGATGATAATAGAAAAAAGCGGAATACGCAACGATATATACTCATCTAATGAACCGGAAGATATTGCACGCCAGGAAAATGTGCAGGAGTTTCTTGGGGGAATACAAGACTTTGTAGATATTAAACGCGAAGAAGGCAATGAACATGAGGCTCTTCTTGGAAACTTCTTGCAGGAAGTGGCATTGCTTACGGATTCTGACCGTGATGGCGAAAGCACCAATAAAGTGTCAATGATGACAATACACGCAGCCAAAGGCTTGGAGTTTCCGACTGTTTTCATTGTAGGTTTGGAGGAAAATATATTCCCGAGCCAGATGTGTATAAGCTCGAAAAAGGAGATTGAAGAGGAGCGACGCTTATTTTATGTGGCGATAACACGTGCCGAGAAGCATTGTATTCTGACCAATGCCAAAAGCCGTTTCCGCTTCGGCAGAATGGAATTTGACAGTCCGAGCAGGTTTATTGCAGAAATTGATCCCAATCTTTTGATTGTTGACAATGGCGTAGGTAAATCGGAAAGTTATGGCAGGAATTCATATCGAAAGGATTATGAGCCAAACAAGGCTTATACAGGGAGCAGAATGTTTGGCGAGGAATACGTGAATTTTGGTGATAAGATGCAAAATTCACGTCCTGTTGCAAGCCAGTTCCGAGCCGATGTGAAACCTAAGATTACCTCTCCGCGAAAACCGGAGCGGGCGGTAGACCCTCTGAGTGATTCCTTTAAGCGTGTGATTACAGCAAGCGGAGGCAGATTGAGCAAAGTTACTGACGCCATGGCAAGCGGAGGGCGCATGGCGCCATCCGGCACTGCACTTTCTGTTGGTAATACAATTGAGCATCAACGCTTTGGTATCGGCACGGTATTGAACATAGAAGGCTCCGGAGAAAATACAAAAGCAACCGTAGAGTTCCGAAACGCAGGAACCAAACAGTTGCTTCTAAAATTTGCACGCTATAAGATAATAGGGTAGATAGCCGTAGGACGGTTTATCTACCGCATAGACTTCTATATGGACACATCTGGCAGAACTTTATCTCCGAGGTGGGAGTGAAAGGAACTTTAGGCTCGTATATCTCGGAAATAGTTTGTTTGAGAAGGTTCTCAAAGTCTTCCTTGTATCGCTGCACATCCGTGATTTCTTCTCCACCAATCCTTAATACCGGGGAATAGTCTTTCTTGCCTAAACTCTGTATGAACAATAGTGCGGGACTTACAGGCTTCTGTTCCGGATTATAGGTTTTGTCATTTTCACTCTCGATGATGCTATACAAAATCGCTTGCAGACAATAGTCGGAATGCTTTTTGAGAATATTATTCACATCAAACACTTCTTCTATGGACTTTAAGTCTGTTGGTCTGACAGTACCACTCTTATAATCAACGACACGAAGTCTGTCAGAAGATGTGCCTACTCCAATCTCATCTATTCTGTCAATACGTCCGCCAACTTTTAATTGGAACATCCCTTCCGAGGTTTCTATACTATATTCTTTATATACTTCACTCTCATGAGCAAGTACCATGAACGGCACCATGCGCTTGTCATATTCAAGCAATTTGCCAAGATATTTTATAATAACTTCTCTGATGATTAGCTGCAAGCCGTTGAGTTCCGGATGTGCCTTTGTTCCTTCCGGAAGATTGAAGAGTTCTTCGCTTATAGCTTGCTCTACGACATCAAATATTTCTGTCTTGTTCCTCCTTAACCTTTCTAATGGCTCGGCAGAGAGAATGGCTTCGGGTAGCAAATTTTCATACATTAGTTGTGCCGCACGATGGAATATATTTCCGAAAATTCGGTTGTCTACTTTGTCCTCATCTTCATTCTCTTGCTCTTTCAACTTCACTACATAGTTGTAATAGAACTGCAAAGGACAACGCAGGTACTTGTTGATAGCTGTGGGCGACAATACATTCATTCCTTTGAGAACGGACATGATAGTCTCGCTCTTTTCGATAGGTCCAATCTCGAATGACGAAGTAATTTGTCCTGCTTGCAAAGATTTGCGTTTTATCGGCAGGCCAAGCTCTACAAGAAGTTGCAGCATAAACCGACTCATTTCACCGGTCTTTGAACCTTCTGTCGAATTATTATATAAGATGGTTACGTCTTTTGCCCTTTGCAGGAGGCTATGGAAATAATAACTATATATAGCTACCTTATTATCGATAGTTGTTAATCCGTATGCTTTTCGTATGGTATGTGGGATAATTGACGAATCATCAACGCCTTTTGGCATATTTCCCTCATTGCAAGAAAGTACGAGAATATGCTTAAAATCGAGATTACGGGTCTCAAGTACGCCCATAATCTGCACTCCGACAGCCGGTTCTCCGTGGAAAGGTATAGACGTAGAGTTAATAAGCTGGTTCACGAACCTTTGTAAGGTTGTCTTGTCTATACTAAGGTCGCCCGACTCAATAAGGTCAGAGAGCCTGTTGAGTAATGTATACATACGGAACATAGACTCCTGAAACATTTGGTCCTTGTCCTTAGCTCCGTTGATGGCAATCCGTTTCACTACAGATTTCATCCAGTTTATTATGCAGAGATTGTCTTTATGTAAACCAATCTCGCCAAACAATAGCGATAAGCCTTCATCTTTACATAGAGTTTCCCGTTTTATATAAAATAGCTTATTATCGTTAATCTCTTTTAATAGTGTGGCTGATAATTCGGATATGTATTTGGAATAGGGATGCCTCAGTAGCATACTGACGTGATGCAAACGGCATGAATCTTGTTTCTTTGCATATCCGAAATAGAGAAGAGAAAACATCTGGGTAATCAATGATGCAATAGGAGTTTGTTGCAATGGGAATCCCGTGGTTACATTTATCTCTTCAGCCTCTTTTGGAATACAGTGTATCACTGTTTGAAGCAGCCCTTCGTTACAAAGTATGATTGCAGTTTCCTTTCCGTCTTTTATACGAGTTCCTTCTTTAAGCCATTCGGAAATGTATCGTGCTTGAATATCCTCTGTCGCTGCACTGATAAATGTTATATCTTTGGGCTTTGTCAGATTATCGTATATTTCCGTATCGTTACTATCGAGTTCATTTGGAAAGGTTTCAATATACTTGCGAATATATACTCCGGCTTCATTATCATGCAAATAATATTTATCGAAATCCCAGTAGAAAGCAGCTTTTCCTCCGTTCTTAAGTCGTAAGAAAAGATTCTTTTCTACTTCCTGGAGCACATTAAATCCAATGAAGATATATTTGTCAAAGCGAAAATCTATTGATGGAGAATTGGCAACTTCGCTATATAGCATACCTTCGTATGCTAATCCCTGACTGCGAAGACGTTCGCGGAAATCTGCATATATATCATATAAACGACTCCACAATTCTATAAAACGCCGTTGCAGATGGCTGTCATCAGTCTGGAAATTGCTAAAGAACCGTTTTAAGATACTCTTTTGTTCATCATCCAAATATGATATATCGTCATATTCATGTAAGTCTTTTAGATTGGCCAAGACTTTTCCTGCATCAGCATTGTTCTTATCAATATCGTCAAAATCAGCAAGTAATAGTTGCCCCCAACCATAAAACTGGTCAAGAGTTTCTTCCTTACCAGTTATGTGAACAAAACTTTTATGAAGTTCGCATACTACTTTTATGGAATCGGCTATTTGCAGTTTGGAGTGATTGCGAAACAAGTCGCTGATTGTAATGTATGATGGACTCCATATCGGATGGTCTGCCTTTGCAGCTAAAGCTTGGTTCAAGAAGAGAGCAGCGCGTTTGTTTGGAAATACTACCGCTATATTAGCAAGGTTTCCGTTATATTTCTTAAGCAGGTCTTCTGCTACATATTCTAAAAACGTTTTCATATCTTATGTCCTATGAATAATTCTTTGAGGTTTAATAATATATATAGACCATCTTAATCCACTTCTACTATATTGTTGCGCAAAACATACCATATATATCCACGCACACCTTTATAACCCATTTGGGAAAGAAGCTTCATGTAATTTGATACCTGCTCTTTATATTCCGGACGTGGCACACCAAACTTAAAATCTACAATGACAGTTTCTTTATTGCTTACCATAACGCGATCCGGGCGATATTCAATAAGTTTTCCTGCGGAATCTTTCGTAAGGATTGTACATTCATTATATAATGTCCATTCATCAGAGAACCATTCCTCAACAGTTTTATCTGACAGAGCAGTGTTTAATTTTGAACGTAATTTCTCTACTGAAATATCATCATCATATATTATACCGTTCAGTTCCAACTCTCGTAGACGAGATTCGATATCGGCTGTTGTGCGTATCGTTGAAAAGAGCTTGTGTAAGACATTTCCTATTTTAATATAAGAAAGGGTAGGGGATTCGCCTTCTCCACTAACAAAGTCTTTACTTTTGTTACTTTGACGGAACTCGATGGGAGTGTCATAACTTTCAATGTCTATTCTATGCGGTTCAATATATGATGTAAACACATTTGACGTTAGCTGCTTTTCCTTATTGGACTCATCTCGAGGTACACATAACTGGCCGTATTCAAAACATATTTCCTCATCGGTATTATCGATTCCTGTAAGTGTACTATCATCAAGTCGCATTGCGATATTAGGCAAACAGCTTTCCAGTATTTCACTTCGGTTAACCGATGTGGCAGCGTCTTTACTGTTAAATTTGTTAGCAGACATTCGTTTGCCGGTAATCACCAAATTCTTTCCTGCACGCGTAAACGCAACATAAAGCAAATTCATATTGTCCACGGTATTTTGTAAATGCTCTGCTTTATAATCCTTTTCATATACTGTTCCCATCATATTGTTTTTAGAATATTCTATCGGGACGATGGGCAACTTGTCGTAAGGATCAACATCAGATTTCTCGCACCATATAGTGCTTCTTTGTTCCATCTGCCAGTCGCATAATGGAATAATAACATTATCAAATTCAAGTCCCTTACTCTTGTGTATAGAAATAATTCTTATACCATCAACTTCATCACTTTGTATGGTCTTTTCATATAGCTTACTGTCCCATTCTTCAATAAAATCTTCTATTCCAGAGATATTATTGGATAAAAATTCGTTCATATAATCATAGAATGCACATATATAAGCACTTTGATCTTTCAATAGTGAAAGATTAAATATGTTGTATATACGGTCTGCGATGTCGAAAACAGGCATAGCTGAAAGTTCCGCAAAGCTGTTAACAAATTCTTTAGGTAGAACTTCTTCAATATTTTGCGCAGTGAAGACAATATCATGCGATGTGTTATGCAAAATGTTGTATGAATAAGCTTTTGCCAAATTCATTTTCGTAAGCACATCTTCGGGATGAATGATAAGTTTCATTGCATATATTATCATCTTAACAGCAATAGAGGCATCGAGCTTGAAGGCTTCGTCAGACACAAGTTTTATATTGGGACGTTCCGTCATAAGTAAATTGGCAATATATTCAATGTCTTTGTTTACACGCACTATTATAGCAATGTCCTTTTCCTTAATACCGCGTGCAAGCATTTCGTCTATGGTATCAAGCAACTTCTGCATGATATTTTCTTTATAATCGGCTTTTGGTAATAGCTCTATGCGTATATATCCTTTGCCGTCTTGCTTATTTGCAAGTTGTTTTAGACTTATTGCATCGTATGCTTTTGCCAATTGATTAAAGCCGTCAATATTATCTGCTTCTAATTCATTAACAGTCTTCTTGACCGCTTCCTCAAAGAAAGCATTATTAAAATCAACAATATTCTGTTCGGAACGATAATTAGTATCAAGCGGCATTATTGCCATATCTTCCCTACGGAATTCGTTTCCTATATTATTAAGTAGTCTCCAATCACCGGAACGCCAACGGTATATGCTTTGCTTCACATCTCCAACAATAAGGTTATGTGAATCGCGCTGTCCAATACAGTTTTGTAATAAAACCTTAAAGTTTCTCCATTGTATTGTACTCGTATCCTGAAACTCGTCAATCATTATATGTTTGAGTTGCGCACCTATTTTCTCATAGATAAAAGGTGTGTCCGAATCACAAATCAAAGAGTTCAACAGAGTCTGCGTATTGCTGAGTTGGAATCTGTTAGCATCTTTGTTTATCACTTCAATAGCTTCATTGATGGCATGAAGAAGTCTCAGCTTATCTAAATTCAGCAATGTCAGTTCGGCAGACTTATAATCTTTCCAGTTTGTCTTGCGTGTATTTTCTACAATGAAAAGCTTTTCATTGAGGCATGATTCCGCAAGTTCTATCAAATCATTGGTTTTATCCGTTTTTTTCTTAGCCCACTTAGAAGCATCATTCTGGCAGTCCTCAACACGCTTCGGAGTCGCACCGCCATCAAAAATGCCTTCGGCCAATTTCCTTATATAGGATAGTATGCTACCGCGATTGCCGTATGGGAAATAAGAAAAGTCGTTCAAATCATGAGATTCGAGTATCGAAATTATCTCTTTTGCTTTATTAATAATATCATCACTGATTATTTTCATACGGGTATTCAGGCTCTTGCGATAATCATTGAAGAACTTATCATTCTTCATCAAAGCGTCAAGTTCCTTGCGATGCTCTTTATAAAAATCCTTGAATATATTCATGCCGAACTTTTTTATCTCACCTATGATATTCCAGTTCCGCTCTTCGCTAATGTTGGAGTCAATATATTCCCTGATCCAATCAAGCACCTTGTCTCCCTGCTCTAATGATTCTATAAGTTCTTCTACAGCATATTCCTCTACTTGTCTGTCGTTTAGGTCAATTCTCAAATTGGCTGTAAGATCCAATTCTCTTGCAAGATTCCTCAATATACTTTGAAAGAAAGCGTCTATTGTCTGCACCCGGAAATAGTTATAGTTATGAATGAGATAAGATAGGGCGATAGAGGCATTCTTTATCACCTCATTTTCACTTTTCCCAGTCTTCTTCATAACCATTTTTAGATAATTATTGGAGTCTGGTAATTTCTTAGAAATACCATACAACTGACTGAGAATTCTCATTTTCATTTCTTCTGTAGCCTTGTTAGTGAAGGTCACTGCAAGAATGTTCTCATAACTTTTTGGATTATTTATAAGAAGTGATATATATTCAATGGCAAGCGTAAATGTTTTACCAGACCCCGCGCTTGCCTTATAAACAATTAGTCGATTATTTGATATAGACATTTTAATATTGTTTTAGATTATGCATTTCTATTTGCCATATTATACATTCAGCACAGTTTTTAATTGAGACTGTCTTTATTTTTTACCAATTTTCAAACAATTCAAATCCAAATTTAACCCCAATGCCTTCATAATGATGGTTGGAGAATCCTGTAAATATTCCCATAGAGAATATTCTGTTTGTGAATCCGTAGCCGAATTCTATGTATGGATAAAGTTTTCTGACAGTTAGTGCGCTCATATATATCCTTTCTTTTTCTATTATTTGTCCGACTTTCGGTATCCATGCAAGCAACATTAATGGTGATTCATAAGTTGTGTTTATGCGCACATAATAGTCGGATGCGTTATACCAGTTGCTATTTAACAGCTCAAATTCTCCGGTCCAGTCATCGCGCCAGCCTCCTGGAAGATTATTATCCTTGAAGTTTTCGTAATCTAAGAAGTATTGTTCTTCGCCCTTAGATAGATAGAACCCCATTCCGGTTTTTAAAGAAAGAGAACGCATACAAGGCAATGGAAGAATGTATGATGCGTCAAATTCCCATCTGTCATACCTGATATCACCACCTAAAATGCCTTTTAAACCGTGTTCATAGTCAGTTGTAAAAATGACACTTTTATATCCCCATGGGCGATATTGTAATTGTACTAATGGAGCAAAAGTTTTATATTTTGTCGGTTCTCCCAAATGTATGAATCCGTTTGGGTTAACAGCAGAGCGTCTATGATATATAAACCCTCCCATAGCACCAATTTTTTCAGAGAAGTCATAGTTACAGACAAGACGTAATGACATATCTTTGAAGTAATCAAGATTCATTTTGTCAAAATCAATAGAGTCTTTGTCATTCTCATTTTTTACTTTCTCCAATACGCTGGAGTCAGAGATTCTGTTACCGGTTCCGAAATCAGCTTGTATGTAACCATTGCTTTTCTTGTTGAAAGTATATCTCAGCGGAAAGTTATAATACAATTGTTTCTGCTTGAACGAGTAGCCCAATTTCATATATATAGATATATCGCTATTGTCAGTAAAGTTATAATTGGCATTTAACTTCAATTTATATACAATACCTTTACTATTGGAATAACCGAAATACAAAGGATTAAATATCGGACCAAGCCGCAAATATCCTTTATCTCCTTCACCAAAGTTTGTTCTTATTTTGTTAACGACATTATCTCCTATAACATCCCACAGAATATATTTTACTTTCTTTTCTTTTGTCGGAACGCTGTCATTGCCGCTATTTTGCAAAGAGTCATGCCTGTTTATAATATTTTTTTCAGTGTCATTCAGCAACAAAGGGCGGTCGGGGAGTGGGGCTTTGTCATTTATTGAAGACACATAAGCCCTTATTCTATTGCCTAAATAAGATATTTTTATGTCGGCTGAACATTCTACTGGTATCATGAAAATCGAATCTTCTGTTCCCATTTTAGCATTAACAGTAAACTTTATCATGTCATACTCGCCGTCAAATGTGTAGCTAATAATCTTGCCACTGTTATAATCTATTATAGCTGAGCCTTTAACCAATTGTGTATTCTTTACTTTTGGCTTAAACATTACTTTGATATTTCCATGTTCTATCGTTGCATTATGATAAATATAAAATCTTCTATTATACTTGTTGAATGGAGATAGCAGATGATCATCCATAATCGTCACATTGTATATAGTAGGCATTATATATTGTTGTATATTCTCTAATGCTGTCTTATCATTTCCGATAGTACTATAACTTTTCAGTTTCTTAGCTTCATATTTGTGTCTATTTAGAATCTTTACCTGCCAATATGTTTCCCCAAAGAAATTTCGTTCTTTAGTTCGTGCAAGTCTATAGGCTGTTGGGATTGAATATATAGTCGGATTATGCTTTTCAATATCTATAGTATATTTCACATATGAATTTAAATCAATAATATCTGTATAAAATTTTGAGTTGCTTTCATAATATCTTTGTATTCGATTAAGTATATGTCTGTTTTTTACTTTGGCATATATAGAATATGGAAACAATAGCAATAACACTGCTATTATTATGCTTTTATATTTTATATTTTGTATTTGCCTGTCCATATTATCTTTTATGCCTTTATTTATCATAATTGCCATTATTATAAAAATACATTTATTTACCCATATAGCTGCTACAGATTCGAGAATTGACAATTACGTTTACACTTCTCATAGCTTGATGCCTAAGATATGCAAATATAAGGATTTTTTCATTAACAGAGGAGCTTATAAGTGTATTTTTTGTAACTTTGCAAATTATAGTTGAGTTCTAATATGAATAATAAGGAAGAAAATTATATAGAGATAAAAGGTGCGAGAGTTAATAACCTTAAAAATATAGACATAAAAATCCCGCGCGATAAATTCATTGCCATTACCGGAGTGTCTGGTTCAGGCAAGTCTTCGTTGGCTTTTGATACCCTATATGCTGAAGGCCAGCGGCGTTATGTAGAAAGCCTATCCTCGTATGCCCGCCAGTTTCTTGGAAGGATGTCTAAACCGGAATGTGATTTTATAAAAGGTCTGGCGCCAGCTATCGCTATCGAGCAAAAAGTAACATCTCGAAATCCTCGTTCTACCGTAGGTACGTCCACAGAAATCTATGAGTATCTGCGCTTGCTTTTTGCCCGTATTGGCCATACATATTCACCAATTAGTGGCGCTGAAGTAAAAAAACACTCAACAGAAGATATCTTAAATTGCTTATTATCTTTCTCTAAAGGTACAAAATTTTGCATTCTTGCGCCATTATATATCAGCGCAGGACGCTCCCTGAAAAAACAATTAGAGATGGAAATGCAACAAGGATACTCCCGTATTTATCATAAGAATGAATTCCGGCGCATAGAAGATTTTGTAGAAACATTACCTGATATAGATAATGCCAAAGAGCATGACGACATATATATCATCATAGACCGTATGGCTGTAGATGACAGCAGAGAGATAATCTCCCGGATTATCGACTCTTGTGAAACCGCATTTTATGAGGGACATGGCACTTGCAGGATTTTATTAATACCATCTAACATCACATATGATTTCTCAACCAGGTTTGAAGCCGATGGCATGACTTTCGAAGAACCCAACGATAATATGTTTTCATTCAATTCTCCGCTCGGAGCTTGCCCTGCCTGTGAAGGGTTTGGCAATGTTATGGGCATTGACGAAAGACTTGTTATTCCCAACAGTTCTCTTTCTGTATATGACGGATGTGTGCAGTGTTGGCATGGAGAGAAGATGAAGATGTGGCAGGAAGAGTTTTGCAGACGTGCTGCAAAAAACAATTTCCCAATATTTAAGCCATACTTTGAACTTTCCCGGAAGGAAAAAGATATGTTGTGGCACGGTTTGCCAAGTGACAAAAACAAGGATATTCATGACCAGATTTCGATAGACGCCTTCTTTGAGATGGTAAGAGAGAATCAATATAAGATACAATATAGAGTCATGATGAGTCGATACCGCGGCAGAACCGTGTGTCCGCAATGTCATGGAACACGACTGAAGAAGGAAGCCGGATATGTAAAAATAAATGGAATGAGCATATCCGACCTTGTTGAAATGCCCTTGGTGAATCTGCAAGAATGGTTCAAAAACATAAAACTTGACGAGCATGAGAGCTTGGTTGCAAAGAGACTACTTACAGAAATTAATACAAGATTGCAATTCCTTGTAAATGTGGGACTTGACTATCTTACACTAAATAGACTGTCGAGTACTCTCTCTGGCGGAGAAAGTCAACGAGTCAACCTCACGACATCGCTTGGAAGTTCGCTTGTTGGCTCTCTCTACATACTTGACGAGCCATCTATCGGCTTGCATAGTAGAGACACCGATAAGTTAATTGGCGTACTAAAAGAGCTGAAAGATTTAGGCAATACAGTGATAGTTGTGGAACATGACGAGGATATTATGCGTGCTGCCGACTATCTGATAGATGTCGGCCCAGATGCTGGAAGATTAGGAGGTGAAATCGTTTTCGCAGGAAATGTAGCAGAAGATATGGATTCCAAAAAGTTTCCAAATTCCCATACCATAAAATATCTTACCAGACAAGAAGCAATCGAAGTTCCCAAAAGTCGACGACCGTGGAATCTCGCAATAGAAATAAAAGGTGCGAGAATGAACAACCTGCGTGGTGTTGATGTGAAATTCCCGCTTAATGCCTTCACTGTTGTTACTGGAGTAAGTGGCAGCGGCAAGTCTTCATTGGTGAAAGGCATCCTCTACCCTGCCCTTAAGAGACATCTTGATGAAGTCGCAGAACTCCCCGGAGAATACATGTCACTCGAAGGTGACTGGCAACAAATCTCTCACGTAGAGTTTGTCGACCAAAATCCAATAGGAAAAAGTTCTCGTTCAAATCCGGTAACGTATGTAAAAGCCTATGATGCGATCCGCCAACTTTATGCGGAACAGCCATTGTCCAAGCAAATGGGATTCACATCTCAGTTTTTCTCATTCAATGCTGATGGAGGGCGATGCGAAGAATGTAAGGGCGCAGGCACAATTACTATAGAAATGCAGTTTATGGCCGATCTCGAACTGACGTGTGAATCATGCCACGGTCAACGGTTTAAGAAAGACATTCTTGATGTCAGATTTGCTAAAAAAAACATTAATGAAGTCCTGAATATGACTGTCAGCGAAGCTGTTACATTCTTTAAGGATAATGGCCAAAAGCAAATATCAGACAAGCTGAAACCTCTTGAAGACGTCGGATTAGGCTATATCAAACTCGGTCAAAGTTCTTCAACTCTATCAGGAGGAGAAAGCCAGCGCGTGAAATTGGCTTATTTCATTGGCCAGGAGCGCCAGTCCCCTACTCTCTTCATATTCGACGAACCTACTACGGGACTTCATTTCCACGATATTAAACGTCTTCTTGAGGCCTTCGATGCACTTATTGGCCGTGGACATACCGTTATTGTCATAGAACATAATCTTGAAATGATTAAGTGCGCTGACTACATTATAGATTTAGGCCCTGACGGAGGAAACAGGGGCGGTAATGTCGTATGTACGGGAACACCGGAGGAAGTGATAATGTGCAAAAAAAGTCTTACAGGAAAGTATCTTAAAGATAAGTTGCTTTAGATTTCCAATAAAGTTTTTCTCAGGACATCGCGGCGCATATATGTCATGACTATCAGTAAACAAAACATCAAGACATAAAGCATAAATGCCTTTATAGCAGATATTTGAATTTCGTCAATACTCGCGTAAGGAAAACTTGCTATCTGCTGTAATGCTGCATTCATAGTTCCGGACAACCATGCGATTACTTTGGCTATATATATCTGGGCAAAAGGAAAACTCATTAGCAAGAAGAAAGCGATTACCAAATATAGAATTGCGGTAGCCAATGGTATTGCCACAATATTGGTGATAAGGAAATACGTTGGCAGTTGACCGAAATAATGTGCTACGAGTGGTGCCGTACCTAATTGTGCAGCCAACGATACGACCATCATTCCCACTATCCAATCCACAAGTCTATATCTGCCAAGAAATCTCTTCGGGATGAAAGAATAAATCATTGGTACGGTTGTCAGTATTGATAACACTGCCATAAATGATAGTTGGAAGCCAATATCATAAAGTGTAAACGGATCATATAACAGCATTACCAATGCCGCGAGAGCCAAAGTATTGAGCGAAACACGCTCCCGTCCAATCAGTTTGATAGTGGAATAAATGGTAAGCATAATGCCAGAACGCAGTACAGACGGAGTAAGACCAGCAAGAAATACATAAGACCAAATTGCTGTAAGTATAAGTAGCTGGGCAATGATGTACTTACGAAATCTCATAAACAAGAATGACAACAATACGTAGACAATACTGAGATGTAGACCGGAAAGAGCCAAAATATGGGATGCACCAGAAATAGAATAATCTTGCTTTACCTCTTTGCTTATCAGCGACTTATCACCTAATGCCATAGCGATTGTTATGGCATACTCCTGTCCATAAAGTCCGTATCGGAGGAAACGAGTTGCAAGGTTCTGACGCATTATCCTTGCCGATACTTTGAGATATTCGATGGGGGGAAGACACTTCAAACTGACATCAGACTTCATCCAATTGCAGTAGTATATGAACGTCTGAGCTTCATATCCGTGTATCGTAAGATAGCGGGCATAGTCGAATGTCGCATTGCCAAAATTTGTTGGTGGCTCTAATTGTGAATACGCCAGAATACCATCTCCTATATGCAAGTCCTTATATCTGTTCTCAACTGTATCACGAAGAATGGATGCTTTTGCCTTAATATAGGTCTTTCCGTTAAGGACTAAAATGTCAGTATGTATAACCTTGCCCTTTACGACCGGTTCAGATGCAACAATAGCGTAGTATTCAAATTCATTTTTCGGAAAGTCTTTCCTTACAGAATGTTCTGCATGGCATATCATGAAACCGCCATAGGCCAATATCATTAACAGAATCATAACTCCCTGCAAAAGAATATGGCGGCGCAATAATACTGTAATGATTAATCCGATTATAACTGCCGCAAGCCAAGTATCTTGCGGAACCACATCTTTCAGGCTCTCTCCTATTACAATTCCCACAACAAATACAACGATAATGCGTACCAAAGGATAAAGTTGTATTTTGCTATTTGCTTGTATCATTTCTCTATGTCGCGATTAATCAGGTACAAAAGTAAAAATATTTCACAAGAAATACAAATACATTCCAAAGAGTTTTTAAGTCGTATGCACGAAATTCTACCATACGATTAATTTAATTTTGATGCTCTGTAATAGGCTCTGACTTCTCAAAATATTTTCTGAAAAATCTTTACAAGTATCCCGTCTAAAACTCGCGAATTTCCAAACGAAATCTTTCTTGCTTGCAAATATCGCAAAATAAGGCTTTTTAAGCTATTTGGGGATAAATAGCTGATAATCAAATCGTTATCTCGTTTTCTGCTATTTTGGCTCCTTTTATAAGCCGTTTTATGCCTCGTTATAATGCAAAACTGGCTCCGTTAGGCTTCAAAAGTGGCACTTTTGGGCTCCAATAGTGGCTCCGTTGCACTCCAAAACTGCCTAAAACGGACTCTAAAAGTGCCACTTTTGAAGGCTAACAAACGTTAAATAGCAGGAAAATGACATTTATATGTGTTTTCGAGAAGGTCATTTTTTTACGAAAAAGTACTCTTATTTTTTCTAATGGAGGCCGTTTGGAAATTTTGAGTTACGAATTTTGAGTTTGGAATTTGGATTTTTGGGGCCGGGAAATTACCAAAAATGAGTAACGGGACCTATATTTAACACTCGTTCACACGAAAGACTCAAGTTCTCTGGAGGGTGATTTTTGATAAAAAATATTTACTTTTTTGTTTGAATTGACAAGCTGAGAAGTTAACAAGTTGACGGGTTGATAGAGTTGGCAAGTAAATAAGTTTAAGTTAAAATGCAAGCGAGATAAGTGTTTATCTGTGGCAGACTGTTAATTAATGAATAGATATAAAAAAGCGAAAGAGTACAAAAATAATAGTACCCTTTCGCTTTTTAGTTTTTATCCATGCCTATTAGAAATGATATCCAAGCGTTAAAAGGAATTGGTTGCGATTATTCTTCACTTCAACCTTGTCGGCATAGTTGTCGATATTCTCGACACTACCATCTATATGGGTATAGTCTGCATAGCTATCCATGAATGGGTGGAAATCTCCCTTTTGTGCGCTATACTGATAAGCGAAGTCAATGGTAAACTTGTCAATTGTATAACCTAATCCTAATGTGAACCGGTTGGTTGACTTCCAGTTTGTATAATCTGTTGTAGTACTATAATTTGTACCATACGAATCAAGCGAGACATCCTTATAGCCATCAGACTTATACATTGGAGAAACATAGTTGTAACCCATTCTGACTGCGAAGTTATCGATTGGTTTATACTCTAAACCTAATTTCAAAGTAGAAACTCCTTTAAGAGTCTTTTCTGTATGATCATTCATAACGTCATCACTCGAACTTGTGCTATAATATTCGTCATACCACCAATCATAATAACCACCATCATTTACACGTGTGTCGATGTTGCTATAATCAGCATATTCGTATGTAGCGCCAAGTGCAAGATTTCTTCCGACAGTGTGTCCTAAACTAAGGCCGAACTTCCACGGAGTATAAAGTTTGAAGTCGTATGCCTCTCTTGTACCCCATCCGTTTTTATATCCGGCTATATTTGTTCCATTTGCCAAAGTCGTATAGTTCTCTGTTGTAAGGTCGTACCATGTCGGTGTGTGTACGTACAATCCGATACGGAACGGAGAATTATCTATCGGTCGGAATATAATACCAGCTTTAACATCAAATCCTGTTCCTTCAATATTACGGCTGTCTCTTACGGTTGTTGAGCCAATAGACATACCATCTGCATTTATCAAATCTTCTGTATATTCGCCAAATGCCTTATAATTAACGTCTTTTACTCCGAAAGTGATACCGAGGAACACTTTGTTCTTAATATTTCCACTGATATTAAAATCGTATGAGCCGATATATCCAGATTGCTCACGATTCATGATATAGCCGTCTGCAAAATTATATCCGTGATTTCCATCAGCATCAAAGATAAAGTTGTTGTAATAGAGGTTGTCCAACTGTGATGTATAATAATCGCGTCCCATAAGTACGTTATTTACTTTCTCAACGTTCAAGTCGGAATACATACCTCCGGTTGCCTCATCCTTTACATCTATAATACCCTTTATATAAGACAAAGCGTTCTGTGAAGCCTTTCCGCCGAGGTTGCCGGCTGCCGCAAGTATATAATCAAAGTTCTTGCTTTTGTGATAATTGAATCCGAAATTGAGATATGAGTTTCTATTCGTCTTCATAGAATAAACAAATCCAATCTGGTCAAGACTTGCATTTGTCTTGTCTCCTTTGGCAAACGATGGCGCACCGCTTTGGGTTATAAGTCCACCGGATATGTTAGCTGTGGAATGACGGAAAAGTCCGATACCGGCAGGGTTGCTGCTGATAGTGGATATATCAGCCCCCAAAGCCTCCATTGCGCCACCCATACCAACGTAGCGTGCCGTTCCATTCAAATCCTCTGTTATAAGATTAGCATTCTCATAAGTTTCCTGTGCTACAACTGATGTTGCCGATAGCAACGCAGCAGCAATAAAAATATATTTTGTACTCATCATAATATTACTTGTTTATGTTTATAAATAATTGTATCTCATTATAGTAGCGTTAACGGCGTCCTCCGATCCGGCCACCGCTGCTGCCACCACGCATTCCACCGCCTCCAAAGCTACCGCCGCGTGAGCCTCCAAAAGAGCCGCTTCCGAAACTACTGTGGCGGTTGGTATTGTTGAATGAGGAGTTGTTATAGTTCGGTGTTGTGTTTCTTCTTGTTCCGAAACCGGCATTATTCCGGTTGCCTCTGCGGCCTATATTACCTCTATCGTAGTTAGTACCAGTATTTCCAGACGGACGCCTGTTATAATTGCGGTCGTAATAGCCTAATGTGCCGGTATGTCCGCCACGGTAAGCAAGACCTGGTCTACCCCACCAATGATGATGATACGGGTATCCCCATCCGAAAGTCCAATCATACCAGCCATATCCATATCCCCAATAACCATCATACCACGGATCATACCATCCCCAACGGTAGCGCCACGGCGACCAATATCCATAGCTGTAAGGATACCAACCGTACCAACAATCAAAATGACTCAGCCTGCGGCTGTATTCAAAATCGTTGTCTTCTGCATAATAAGTTCCTGAGCCGGGATATATAGTATCTGTATCCTGATAGCTGCCATTTCCGACATGAAACTCGATTATATCATTTCCAAGAGAGTCCACACCGACTTTCTGATAATAACTTGCCAACTTTCCGCGACGATTATATTCATCCACATCACGATTGCTACCGCAATAATATGTTGGCTCATCAGAGCTGGCATCTTCGACTTTACTTTCCAGTTCGGTCTTATCGACGCTAAAATACATATCATCCTGAGCCAGTGCCGGCACAGGAGCGACAATCACTAAAGCTGTAAGAAGAAATGAATGTTTCATAATTTATAAATATTTTATATTGTTTTCTACGTATTCATGGTACAAAATTACCACCTCTTGTAGTGCAAATATACGGAAATTCCCTAATGAATGATAGGTTTTTCCCTATTTTTTATAATTTTGCAAGTAAAATTTAACATAGTCATGAGATACTACGAAATTAAGTTCCGTTTGAGTCCAGATTCTCAAGATGCAAGAGATATATTGGCAGCAATATTGGTAGATGCCGGATTTGAATCGTTCGAGGACTCTAAAGAGTTTTTAACAGGATATGCACAGATGGATAATTTTGATAAAGTTATGCTGGATGAACATATCGAACAGTTCCCTATGCCTGAAATAGATATCACCTATGACGTGAAAGAAGCAGAAGACAAGAATTGGAATGAAGAATGGGAACAATCCGGTTTCGAACCGATAATAATTGGAAAACAATGTGTCATATATGATGCTAAGAGTGGTTTCTCCGATAATTCTTTTCCTATTTCTTTAGCGATTGATGCCCGGCAGGCTTTCGGTACCGGCACTCACGAAACAACTCAGATGATAGTATCAGTACTTGTCAATATGGATTTGAAAGACAAACAAGTACTTGACTGTGGCTGCGGCACTGGAATATTAAGCATTGTGGCTGCAAAAAAAGGTGCTCAGAAGATCGTCGGCTATGATATAGATGATTGGAGCGTGAGAAATTCCATTCATAACGCGGAGATTAATAACGTAAATATCGAGGTGCTTGAAGGAGACAAAAGCGTTCTGTCGCATATCAATGGATTATTTAATGTAATTGTTGCTAATATAAACAGGAATATTCTGCTTGAGGATATGCCGACATTATCCGAGCTGATGAACGACTCTTGTACTTTGATAATTAGTGGTTTTTATGAGTCAGATGCAGATTCTTTGATAGAAAAAGCCTCGTCATTGGGCTTAAAAGAAGCAAGACGGCTGGTATTAAACAATTGGTGTTGCCTTATATTAAATAAGGTATAGGAGACTTACTTTAGAAGTCTTCAATGTCGCTAATTGTCAGTTGGCGCAAGTCATAGTAACTCCCGTTATAGACGTCTAAGTCAACATAGCCGTTTATACCGGGAAGTTTACCCGCATCTGTATGCTGCCAGAATTTCCATTCTCCTGCATATTCCATCTTATTTACATAGTAATGGGCTATCCAATATGGATAACTGTCAAACCGGGAGTCTGACAGATATTGTTCCTTGAACTTGTAATAAGTATATATAATGGGTTTTACGTGATATTTATCTTCTACGATATGAAGCCAAGTAAGTATCTCTGTTTGGAAATCTTCAAGAGACATATCGTTTGGCTTGTGCTCAATATCAAGTACTGGAGGAAGATCTCCTTCTTCTAATTTTACCTTATCCAAGAAATAATAAGCCTGCTCTCTTGCTTTTGATCTATTACTCCAAAAATGATAGGCGCCTCTGATAAAGCCGTGTTCGCGTGCTTGGAAGAAATTGTCTTCAAAGTTCTTGTCAAGATGTCCAGCTCCTTCCGTAGACTTTATAATTACAAAACGTACCGGACAACGTTCTATCATTGCATTACGCAAGGCATCCCAGTTTATTTTTCCTTGATAATGACTTATATCAATTCCATGAATTTCATATCCTTCGGGATAGTTCGGATCTCCATAAAGAGCTCTCCAACGGAACCCTGTCGGCCCTACGAAGAAAGAGTAGAAAATCCAAATATATAAAACGACAACAGTTCCACCACCAATCCACCAAGACCATGAGGGAACCCAATGTAGTAATTTAGGAAACAAAGTTTGCTTTTTTGATGCAGAAGCCTTCTTGTTGCGTTTCTTGTGCGCAACATTCTTGCCTTGCGTTATTTTTTTTTTCTTTGCTTCCATAAATAGCTTTGTACTTTTAAAAAATCATATAAAAGAAGTTGAAAGGTTGAATAACTACTTTCTTCATTAAGAAAAGCAATATATAAAACCTTCCAACTTATCATATTCTATTCAAGAATTTTATTCTTGCTCCAGTTTAAGAGTCTGTGTAGGCTGGTCGCAAACTTCTGTCGGTCCCCAATACTGAATTGGTCCCGGATATATATACATAGTGTTGCGTGCCCATTCGTCGCGAACTGATGCGAAAGTCTTGAATGGTTTGCCTTCCAATTCAACAAGAGCCTTGCGGATAACCGGTTTCATTTCACCGTTACGACGCTCAAGGTTCATCATCATTGTGATAGGCACACCACCAGCAATCCATTCGTCAGCAGGAGCGGTTGTATTCTTTACGATAGCCATATAGCCTGTTTTGCCATTAGCAATGAGCTGTGCAGCACTTGTTCCCAACGCATAACAATAGTCGGCATCAAAGTTTGATGGAGCTGCGCAACGTCCTTCATAACCAAAGAAGTGGTGTTGTGCGGCAAACTTACCAACATATTTTCCGCTATTCTTCCATTTGTCAAGTTTGGCGGCAACCATATTGCTAAGCAACTTCTCCGTTTCGATGAGTGAAACCTGTACGTTTCCGTGTGGGTCGCGGTCAAGAGCCAATTGGCGCGCAACGCTCGTCGGAAGACTGTTAAACACAGCGAGGTTGTCATCTGATATATGCTGCTTAACAAAGTCTATCTGCTCGCTACGTCCGAGGTTCTGAGCTTCCGGCAAAGCGAGTACATCGTTAAGATCAGCTATCAACTTCTTGATTGCAGGAATAAATTCAATAAGTCCCTCAGGAATAATGACTGTACCAAAGTTGTCTCCGTTTGCAGCGCGATCAGCTACAACCTGAGCGATGTATGTAACAACATCATCAAGAGAAAGAGCCTTTGCTTCAACTTCCTCGCTTATAAGACAGATGTTTGGTTGGCACTGCAATGCACATTCCAATGCTATATGAGAAGCAGAGCGTCCCATAACCTTTATGAAGTGCCAATATTTGCGGGCAGAATTACAGTCGCGCTCAATATTTCCGATAAGCTCTGAGTATGTCTTACAAGCAGTATCGAAACCGAAAGAAGTCTCAATCTGGTCGTTCTTCAAGTCTCCATCAATGGTCTTTGGACATCCGATGACCTGTACGCCATAGTTCTTTGCTGCGTAGTATTCGGCCAAAACGCAAGCGTTAGTGTTAGAGTCATCGCCACCAATGATTACGATTGCCTTTATGTCAAGTTCACGGATAATCTCCAATCCCTTTTCAAACTGCTCAACTTTCTCCAATTTTGTACGTCCGGAACCTATCATGTCAAAACCGCCGGTATTGCGATACTCATCTACTACCTCGGCTGTAAGCTCCATATAATCATGGTCTACGAGACCACCAGGACCCAGAATAAAACCAAAAAGTCTGTTTTCTGGATTGAGTTTCTTTACAGCATCGAAAAGACCTGTTATTACATTGTGTCCGCCGGGAGCCTGTCCACCACTAAGAATAACACCGACATTCATTTTTGTGTTATTAACCGCTTCTCCTGGAACGAACTCTACGAGTGGCATACCATAAGTATTGGGGAACAATTCTTTGATTTCTGCCTGATTGTCAACACTCTGTGTAGGTTCTCCTTCTTTCACGTTAACTGCACCCTGAAGAGCCTTTGGCAACTTTGGCTGATAAGCAGCTCTCGCAATTTGCAATGCACTTTTTCTCATAATTAAAATAATATATTTACTTGTTATGAATAATGAATCCTCATTTATATTAATGTTTGCAAATTTACATCATTTATCCGACAACGAAAAATAAAAACTATAAAATTCTATTTTTCAGCCTTTTTTTTGATTAAGATTCTTGTATTTGAAGTTTTTTTTCTATCTTTGAACGAATTTACATAAAAAGGAGTATTCATTATGACAAACAAACGTAACCTTAAAAGAACTATAAATTACATTTGCAGCGAGTTATTTGCTGAGTGTGTAGCGGTTTCTTTGTACAACGTAAAAGCTGATGAGGAAAACGTTAATGCTATGCTGACAGCCATACTGGCAATACAAAGCAACTACGTAAGACGTATTTCACATCCGGAACCGGGTATGCTGGCGAAGGCATATTACAGAGACTTAATAGACAAGTTCAATAAAGAAACCGGTGAAATCATAGACCAAATTTGCATATTGGCTCAATAATGCCGATACCAAAAAGTCATTTTCTAACTCAATAATATTCCATATAAATGTTAAGACGCATTTGTAGCTGGATATTGTATAAGCGTATGGGGTGGACTAAAGAGGTTACAATAGCTCATCCCGACAAATATATTATATGTCTGGCACCGCATACAAGTAATTGGGATTTTCTTATCGGACAGCTTTATTCCCGTGCAGAAAACATCAAGAGTAACTTCCTTATGAAAAAAGAATGGTTCTTCTTTCCTTTAGGACCTATATTCCGCAGGATGGGAGGCATTCCCGTATGGAGAAGCAAGCAAACAAGTATGACCGACAATCTGGCACAAACAGCAATGCAATACAAGAGTTTCAAACTTTGCATCACGCCGGAAGGAACGCGCTCGCTTAACCCGGAATGGAAAAAAGGGTTCTACTACATCGCTTTAAAAGCGCAGATACCTATATTATTATATGGGGTAGATTATGAGAAGAAACTCATATCATGCACAAAAAGTATAATCCCGACTGGAGACATAGATACAGAGATGAATGAGATAAAGTTATATTTCAAGAACTTTAAAGGCAAAAATCCGGAATTGTTCACTATTGGTGAACTCGCAAAATAATGAAGAAAATACTTACAATAATATTATGTGGGTTGCTGTTTGTGCCTGTTCTTGAGGCACAAACAGCAAATAAAAGCAAATCCAAAGGACTTATATGGGGCAAAATCGAGTATGATGGAAGGCCGTGGACCGAGAATATTTCCCGTCCGAACAAAATAACAGAAGGATTACAGAACAGGCATATATCCCTTTGGGCAAGTCATGGGCGGTATTATGACAAGGGAAAGGACTCCTGGAAATGGCAACGCCCCAACTTGTTTTGCACCACAGAGGACTTGTTTACCCAGACAATTGTAGTGCCATATCTTATACCGATGTTGGAGAATGCAGGCGCTGTAGTCTTTACCCCACGAGAAAGAGATTGGCAAAAAAATGAAATTATTGTAGACAATGACGCCACTTCAAATCGTAATTCCATTAATTACATTGAAGTTAGTATGTCCAAGAAATGGAAAAACGCACCATCAAAAGGATTCGCTTCACATGGTGGAACTTATACAAATACGGAGAATCCGTTTACTAAAGGTACGGCCCGAATGGCCAAGAAGACTTCCTCAACAAAAAAAGCAAGCCTTATTTCATATCAGCCCGACATCCCCGAAGAGGGACGTTATGCCGTATATGTAAGCTATCAATCACTCCCCAAGAGTGTCGAGGAGGCACATTACACCGTTTATCACAAAGGCCAACAGACAGAATTCTATGTAAATCAGAAGATGGGAGGAGGTACTTGGGTTTACTTGGGTTCATTTGATTTTGACAAGGGATGCAACCAATTCAACCGTGTGGTACTCACAAACAACTCAAAAAAGAAAGGCATAGTAACGTCTGATGCCGTTCGTTTCGGTGGCGGAATGGGCAATATAGAGCGCGGAGGCACTACCAGCGGACTGCCAAGATGTCTTGAGGGGGCACGCTATTATGCACAATGGGCAGGCGCACCTTATAATATAGTAAGCGCAAGTAGCGGAAATAATGATTATACGGATGACATTAATGTCCGTTCACTTATGACCAACTGGCTTGCGGGTGGCTCATGCTATGCTCCCAAGACTGAAGGAAAGAAAGTTCCGATAGAGCTGTCTCTTGCCGTACATAGCGATGCCGGTATAGACCAGCACGATGGAATAGTTGGCTCTCTTACCATCTGCACAACAGATAACAAAGGAAATAAATCATACACATCGGGCCTTTCCCGAACAGCATCCAATGATTTTGCCCGTATGCTCCTTGATAATGTGCAGGAAGATATGGCTTATAAATTCGGAAAATGGAACAAGAGGGCATTATGGGATAGGAATTACAGCGAGACCAGACTGCCCGAAATGCCATCTGCAATTATTGAAACTATGTCGCATCAGAACTTCGCAGATATGCGTTATGGACTCGATCCGAACTTCCGTTTCGCATTTGCACGCTCTTTATATAAGACTATTCTGAAATTTACGGCAGCCAAGCACGGTTCTTCTTATATGGTACAACCGTTACAACCGGATAACTTTAATGTAACTTTCAAGGCGAAAAACAAGGTCAGACTCAGTTGGACGCCACAAAAAGACCCGAAAGAACCGACGTCTACCCCGTCCTCTTATAATGTTTATATAGCAGCAGGAACCAGCGGATTTGATAACGGAACAAATGTCGGAACATCCAATTATGATATAGAACTTGAACCGAATGTTCTCTATCGCTTTAGGGTTACAGCTTGCAATAAAGGTGGTGAAAGTTTCCCGACCGAGGAATTGACGGCTGTTTATCAACCGGGTGCCAAGGAAACCGTGCTCATCGTGAACGGCTTTCATCGTCTTTCCGCCCCCGGAGTGATAGATACAGACGAGCAGCAGGGCTTTGATCTCGAACGCGAGCCCGGCATCAGCTATGGTCCGATGACCGGTTGGAGCGGAAAACAAATCAATTTTGACAAATCGAAACGCGGTAAGGAAGGACCCGGAGCATTAGGTTACTGTGGTAACGAACTTGCCGGAACGTTTATAGCAGGCAATGATTTTAATTATGTTACTACCCATGCGGAGGCAATACAGACCGCACGCAAGTATAATATTGTGAGCTGTTCAAGCGAAGCCTTAGAGACAGGCAAAATAAACGCAGCAAATTACGATTGTATAGATCTCGTTCTCGGACTTGAGAAAAACGGTTCGCAGGATTTAGTCTATTACAAAACATTCTCACCGACAATGCGCAACATACTATCCGACTATACAAGAAACAGGAAAGGTAAACTTCTCGTGAGCGGTTCTTATGTATGTTCTGATATGACTTCAATAGAAGAAAGGGCTTTTCTTGCAGATATCCTTAAAGTTAGTAGTGCCGGTAGCTGTGGAAACAATGGCAATTCACACATTTCGGGCTTAGGAATGACATTCTCTATTTACAATTCCATCAACGAAAAGCATTATGCCGTGACTTCTACAGATGCACTCGTGCCTATGGGACAAGCATATTGCTCAATGCTTTATAGCGACGGCAGCAATGCCGGAGTGGCGTATGACGGCAGCGATTATCGCACGTTTACGATGGGATTTCCGTTTGAATGTATAAAAGAAGCAGGCATCCGCGCGACATTAATGCGCGGAATAATGGCCTTCTTACTGAAATAAACGAAGAAAAAAGTTATAAGAAATTATTAATATTAAATATATCAAGTTATGTATAAGATACAAGCAAACATTTCGGGAACGCGCACAATTGAGGTTAGCGATTCTCATCTTGCAACAATCGAGAAGTATTCCTTGTTCGAGAACCTTATTGACAGCAACGGAATCATCGATGAGGATGTACTCGATAAGTTGAAATTCAACGTAAGGGCATTGTTAGAATCGGAGACCGGGAGTAGCAAGGAACTTCTTGATTTGTGCCTTGATGTCATATACAATCAGAATATGAAGGCTTTCGGACTGAACAATCTTGTTCTTCAATTCGCAGAATGGAAGAAGAATAACAAGGAAACAGAAAAGGAGGATACTAACACCTGCAACGAGTAAATGTTCAAACTGACAGATTTCTTACCCACTACTAAGAAAGAAGTGGAGTTACGAGGCTGGGAACAACTTGATGTTATATTATTCTCAGCAGATGCATACGTAGACCACCCGTCCTTTGGTGCCGCTGTCATTGGACGCACCCTTGAGGCGGCGGGCTACAAAGTGGCTATTGTTCCGCAACCGGATTGGCATGGCGATTTCCGCGACTTCAAGAAGTTAGGGCGACCGCGACTGTATTTTGGAATCGCCCCCGGATGTATGGATTCTATGGTCAACAAATATACTGCCAACAAGCGACTGCGTTCCGAAGACGCTTACAGCCCCGATGGACGCCATGATTGCCGGCCGGAATACCCAACCATTGTATATACCCGTATCCTTAAGCAACTCTTTCCCGATGTACCGGTTGTTCTCGGCGGCATAGAGGCTTCCATGCGTCGTCTCACCCATTACGACTATTGGAAAGATTCTTTGCAGAAGTGTATCCTTTGCGATTCCGGTGCCGACATTATTATATATGGTATGGGCGAGAAACAATCGGTGAAAATATGTCAGGAACTTGAAGAGGGGCGGACTATTTCCGAGATTCGCGATGTCCCGCAAACCGTTTATCTTTCAAAGCGCAGTGACATACCGGGAGGAATATCAGACTCCGATATACAGCTACACTCACATGAAGAATGTTTGGCTAATAAGAAAGCTCAGGCCGAAAATTTCAGACACATCGAAGAGGAATCAAATAAGATTCACGCACGGCGGATACTGCAAGAGGTTGATAATGTCTTCGCAGTGGTAAATCCCCCCTACCCTCCGATGACGACTGAAGAGCTCGATGCTTCGTTCGACCTTCCTTATACCCGTTTGCCTCACCCGAAGTATAAGGGTAAGCGCATCCCGGCATACGAGATGATAAAGCATTCCATAAACATACATCGCGGATGCTTTGGCGGGTGCGCATTCTGTACCATTTCGGCACATCAGGGCAAATTCATAACTTGTCGCTCAAAGGAAAGTATTTTGAAAGAAGCGCGCAAGGTGATAGATATGCCCGACTTCAAAGGCTATCTTTCCGACCTCGGAGGCCCTTCTGCCAATATGTATGGTATGTCGGGACGTGACAAGACTATATGCGAGAAATGCAAAAGACCTTCGTGCATTAATCCGAAAATATGCCCCAACCTCAACACCGACCATTCCAGACTTCTCGAAATATATCATGCCGTGGATGCCCTTCCAGGCATCAAGAAGAGCTTTATAGGCAGTGGTGTGCGCTACGACCTGTTGTTGCATAAGAGTAAGGATGCGAAAACAAAAGAGGCAGCAATGGCTTACACGCGAGAACTCATAACCAAGCACGTGAGTGGCCGCCTGAAAGTTGCGCCGGAACACACCTCCGATAACGTGCTTCGGCTGATGCGGAAGCCTTCATTTGAGCAGTTTAAGGAGTTCAAGTGCATCTTCGACCGCATCAACCGCGAAGAAGACCTCCGTCAACAAATAATCCCCTACTTCATAAGCAGCCACCCGGGATGTAAAGAGGAAGACATGGCGGAGCTTGCTGTCATAACCAAAGGGCTTGATTTCCATTTAGAACAAGTGCAGGACTTCACGCCAACGCCGATGACTGTCAGCACAGAGACATGGTACACGGGCTATGACCCATACACATTAGAGCCTGTATTCAGTGCAAAGACGCCACGTGAGAAGTTGGCTCAGCGAATGTTCTTCTTCTGGTATAAACCGGAAGAACGTAAGAATATCGAGCAGGAGTTGCGCCGAATAAACCGCCCGGATCTGGCAAGGACATTGTTCCCAAACAACAAACCGCAAGGCGGATATCCTCGCAATTATGAGGACAGAAACCAATATCCAACAAAAAGGAAGCGCACAGATACCCAATGGGGAAGACAAGAGGGCAAGAAAACAAGACAAAGAGATGAAGATAATAGAACGCCGGCTAACAGGCAAACAAAGTCAGGAAGCGTGCGAAGACGGAATAGTCGCCACTAACGACTTCGTGGCAGTGATAGATGGAAGCACGAGCAAAACCCCTAAACGCATATCGGAGGATATGAAAAATGGCAGATATGCGATGCTTCTAATCGGCAAATATATCGCACAAATGCCGGCTCAGACATCCTTGACAGAATTCTGCACGGGTATAACCGGCACGATTTCTGATATATACTGTAGCAAGGGGTTCGATTTGCAACAGCTTTCCCGTAATCCGCAAGAACGGATTACGGCAAGTGCGGTTATCTATTCCAAATATTATAATGAGATTTGGATGGTTGGCGACTGTCTTTGCATGGTGGACGGCAAACTATATGAGAACTCCAAGCCATACGAGGACGTACTTGCAGAGCGCCGAGCCACAATCATCAGGGAGTCGGACAATAAGGAAAAGTTTTTTATCCACGACTCCGCGCGCGACGTTATCATACCCGATATGCTGCGTGCCATGCAAGAACAGAACAAGACTTACGCGGTTATAGACGGCTTCCCAATACAGCAAGACAAGATAAAGGTTGTGAAAGTCAGTGCGGATACCCAAGAGGTGGTGTTGGCATCCGACGGTTATCCGTTTTTATGTCCCACTCTCGCCGAAAGCGAAGCGCGCCTTAAAGAGCAGATAGTCCGAGATCCGCTGAACATAAACACATTCAAGGCTACCAAAGGAATGATGACCGGCAATCTGTCTTTCGACGATAGGGCTTACATACGCTTCTCTATCGCATAGCAAAACCAAGCCTTTTCTTGACCTGCATCCCATCGGCAACCGGCCTTTATAGTTGCTTCGTGAAGCATCTGCGCCGTTTCACGTATTCCGGATCAAACAATTTCCATTGCGAAAGTTCTTTGCTGTTATTTTCCAATTGCGGCCCTGTTTCAGCATGGGTGTAGCCACATAGATGGCATACATTGTATATGTCTTTGAATAACAAGGCGTTCACTCCCATGCCCTGATAATCCGAACGGATAGCAATGAGCATCATATCCAACTTATCCGAACGGCTCATCTTTATCGCCTTCAGCAGATGATACCATCCTAAAGGCAACAGCTTTCCCTTCGTCTTCCTCATTGCTTCCGACAGGCTGGGCATTGTTATCGCCGCTGCCACAAGTTCCTCGTTTTTATTCTCAACGAGTGAGATGCAGCGAGTGTCTATAAAAGGGATATAACTTCTTAAGAAGTAATCAATCTGAGCCGTTGACAACTCGCTGAATCCAAAGAGAGGTGAATAAACGGAATTTAGCAAATTGAATATCTTATGGCCATATCCGCCCTTCATGATTTCGCATTTTGTAACCCTCTTCATGCGGAGGCCAAAGCGTTCTGTTACCAATTTCTCTACGCGGACAAACTTTTCTGGCAATTTATCAGGTATATCAATGCAGATACTTATCCAATCCACCTCCTTTTTATAGCCCAGTTGTTCCAGATATTTCGGGTAATACGGATAGTTATATAGGGTTATTATCGTCGCCTTCTTATCGAAATCCTCAACGAGCATACCCTCTTTGTCAAAGTCGGTAATGCCCATCGGCCCTTGCACATTGGTCATTCCGCGTTCCCGCCCCCAAGTCTCAACTTTCCTGAGCAGTGCCGCCGCCACATCTATATCGTCAACAAAATCGAGGAAACCAAAGCGGACATTCTTCACGTTCCAAGTTTTATTGGCCTTATGGTTGATTATCGCAGCCACCCTTCCCACCACCTTGCCATTTTCATCACAGGCGATAAACGGTTGGACGTCGCTGAACTCCAATCCAGGATTAGATTTCGGAGAGAAGAAATTATGTATGTCGATTTTCAGGTCTGGTACATAATATGGGCAATCTGCATATAAACGATTTCCAAATTCTACAAACTCGTCCATTTCATGCTTATTCCCTACCTCTTTTATGTCTATTTGTCTCATCTTTGTTTCCATAAGAATACTTGCAAGTACAAAGTTACTCATTTTCTTTGAAATATAAGTTCGAGAAAACTAAGATTCTAATTTTCGGATTAGGAACCAGGCTCCAAACATATAATCAGGCATACTTTCAACGAAAAAAAATAATGTCATTTATCCATTTTCTATACTGTCAAAAAACTTTACAAATATATCTTCTAAAACTCGCGTATTTACAATAGAAATCTTTTTTGCCCGAAAATATGCGAAAAAACGGCAGTTTTGGCGGTTTTGTTGTAAAGTGTTGATAATCAGGAACTTAAACCGTGTTTATCTCAAGGCGGCCTTTTTTGATAGTTTTTCAGCATCTTTGAAATTGCAGAAAAAGCCCTTGAAAACCCTCAAAGTAGCCATTCAACCCTCTTCAGTGGCTACCTTAAGCCCTTTGAGTGGCTATCTCAACTGCGTTCAGTGGCTACCTTAACAGCCTTGAGTGGCTACCTTAACAATGTTCAGTGGCTACTTTGAGAAAGCTAACGAACGTTAAATCATGCCAGAATATCCATTTTAGGTGTTTTGGGGAACTGCAATTTTGGGCGAAAAAGCCCCCTTTTTTTGCAAAAAGTGGCACTTAGGGAGCTTTGGAGCTTGATTTTTTGAATTCCAAGACCGAATTTTAAGTATCAAAAAGCATAAAAGAGAGCTTAAGATACTAATATTTAACAGATGTTTACACTAAAATATCTACTTCTCATAGGAGGGATTTTTGATAAGTTTTCTTTACATTTTGAAAGCATTTACTGCGCCTATTCCACCGCAAATACAAACCGCAAGGAATAGTATAGTTGCACTGTTAAGATATATAGTGGAATAAGTTTATCCAGTTCTGATAGGCCGATGGACAAAGTCTTATATATATCGCTGAAGCTGCGTATTGTACCGAAAACCATCCCATATGTGATGGAGCAAACAATGATAACGAACATTATATAAGGTATAATAATCTGTGAGAAACTGCTCGGGTATAAGTGGCCTGTGGCGTTCAACAGTGTTGCGTGGGGTACAACCGTAAGACAAAGCATTATGCAAACGGATATAATGATTTCGGCAAATACAATCCTGATGGCATGACGACGTCGAAACAGATAGGGCATATCGGCAGAATTGCCGGGCGCGTTGCCGTTTTTGACATCGCTTTTTATGACTCCGCAGCTCGTTACGGCACCATAAGCCATAAAAGAAAGTATCAGCCACACAAGAATCGGACTCAAAAGATTCTCGGTGAACGTACTGCAAAACCATCTTATCCCTTCGCTGCTGAGAAGGGAATGGATGGTAAAATCCGGGGCCATAACATTTATCAACCATGAAAAGAATATCAATAGTATCTGTCCTATGGCCAATATTAATGCGCAAACACCTAACAAGCGATTATTCTTCATCGGGCGTAAGATTGTCTATATCTATTATTCGCAATTCCAAGGCTCTGACCGCGAGGCGTGTGGCATTGACACTCATGCCGGCTTTTCCCTCGGGGAAGAGTTTCCTAATGAGCTCGTTTTGTCGTTTCTCGAGACTCTTCACTCCGAAAGGCATACCGCGCAGGTTGGTTATCTGCTCCTTTGTGTAGCCTAAAGCGAGATGTCGAAGGAATCGCTCGTCGTACTCGTCAATCTCATATTCAATCATTGCCTCCTGATGGAGCAACTGTGAACTGACACTTTGCTTGAAACGGCTGACAATACGTTCGAGTATCGGCTGATTGAAAACAAACTTTTTGCCGTTCATCACACTTGCCACATCGCCACTGGTAAGCAGTTCGCCACTTTTTAGGCATATCCCATCGGCACCGGCATCGAGTACGTCAACCCATAGTTTCTCATTGAGAATCTCGCCTGTAAATATAAGCACCTTGATGTCGGGATATGCATCTTTTGTCTGTCGGCATATCTCTACACCGATTGTAGTAGATCCTCCCAAGCCGAGGTCAAGCAACACGAGGTCAGGCTTCTGCTGCTTCATCAGCCGCCAATAGACCATTTCGTTCTCGGCAGTGCCAATGATCTCGGCTTCAGGTATATCGTTTTTGAATATACCTTCGGTACCTTTCAGTTCCAAAGGTACATCTTCGACTATTATTACTCTAAAATTCTTCATGTTTTCTTATTCTTTTTTTATTGTTATATATTGCCAATGTAACGATTATATCTGTTCCTTTATCCGATGGTCGTGCCACGATGCCGCATCCCCGCATATTGCTTGCCTCACCAGTGTCGCGTATTATCTGCCGGCAAAGCAAGTATGGCAGGTTCTTGACACCGGGATAAAACAGCTCGGCGCACTGCTTTTCTGTGAGCGAGAGCGAGTCCATATGTATGTGTAAGTCCACATAACGGCCGTTGCGGTTGCTCAATGAGACACTCAAATTGCTCTTCCCGTTTTCTCTCTTTAGAATTTCAAAAAGATATTCCAGCAAATCAGGGTCGGCAAGTACGGCTATTTCAGAATCTATATCCTTTATTATCTCAGAAATAAGTACGGCTTTGCACATCCTTTTTTGCGTCTCCGCCTGTCGTGTAGCCTGCATACTCAGTATTGTATAAAGCTCTTTATAGAAGGTCGCTAATTCCTTTATCGAATCTATATCTTTATCCTCTGTATCAACAAGTTGCCTTATACGAGAAGGGTAATACATTGTTTCGTGTTTCAGAGTAGAGAGACAGTTGTCGAGAACATTGTTGTTGATATACAGTTTCCCACTCTCGTAATCGGCTCGCCGGCACTCATCCTCCATCAATTCTATGCGCGTCATCTCCTGTGAATATGTCGATACATACTTCGTGAGTGCTGCTTTTATCTGCAAGACTATATCTTTCAAATCCTCCGGAAATCTGTCAGTGCTTATCACCGATATTTCTTTCAATTTGAAATCCGGTGTCTCATCGCCGAGTAGTATACCGTTTATGCGCCTAATCTGTTCTATGCAGAACCTATAATATATGTGATGGCGATAGTAAAGGAAATAATATGCCGGGAAAATCATCAGGAGCAGCAACAACAGAATGACTATCGCAATGTTCTTGTTAGTCTCCGATTTCTGCATTATTCGGCAGTACTCGCCCAACTGTTTGTCGGCAGTAACCTCCTTGAATAGTTGAGTATATACATTGTTACAATAGCGATATAACGACCATTGATGCAATGCGAGAGCCGCCACCGCACTTTCATTGCGGATAGAAAGTATCACATCATAGTTGGTTCTTACGCCGTTTTGAAACCATTTTATCTCGGATGCCTTTTCTGTAACGTTGCCTTCACGCTTCATCAGGTTCTTCGCATCGGTCGGATATTGCTCAATGTAATGGCGGTTGAGATATATCCGGCTGCTGTCGGCAAAGACTAAGGTCCGGGAATAATCGCCGTTGATGTTGCTGAAGTATGCGGAATCGGCAAATGCTGCGGCTTTGTCAAGTGCCGTAGGTTTATATTTGGCTGCGCTCACATTGCAGTACAATCCGGAAAAGAGAAGACACAATACTGTTCTTGCCACTCCTTTAGGCAGCCGAAAGTAGAATCTGCTGCCTTTTCCCGGAGTACTTTCGGCCGCAATCATGCAGACTTCAAACAGACGACTGGTCTTTTTGTACTTGTTTATGATGCCCAAACAATTTACCAGTCCAAAACCATGAGATTTCGGAGCCATAGAATCGCGGGTGTTTTCCACGTCATTCTTTATTGGATTGCGGTCGAATAAGTGATCAAGTTTTTCCTTTTCAATGCCTTTTCCTGTGTCTTCTACCGATATTTCCACATAGTTTGCCGCTGAAGAATCTGCAGAAACCGTTACTTTTTCACCTTTCTCGGTAAACTTACGCGCATTGTCGGCAAGCGTATTTATCATAAACAAGGTCAGTATCTTGTCCGCCTTCACATATTCGGTTGTACTTTCAACTGTGAAATCTATTCCTTTCAATAGGAAACTCATGCTGCCCCGTCGCACGATATCAAATAGTTCGTTGAGCGAAAAAGTCTCTATTTGCAAGCGCAAATCACCTTGCCGTAACTGAATCCATTCTGTCAGAACTGAATTATAGTCATTGATTTTGTCGGTCAACTCACGGATATATTCGTATCTTTCTTGCTGTTGGCCGTTGTCGGTGGTATTCTCCAGATGTCTTATCTCGTTCAGGATGCGGTCGATGAATGGCGTTATGTTATTGACGAGCGACACTTTTGCACGCTGTTCCAAATTGCGTTTCTTATTGCGTATCACATCTATACGCTTCAAAGAACACTCTTCGCTCATCTCTTCATATTTATCTTCCAGATCTTTAATATACACCTCGTTACGTTTTTGCCATTCTTCCAAAGGTTCAAGCAGTGTTTTCAAGAAATTGTTGTTATAACTTTTTTTGCGTAAACGGTCGAAGAAATATAATGAGACAAGAACGATAATGGTCATCATAACTATGGCCGCAATCATCCAGTTCAGTATGTTTGCCGACTTGTCAAGCTGGTCAGCCCGCGCCTCTAACGCCCTATCCTGCCGCGTTCGTTCCTGTATGTCGAGATAAAGGTTTCTGTTGTAGTCGCTACGTGGTTTGTCGTTCATCGCTGAATAAATCACCGAAAACTGCTCACGGATAGATGCAATCAAGTCGGGAGCTTGATTTATGGCTTTATTGGTATTTAATGCATTGTCGAGACAGGCAATAGAAGACTGGTAATCGTTAATGAACCAATAACATTGGGCAAGAGTTCGATATGCTCCGGCTGTCTGGTATACATCTCCATACTTCTTGAAAAGATCAAGAGAGCGCTGCGCAAGATTGCCCGCGAGCAGACTATCCGGCATATTATCGGTATTGATAAACTTTATGTATGGCTGGTTATCGGCTATCAGCCTTTTTCTGTGGCTTGCAACTTGCAGGTGTTCACTGAGAGCCTGCAAGGCGTTAGCTTCCCAAAAGATGTATCCGTAGTGCTTCGCGATAGCATAACAGTTTACCAAATACTCAAATTCCTGCTGGTAGATCTCGTTCTGCGTTCCATCAGTCAACACGTCTCCAGAACCTATATTATAATAATAAGCGAGCAACTGTGCAGTATCGGTTCGTATTCCACCATCTTGCGGTATAGCTGCCATTGCCATTTGCGACTGCTTTCGAAGACCTACATAATAATAATATGTAGAGGTAATGATATTAAACTCCGTGGTAGCATAGACCATACGGTGCTTAAGATGCTCATTAAGCATCCCCTTCTCCTCGTTTATACGCTTGATTCTCAGGTTTGCTTTCTCATGGTAATCGTAAAATTCCTTATTGCGAGACTCCCTTTGGCATAGTCGCATATAATGTATGTCGGCAACAAGAAGTTCTATTTGATTATCAGTAATGCTGGCAATACTGTCGAGTAGCTTGTAAGCTCTTGCATAATCCATCTTGATTATGCTTACAAAGGCAAGGTTGTTGAGTGCTTCCGCCTTGCCTGCATCATAGTGTTCCGACAATGCGAGTGCCTTTTCGGCATACACTTGTGTGGAATCTATATCACGATAATGATAAGCATAAGAAATTTCATTCAGCTTGTCGGCATCATAATTATTAGACGGTGCAGAACAAGATGAATGGGTCAAGAGGACGTATAGTAATAAAATAAAGACCGAAAGGGCATACCACGAGTGTGTGATATTTCCCCTCTCGGTCTTATCCATATTTCTGTTTATCCTCTTGCTTTTGCTATGTAACCAAGTGCTTCTACACATTTGTCGGTAATAGTCTGCCAATTTTCTGCAGCAATAACGTCTTTCGGGAATAGTTTTGAGCCCATTCCAACACAATAAACGCCAGCCTTAATCCATGAAGTAAGGTTAGCTTCGTCAGGAGAAACGCCACCTGTTACCATCAATTTAGACCACGGCATTGGAGCCATAAGGCCTTTTACGAGGTTTGGGCCAAGTACATCGCCAGGGAATATCTTGCACAAGTCGCAACCAACTTCCTGCGCTGCGCCAACTTCTGATACACTTCCACATCCAGGAGTGTAAGCAACGAGACGGCGATTGCATATCTTTGCAATTTCAGGATTGTACAACGGACCAACAACAAAGCAGGCTCCAAGCTGAAGATAAAGGGCTGCCGTAGCCGGGTCAACAACAGAACCAACTCCCATTGCCATTTCCGGACATTCTTTTGCTGCGAACTTAACAACTTCCTCGAATACTTCGTGAGCGAAATCACCACGGTTAGTAAACTCAAAAGCTCGTACGCCACCGTCGTAACAAGCCTTTACGACTTTCTTTGCGATTTCCGCATCCTTATGATAAAACACGGGAACCATTCCTGTCTGACCCATTTTAGTCAATACAGCTATCTTATCAAATTTTGCCATTTGCTTATTTCTTTTTGTTTGTTTATTCAATAAAAAGGTATAGATATATCAATATGGATACTACTATACCTTAATCATATAATTTAACAGTTAGATTCTATTATCTCTGTACACGTCCTGATGCATCGCCTCCAGCAAGTGCCTCAACCTCGCTCTTAGAAACCATATTGAAGTCGCCAGGTATAGTGTGCTTTAATGCAGATGCTGCAACTGCAAACTCAAGAGCCTTGCCCTGATCTTCCGGATATGTAAGCATACCGTGAATAAGACCTCCCGAGAAAGAATCGCCACCACCTACACGGTCGATAATCGGCATAATGTCGTAGCGTTTGCTCTGATAGAACTCTTTTCCGTTGTAGATAAGAGCCTTCCAGCCATTATGTGTAGCAGAGAATGACTCACGAAGAGTAGAGACAACATACTTGAAGCCAAACTCTTTCATCATTCCCTGGAATATTCCATAGTAACCCTCAGCGTCAGTCTTGCCACCTTCAACATCTGCATCCGGCTTAAATCCGAGGCAAAGCTGTGCATCTTCTTCGTTACCGATACATACATCAACATATTTCATGAGTGGTTTCATGATGCTCTGAGCCTTCTCTGATGTCCATAGTTTCTTGCGGAAGTTCAAGTCGACAGAAACGGTTACATTGTGGCGTTTTGCTGCTTCGCAGGCCAAGCGGGTAAGCTCAGCAGCTTTATCACTGATAGCGGGTGTTATTCCGCTCCAATGGAACCAGTCCGCACCTTCCATAATAGCATCGAAATCGAAGTCAGATGGTTCAGCTTCTGCTATAGAACTATTAGCACGGTCGTATATAACTTTAGACGGTCGCATTGATGCTCCGGTCTCCAAGAAGTAGATTCCGAGACGGTCTCCACCTCGTGCAATGAAATCAGTGTGGACTCCGAAACGGCGCAAAGAATTGATAGCGCACTGTCCGATTTCGTGTGCAGGCACTTTACTTACAAAATAAGCGTCATGCCCATAATTAGCAGCACTTACAGCCACATTAGCTTCACCGCCACCATAAACTACATCAAAGAATTCGCTTTGTACAAATCTCTTCTGTCCAGGAGAAGAGAGGCGAAGCATAATCTCGCCCAATGTTACAACTTTAGCCATTTTTGTTTTGTTTTAAATTAATTAGTTGTCATTATTATTATAAGTAAATATAGTGTCCGACTTTACTATTTTGTCTACAAAGTTAGGAAAAAAATACAATCCAGCGAAAGAAATACAATAAAAAAGTACGTTTTCTACAAAATTATCAGTGTGCTTTCACACAATTCAACTTTTATTGTTATTTTTGCAGTGTGCACTATTATATTTTTTGAGACTCAATATATGAAAGAAAGAATCAGAATAAAAGATATTGCTGAACGCGCCGGTGTATCTGTCGGAACTGTCGACAGAGTGTTGCATAACCGCCCGAATGTATCGGCTACTGCATTGGAAAAGGTAAAAAAAGCACTGCAAGAGGCTAATTATCGTCCGAATATGTATGCAAGCGCATTAGCATATAACCGTTCCTATACATTTTATTGTCTGATGCCGGCGCATACTTCCGAAACTTATTGGGTTGAGATAGAACAAGGAATAGATAAGGCAATAGATTTTAGACGCGACTTTCATATCCAAGTTGTTACCAAGTATTATCAACGCTTTGACAACGAATCCTTCATCTCTTTATATGAAGAGTGTCTGGAATTAAAGCCGGACGGATTCGTTATAGTACCGGCTGAGCCTGACGTAACAAAAATGTTGACGGACATATTGCACAGAGATAAAATTCCGTTTGTAATGTTAGATTCCTATATGCCTGAACTAAAACCGTTGGCTTTCTTTGGGCAGGACTCATTCCAAAGTGGATATTTTGCAGCGAAGATGCTAATGTTGATAGCTCATAATCAAAAAGAGATAATGATTATGAAACAAACCAAGAACGGTAGAGTGGCTTCTAAGCAGCAGGAGAACAGAGAGGTAGGATTCAGGCATTATATGGGCGAGTTCTTTCCGGATGTGGTAATTCATGAAGTTGATTTGCCCATGGAGGAAGAAAGAAAACAATATTCCAGTATGTTAGAAGAGTTTTTTACTTCCCATCCAAACGTTCATCATTGCATAACGCTCAACTCTAAAGCCCATATTGTAGGGGAATTTCTACTCACAAACGGATACAAAGGCATACAAATTATGGGGTATGATATGGTAGAAAAGAATGTGAGATGCGTAAAAAACGGCTCTATTTCTTTTCTCATAGCCCAACACGCATATATGCAAGGGTTTTACAGCATAGACACGTTGGTTAAGGCTATCGTCTTGAAGCATAAGGTGCGTGCGGTAAATTATATGCCGATAGAGTTATTGAGCAAGGAAAATATAGATTTTTATCATCGTGAATCTATTTAATATAACAAATGAATATAAATTACAAAAAACAAATTAATCTATGAAACAATCAGCTTTCATCAAAATCAACCCGGCCGACTCCGTGGTTGTATGCCTTCGTCCGATGAGCAAAGGCGAAATTATCGAGATTGGCAACAAAGCAATAATCCTTTTGCAAGACACTCCTGCCGGACACAAAGTGTTGCTTGAGGATGCACCAGAGGGTAAAGATATTATTAAATATGGCTATCCTATAGGACACGCAAAGAAAGATTTAAAGGCCGGAGAGTGGATTAACGAGAATAATCTGAAGACCAATCTTGCCGGCACTCTTACTTATTCATACAATCCGGTCAACGAAACGCTGGCCATAGAAAACGAGGATAAGAGTTTCAAAGGATATGTAAGAAAGAATGGCGAAGTAGGAATCAGAAATGAAATATGGGTTGTGCCCACCGTTGGATGTGTAAACGGCATCGCCGAGGAACTTGTGGCGAGGCTCAAAGAAGCTACCGGAGGCAAAGGCGTTGACGCTATTCACGCTTGGCACCACAATTTCGGCTGCTCACAACTTAGTGGAGACCATGAGAACACTCGGAAGATCTTGCGAGACATAGTGCTTCATCCGAATGCAGGAGCTGTACTGGTTTTGGGCTTAGGATGCGAAAACAATCAGCCTGATGCGTTTATGGAAACTCTCGGCGACTATGATAAAGACCGCATAAAGTTACTTGTAACGCAGAATGTAGATGGCGATGAGCTTAAAGAAGGAATGAAAATACTCAAAAGCCTCTATGATATTGCGGTTAAGGATGAGCGCACGGAAGTGCCTTTGAGCAAATTGCGTATAGGCTTGAAGTGCGGAGGCAGCGACGGATTCAGTGGTATTACGGCCAATCCACTCGTTGGAGAACTCTCTGACTATATTGTTGCACAAGGTGGAACAAGCATACTTACAGAAGTACCGGAAATGTTTGGTGCTGAAACTATACTGATGAACCGTTGCAAAACTCCGGAATTATTTGAGAAAACTGTTTCTCTGATAAACAATTTCAAGGAGTATTTCCTCTCTCATGGTGAGCCTGTTGGCGAGAATCCATCACCAGGAAATAAAGCTGGTGGTATCTCAACACTTGAAGATAAAGCTTTAGGATGCACTCAGAAATGCGGTCGCGCACCTGTTAGCGGAGTACTTGAATATGGCGACAGACTTGAGGCTACGGGGCTTAACCTGCTTTCTGCTCCCGGAAACGACCTCGTTGCGGCAACAGCACTTGCTTCAGCCGGCTGTCAGATGGTTCTGTTCACAACCGGACGTGGCACACCTTTTGGGACATTCGTGCCTACAATGAAGATTTCTACCAACAGCAGATTGTATAATCGCAAACCGAATTGGATAGATTTTAATGCCGGCGTACTTGCCGAAGGTACAGATATGAAATCGCTTCTACCGCAATTTATAGACAAAGTAATAGCTGTGGCAAGCGGTGAAGAGACCCGTAACGAAAAGAATGGATATAGGGAAATATCAATATTCAAGAACGGAGTAACGCTTTAATAATAATTTACAAAACAATCAGGGAGATAATTCTTCCTGATTGTTTCAAATAGAAAGGCAGACAGTTTGAGCAATAAGAAAGGATTCATAATATTATCACCACTTTTGGTGTTTATCGTTTTATATTTGCTACCGTCAATTGCTGCAGGTGATTTTTATAAAGTGCCTATAACGGTAGCATTCATGGTGTCGAGCATATATGCTATTGCCGTGTCCGGAGGTTTACCACTTGCAAAACGAGTACAGATTTATAGCAAGGGTGCAAGCACCGAGAACATGATGCTGATGCTATGGATTTTCGTTTTGGCCGGAGCGTTTGCCAATTCGGCAAAAGAAATGGGAAGTATAGATGCTACCGTCAATCTAACCCTTTCTGTATTGCCAGATAATATGCTTCTTGCCGGTCTGTTTCTCGCAGCTTGTTTTATTTCTTTGTCTATCGGAACAAGCGTAGGAACAATTGTAGCCCTGACTCCTATTGCAGCGGGAATTGCCCACTCTACCGGAGAAAGCATTCCTTTCATCACAGCTATCGTTGTCGGAGGAGCGTTCTTCGGCGACAATCTTTCATTCATCAGCGATACAACTGTCGTGGCGACGCGTACGCAAGGCTGCAAAATGAGCGATAAATTCCGTGTTAATTCATTTATTGTGCTGCCGGCAGCAATCCTTATACTTATTCTGTATATCATAATGGGAGCTGACACGCACACGACGACAGATATTCCCGAAGTAGAATATGTGAAAGTTATCCCTTATCTTATCGTACTTATTGCTGCGGTTTTGGGCATGAATGTGATGGCTGTGCTCGTTATTGGCATTGCCCTGACGGGAATAATAGGTATGATAAATGGCACATACGACTTATATAGCTGGTTCGGCAGTATGGGAACCGGCATTCTCGGAATGGGCGAACTTATAATAATCAGCATTATGGCAGGCGGTTTGCTGGAAATCATAAAGGAAAACGGTGGCATTGATTTTATCATCTCAAAGCTAACGGCCCACGTGCATGGCAAGCGAGGGGCTGAGTTATCTATCGGCTTATTGGTAAGCGTGGTTGATATATGTACGGCAAACAATACGGTAGCAATACTCACCGTAGGCGGAATAGCCAAGCAAATAGGCGATAAATATGGCGTAGACAGCAGGAAATGCGCAAGTATTCTTGACACATTCTCATGCTGCGTGCAAGGACTTATCCCATACGGAGCACAGCTTCTCATGGCAGCAGGATTGGCGCAAGTCAATCCTATATCAATAACGCCCTATCTCTATTATCCTATGGTAATAGGCATGGGCGCATTATTGGCAATTCTTTTACGTTATCCGAAACACTATAGTTGATTATGAATATAGTATTAAGAAATTTCTTTAGTATTCTGCGCTCAGGCGCATTTAATGATGAAGTGGAGATAGAGCCTATGTCCGCACATAAATGGCGCAGGCTCTATCAGATGGTAAAAGCGCAACATTTGAAGCATATATTCGCACATGGCGCCCACAACCATCGTGAGGATAAATGCACGAACCTGCCAAATGACATCCTTGAAAACGTCAACGACATACAGAAACAAGAAGACATACAGGAAATTGCCATAACTGAAAAAGAAGTTCGATTTAGCAGTAGAATCCTTAATCACAGATTGAAAAATGTGATAAACAAAGAACTACACAACATTGACACTTCTATAGAATCCATTGACTTATTGGAAATTATCGTTTTCAATATAACAAGTATGCTGAATAACGGCATTAGTTTGAACGGCATAATAAAACTTGGCAAATATCTCAGAACGCGTGGAGATAAAGTTGACTTCTTGAAAATTGAGGACTGGATAGAGCAACTGCACATTACAAAAATGGCACAACTACAAGGTAGCATACTCATCTCTATGTTCGGATTCGACAAAGAAGAATTGCCGTTCATCAAGAACATTGACAAGAACGCCTACAACCTTACCGTGCGCTCCATTTCCTATCTTGCGGAAGACACGGCAAAGGACTGGGAATCTCAACATAAAGAAAACGGATTTATGAGAAGCAACTCATATCGCTTGCGCAAAAATCTGAAAAGAAGCATAAGATACTATAACTATGCGCCGATGGAAACGACCAGTACGTTCTTTACAAATCTCGGCCGAAGCCTGTCTGAAATAGAGGAATAATCACATATGAGATTTACAAAATCTGCATTTGTCGCCCGTAACATAAAAGCGATAAAATCTTAAAATATTTTGTAAACCTATAATATACACTCCCCCTATTCGCTTATCTTAGGATTATTTCATAACTTTGCATACATGAATATGAAGAAAATAATAATTTTAGCTGCTGTAATATTCTCAGCATTATGCGCTAAAGCACAATATACCATACAATGTGAAGATACCTGTAATCATGTTCACGGATTGGACATGAGCCATTATCAGGGAAATGTTTTTTGGGAAGCCGTTGGCGATAATGGCCGAATGTTCTATGTTTATCTGAAAGCTACCGAAGGAGGCAGCAATATGGACAAGAGGTATGAGGAAAACATATATATGGCTCGCAGGAACGGACTAAAAGTTGGTTCGTATCATTTCTATCGTCCGCGTCAGCCGCAAGAAGAGCAACTGAGAAACTTCCGTGCGCAATGCCGTCCACAGGACCAAGACTTAATTCCGATGATAGATGTTGAGGTAACTTCCGGACTTAGGGCATCAGCCTTGTGCGATTCGCTCCAAAAGTTCCTTATCTTGGTTGAGAAAGAATACCAGCAGAAACCTTTGGTTTATACATATACAAACTTCTATAACAAATACTTGTCAGGAGCACTTGATGGATATAAGCTAATGGTAGCCCAATATAACGACAAAGAACCCGTACTCAATGATGAACATGACATTTTCGCATGGCAATATACAGGAAAAGGGCATATCAATGGCGTGAACGGATATGTAGACAAGAGTCGTCTCTTAGGACGGCATACAATGCGAGAAATCAGGTTTATACACAAAAAGTAGTCCGTATCCCACCTTGATATAATTAATTCACAATAAAAATACTATAAAATAAAATGCTTATAAAATGTCCGGAGTGTGGTCACCAAGTTAGTGACAAAGCTCCTTTGTGCCCAAATTGCGGCGTAGAGATTGCAGGAAATATCAACAGAAATGCGCAAGAAGGAAATACGCAAGAAGGCGGATGTGATAATCGCAATGTACAAAAGAATACCGAAACATCTGTCGACAATCCTGTTATCGTAACACCTGTCGAAGAAGAAGTGATAGCAAAGCCGGTTATTGGCTCAGATTATGAAAATGAATTTGCTGAAGACAAATCTGGAACCAGGCAAAGGAGTACAGGTCATGGAACTATTGTCGTTTCACTTCTTATTGCTGCTATAATATGTGGCATCGGATTATACTTCTACAAGGATGCGGTGGACAGGAATAAAGCAGAAACAACTCCGGCAGACGAAAACTCTACTGTTTCAGATACGGCAGAGACAGCCATCGAGGTAATCCCTTTGGAAGAGAAAGATACTGTTAAAGAAGCAGAGCCAGTAGTAAAAGAAGAGGAACTGAAAGAACCGGAAGAAGCAGAAGAGGAAAAAGAAACCATACCAGAAATTACATCAGCAGAGAAAGCAAAAGCAAAGGAAAGTGTCAGCAAATTCCTGCGCGCATTGAACTCTCATAACAAAGAAGCATTATTGGCATCGGCTACAACTACGATGACTTCGCTGAACGGCAAGAACAACGCCTCGAAGAATGACATATTAAAATATATGATAGACTCTTATCAGGCTGATGTAAAAAGTCTCACATGGTCGATAGACGATGTGGCAGATGTAACAAAAGAGCATTCTGCCGATGGAATCCCCGAATACAAGATTACGCTCAAAGCCACCAAAGAGACAGAGCGAGAAGGTGGAACATCAAAACATAAATTCAACATAAAAGCGACTGTTGCTGCCGACGGAAAGCTATCGGCAATCAACATCGCAAGAGATTAACAAACGAAATTAGCTGTTCCGCATTTGTTGGAGCAGCTCTTTTTGTTTTTCGCTAAGGCTTGTTGGCAGCTTTACATTATAAGTTATGATAAGGTCGCCAAAGGAACCATCTCCTCTGTCATACCCTTTCCCGCGCAAACGCGCTTTTGTACCAGGCTGTGTTCCCGGCTTTATCTTCAGTTTTAACTTCTGTCCAGAACTCAACTGGATTATAACTTCGCCTCCGAGTAATGCTGTATATAAGTCAATATTCACGTTTGCGTTCATTTCTCCCGAGTTTCTTTCAGCATTAAAACCGCCTGTAAATTTTGAACGGGCTCCCTGTCCAAACAAATCGCGGAAGAAAGAACTGAATCCTCCCCCACTGCCAAAACTGCCAAAGTCAAATCCTTCAAAAGTCGAACCTCCTCCAAATCCGCCTCCTTTGGCATTCTCAAAGGTCTCTGCATTGCGCCATTGTTCTCCATATTGGTCATATTTTTTGCGCTTTTCCGGGTCGCCTATCACGTCGTATGCCTCGCTCAAGGCTTGGAACTTTGCTTTCGCTTTTGGGTCATTTGGATGCAAATCCGGATGGAACTGCTTTGCACGCTTACGGTATGCCGCACGAACATCCTTCTGAGGGATATTCCTGTCTACTCCAAGTATTTTGTAATAATCTATAAATGCCATACTCTATCCTCCCTATTATCTTATTATAGTTCTAAATTCTTGATAGCAAAAGCTATGCCGAACTAAAAAAATGAAGACATAATGTCGCAGATATTTATCTTCTCATATTTTCAAACAAAGAAGATTTTGATTGAAAATACACGAGTTTCAGAATATATAGTTGTAAAGATAATGACAGTAGGAAAAAATAATATTGAGCCAAAGAATAAACATAAAATAGTTACTATGCAGAAGCTGTCAAGACATCTGCGGGGCATATCACCATATTAAATAGGTAAAAAGGTTATTTTTATGAAAGAAAGAAAAATAAAAGATGTATCTTTGCACCACAAAAAGTCCCGAATAAATTATTGAAACATAAAAGATATGAAGAAAAAATTAGAAAAAGTACTTGTGCTTGGCTCAGGTGCCTTGAAAATCGGACAGGCTGGCGAATTCGACTATTCAGGTTCGCAGGCTTTGAAAGCATTGCGCGAAGAAGGAATCTCGTCTGTGCTTGTCAATCCTAATATCGCCACGATACAGACATCGGAAGGTATCGCAGACAAGGTCTATTTCCAGCCCGTGACGCCCTATTTTGTCACAGAGATTATAAAGAAAGAGCATCCCGACGGCATACTCCTCGCTTTCGGAGGACAGACAGCACTCAACTGCGGAACAGAACTTTACACCACCGGTGTGCTCAAGGAATATGGCGTTGAGGTTTTGGGAACATCTGTCGATGCCATAATGTATACCGAAGACCGAGACCTGTTTGTGAAGAAACTCAACGAGATAGAACTCAAGACCCCGATAAGCGAGGCGGTAGAGAATATGGAAGACGCTCTCGCAGCGGCTCGCGAGATAGGCTATCCGGTGATGATTCGCTCGGCATACGCGCTCGGCGGACTCGGATCGGGCATCTGCAAAGACGAGGAGGTGTTCACGGAACTGGCGGGCAGCGCATTCACTTTCGCTCCGCAGGTGCTCGTGGAAGAGTCACTCAAGGGCTGGAAAGAGATTGAGTTCGAAGTTATCCGCGACGCTAACGACCATTGCTTCACGGTGGCATCTATGGAAAACTTCGATCCGCTCGGAATACATACAGGTGAGTCGATAGTCGTAGCTCCTACATGTTCGCTTACGGATGAGCAGGTAAAAATGCTTCAGGAAATTTCCATCCGCTGTGTACGTCATCTCGGCATCGTAGGAGAATGCAACATCCAGTTTGCCTTCAACGCGAAAACAAACGACTATCGAATAATTGAAGTCAATGCGCGTCTGAGCCGTTCATCGGCATTAGCATCTAAAGCAACCGGCTATCCGTTGGCATTTGTAGCTGCCAAGATAGCCCTCGGCTACACTCTCGACCAAATCGGAGAAATGGGAACGCCAAATTCAGCTTATACCGCGCCGCAACTTGACTATATGATATGCAAGATTCCACGCTGGGATCTCACGAAGTTTGCTGGCGTGAGTCGTCTTATCGGTTCATCGATGAAGTCGGTCGGCGAGATAATGTCCATCGGACGGTCGTTCGAGGAGATGATTCAGAAAGGCTTACGAATGATTGGGCAGGGTATGCACGGATTCGTTGGAAACGACCACACACGCTTCGACAATCTTGACGAAGAATTGGCGAACCCCACAGACTTGCGTATCTTCGCCATCGCACAGGCCTTTGAAGATGGCTACAGCATAGAGCGTATAGAAGAACTTACAAAGATTGATCCGTGGTTCCTGCAAAGGTTGAAAAACATTGTAGACTTGAAGCATAAGTTACAGCAATACAACGCATTAGAGGAAATACCTACAGAATTGCTGAAAGAGGTAAAAGTTGCCGGATTCTCTGATTTCCAGATAGCGCGTTTTGTACTGAAACCTACATCGGGAAATATGGAGAAAGAGAACCTCGAGGTGCGCAAATACCGCATACAAAAAGGTATTCTGCCGGCAGTGAAGCGCATCAACACAGTGGCAGGCGAGCATCCAGAACTGACAAACTATCTCTATTTCACGTATGGCGCAACCAGCCATGACATAGACTACTACAAAAATGAGAAGTCGGTTGTTGTTCTCGGCTCGGGTGCTTATCGTATCGGCTCTTCTGTAGAGTTCGACTGGTGTTCGGTGAATGCCATAAATACAGCACGTAAACTCGGATATAAGTCTATCATGATAAACTATAATCCAGAAACAGTATCTACCGATTATGATATGTGTGATAGGCTATATTTCGACGAGTTGTCGCTTGAGCGTGTACTTGACGTAATAGACCTTGAGATGCCGAAAGGTGTCATCGTGAGTGTTGGCGGTCAGATTCCAAATAATTTGGCAATGAAACTTCACCGCCGTGGCATACCTGTGCTCGGTACATCGCCTATTGATATCGACCGTGCGGAAAACCGTGACAAGTTCTCGGCAATGCTCGACAAATTGGGAATAGACCAGCCGGCATGGCGCGCACTAACCTCATTCGACGATATCAAGGAGTTTGTAGATAAAGTAGGATTTCCTGTTTTGGTTCGTCCGTCATACGTATTATCGGGGGCGGCAATGAACGTATGCTACAGTTTGGAGGAACTGGAACGCTTCCTGAAAATGGCAACGGAAGTAAGCAAGGAGTATCCGGTCGTAGTATCGCAGTTTATGCAGGAGACAAAAGAGATTGAGTTCGATGCAGTGGCTGATAAGGGACAAATCGTGGAATATGCCATCTCCGAGCATATCGAATATGCCGGTGTACACTCTGGAGACGCTACAATGGTATTCCCCGCGCAGAATATATACTTCTCTACCATAAGACAGATAAAGAAAACAGCTTGTAAGATAGCGGAAGAGTTAAATATAAGTGGTCCATTCAACATACAGTTCCTTGCTAAGAATCGCGAGATAAAGGTTATAGAATGTAACTTGCGTGCTTCTCGTTCGTTCCCGTTCGTGAGCAAAATCTTGAAACGTAACTTCATTGAGACGGCAACAAAGATTATGCTCGACGCTCCATACACCAAACCGGACAAGAGTGAGTTCGACATAGACAGGATTGGTGTGAAGGCATCACAATTCTCATTTGCCCGTCTACAGAATGCCGACCCGGTACTTGGCGTTGATATGTCTTCCACTGGTGAGGTAGGATGTCTCGGTGACGATATGAACGAGGCGCTTCTCAATGCCCTCATCGCAACAGGATACCGTATCCCGGAAAAGCATATCCTCATGTCTTCAGGAGGCGCGAAAGGCAAAGTGTCACTACTGGAACCAGCCCATCAGTTGATAAAGAAAGGCTTTGAAGTCTATGCCACGGCAGGAACTGCCAAATTCCTGAACGAAAATGGCGTGCCTGCAATAGCCGTTGGATGGCCCGACGAAAATTGTGAAAACAATGTGATGGATATGATTGCCGATCATAAATTCGATTTAATAATAAATGTTCCAAAGAACCGAACAAGGCGTGAACTTACAAACGGTTACCGCATACGACGCGGTGCCATAGATCACAATATTCCGCTCATGACAAATGTGAGATTGGCGAAAGCCTTTATCGAAGCGTTATGTACAATGAAGCAGCAGGATATAAAGGTAAAGAGCTGGCAGGAATACAATGCATAAATTATTGCTGTCCGCTAAAAGGACTTCATTTACTCATGGTTATTATTGCCTAAATGCAAAAACAAGATAACCAAAAGGGCTGATACCTCGCAAGAAGTACCAGCCCTAAATTTGTATCGCTCATAGCGGTTACGAGCATTTTGGACTTAGTATTTAAGCTATTTGAATGCAGTAGTTAAGCAATTGGGGTGCAGTAGTCGAGTAATTTGGGTGCAGTACTGGAGTATTTCGGGTGTAGTACTCGAGTAATTCAGGTGCAGTACTGGAGTAATTCAGGTGCAGTACTCGAGTATTTCGGGTGCAGTACTCACGTATTTTGTACTTAATGTAATATTGAGCTAAAGAAATAGGCATAAAAAAGAGTCATATCAAACTCTATATAGAGAATTGATATGACTCTTAATCGTTATTACATATAAAATCTTTCTTTGTTGGAAATGAAGTTACCATCACTCCGACAAAGAAAAGATGTTATTTATTAGTCTAACCACTTAACGTAGCTGAAGTCCTGACGGTGAGGAAGTTTATCGCACTTAGGATACATACGTACACAAGCCTTATATGTACCTGCATGATCCGGCTCAAACTTGCACTCGAAGGTGTAGAGGTTTCCTTCCTTCTTTACCATCTCAAACGGACGAACAGTATGGATAGTAATCTCATCCTCTGCGTCGTTCTTGATTGATACCAATTCAAGACCTACCGCATCATTGAGTCCCTGCTCATCTATTACGTAAGTCAACTTATATGCGTTACCTGTCTCGCTGTCGATAAGGGCAGAAGTGTCCTTAGATACGACATTGATTGAATCCCAACGCTCAGCAACGGTTTCTTTCCAACTTGCAATCTCCTTAGCAAGAGCATTGTCATTCTTAGAAAGTGCCTCGAAACGAGTAGCCTGATTGGTGTAGAACTTGTCATAATAATCGTCAAGCTGACGCTTCATAGTATAGTGAGGGGCGATTGTTGCGATAGAGTTCTTCACAACTTTCAGCCAGTCTGAGCTATATGTCTTGCCGTTGTCCTTGTTGTAATACAATGGAATGATTTCGTTCTCAAGGAGTGAGTAGATTGTTGCAGCATCAAGCTGATCCTGATAGCCCTGATTCTGGTATGTACGCTTCTGTGGGAGAGCCCATCCTGCGCCCTTACGATAACCTTCAACCCACCATCCGTCGAGGACAGAAAGGTTTACAACACCATTCATCTCAGCCTTCTCACCTGATGTACCAGAAGCCTCAAGAGGACGTGTCGGAGTGTTCATCCAAATATCAACGCCAGAAACGAGACGACGTGCAAGCTGCATATCATAGTCTTCGAGGAAGATGATTTTGCCAAGGAATTCTGGACGCTGGCTTATCTCGAATATCTTCTTAATCAGCCCTTGTCCTGCGCCGTCAGCCGGGTGAGCCTTTCCTGAGAAGAAGAACAATACAGGATGCTCAGGATCGTTGACAATCTTAGAAAGACGGTCCAAATCAGTGAACAGCAAATGAGCACGCTTGTATGTTGCAAAACGACGGCAGAAACCAATCATAAGTGCGTTTGGATTGATACGCTCAAGCAGAGAAACCACACGTGAAGGGTCACCCTGATTCTTCAACCATGTTTGCGTGAACTTCTCGCGGATGTATGTAATCAACTTCTGCTTCAAAGTCATACGTGTTTCCCAAATTTCCTCATCTGGAACATTGTATATAGCATGCCATATATCTTCGTTGCTTTGGTCGCCCATAAACTTCTTATCGAAGTATTTGTCATAAACCTTGCGCCATTCTGTAGCTGTCCATGTCGGGAAGTGAACACCATTGGTAACATATCCTACGTGGTTCTCTTCTGGATAGTATCCCTTCCAAATTGAAGAGAACATCTTTTGGCTTACCCAACCGTGGAGCTTACTTACACCATTTACCTCTTGGCAGGTGTTACAAGCGAATGTAGACATACAGAATCTCTCGCTGTGGTCCTCCGGATTGATACGTCCCATTCCGATGAACTCATCCCATGTGATTCCAAGTTTTGCAGGATAACCACCCATGTATTTTCCGAAGAGAGCCTCGTCAAAATAGTCGTGGCCGGCAGGAACCGGAGTATGAACAGTGTACAAAGAAGATGCGCGTACAAGTTCCAATGCTTGGTTGAAGTTCAAGCCTCCATCGATATAATCACAAAGACGCTGGAGATTGCAGAGCGCTGCATGACCTTCGTTGCAGTGATATATCTGCTTTGTAATACCAAGTTTCTTCAATGTGAGGATACCACCGATACCGAGCAGAATCTCTTGCTTCAAGCGGTTTTCCCAATCACCACCATAAAGAGAGTGAGTGATAGGCTTGTCATATTCCGAGTTCATTTCATTGTCTGTGTCAAGCAGATAGAGCTTTACACGACCTACATTAACGCACCATACGTAAGCGTGAACCTGATAGTTCATATATGGAACGTCAACAACCAAAGGTTCTCCGTTCTCGTCCAACTGGCGAACGATAGGTAGAGAGTTGAAGTTCTGAGCGTCGTAGTTGGCAATCTGCTCACCGGCCATGCTAAGGCTCTGCTTGAAATATCCATAACGATAGAGGAAACCTACCGCGCACATATCAACATTAGAATCTGACGCCTCCTTAATGTAGTCTCCGGCAAGCATACCAAGACCACCTGAATATATCTTCAATGTCTGATTGAGACCGTATTCCATACAGAAGTATGCTACAGACGGACGCTTGCTGTCCGGCTTAACATCCATATATTTGCGAAACTGCTTATATACATCTTTTACTTCTTTCATAATGGCACGATCCTTCACGATAGCTTCCTTGCGCTCATAGCTAAGACGGTCAAGAAGCATCACCGGATTGTGTCCAACTTTCTCATAAAGTTCTTCATCAAGACTCTTCCACATATTGCGAGCTTCGTAGTTCCAAGCCCACCACATATTATGTGCAAGTTCATCAAGACATTTCAATTCTTCTGGAAGCTTTGACTTTACCGTAATCTCTTTCCAAAGAGGGGCATTTGAATAGTCAGATTTGATTTTCATAATTGCTTGTATTTGTTGTTATTAATTCTTTATTTTTCTTTCATTAGCTTTAGCTAAAGCAATGTCATAAGCGTCATAATAGAATTCTATGAATTCGCACCATAACGCTTTCTTTGAAAGCTTGTCTGCATTCGCACGACATTTCTTTATTTGCACATCGGTCATATTCGAGAATTTGCTTACCGTATCTTTTATAACATCGGCAACTTCTGAATAGTTGTAATCTGTTCTGTGTATCACCTTTACGCCGTCTTCGATTTCGCTATATTCACCTTTTTCACTGTTTGCCCAAAGGCCAAAGCCTGCGAGATCTGTGGTAATACAAGGTACTTTGAAAGCGATTGCCTCAAGCGGAGTGTATCCCCAGGGCTCATAATAAGAAGGATAAATGCACAAGTCATTTCCAAGCACAAGGTCATAATATGACATATTTATCACACCATCATTGCCGGTAAGATAACAAGGAAGGAAGATTATCTTCACTTTATCATCTTTTAAATTGTGCATATCAAGATATTTTAGCATATCAAGTACATTGTCGTGGCTCATATTGTTAAGCCAATGAGTAACCATAGGAATCTCCAAAGGTGTGTCGAAAGTCTGATTAGAAGCCAAGCGGTCTGTCAAATCTTTTCGAGGCTCACCAACCCAACCCGGTGTTTCAATAAAAGCGATGATATTTTTGTTCAGATTCTTGTCGCGTTTCAAGCGGTTCATAGCCTCAATATAGACATCAATTCCTTTATTACGGAACTCATAACGTCCACTTGTAGAGATAATCAAAGTGTCATCTCCTAAGTCTGTGCCCAACAATGCGTTAGCAACATTTAGCAGACGTTTTCTTGCTGCCTTCCTTTTCTTTGTAAATGTCGCACCTTTAGGTATGAAATTATTTTCAAATCCATTAGGAAGGACTTTGTCAACAGACTTATCCAACAACTCTTTACATTCATTTGCAGTTATCTCGCTGACAGTAGTAAAGCAATCAACATATTTCGCAGTCTGCTTTTCTATCGAATGTTTGCTTTGCATATTAAGTTCTCCGGCCATTTGGTCTCCATTATATGCAAAAAGATAATCATATAATGGCTTATTATTTCCGGCGATACTTCTGCCTATGCTTGTAGCATGAGTTGTAAATAATGTAGCTATCTGTGGAAGTTTGTGATGAATGTATAAAAGTCCAAGTCCTGTCATCCATTCATTTCCATGATAAACTACAGATTTGGAATCATCGAGATAGTATTTATAAAAACTTTCTACAACTTTTGCAGCAGCATAAGAGAACATAGACGCTTCATCGTAGTCGCCATAAGAATGCAAACTATCTACTCCGTATAGTTCCCACATCTTACCGTAAATGTTGTTCTTCTCTCTGTAAAAAGGTTCAAAGTCAACAAGTATCGAAATAGGCTCTCCTGGAATATCCCATCTACCTATTTTCAAACTAAGCCCTTCTGTATCTGCTTTATTTTTCCAATCTTCAAATAATGTTGGTTCTTCTATAAAGTAAGGACTTGAAATGTCATGCCAACAGTTAGGTCCGATAAAGATTATCCTATCTTTCATCTTATCCTGTAATGTTTTTGCACGCGTTGAAAGAACTGTATAAATTCCACCTACCTTATTACAAACCTCCCAACTTGATTCAAAAATATAATCTGGAAGCATTCTACCTTTTTTCATATATAACATTATAAATGCGGTGCAAAGATACTAAAAAATACTTAAATACAGATACTAATAGATTTATTTTTTGTGTTTATTTATTCAATATTGATTATAATCACATACAGCTTCGATATTCTTTAGAATCGAAGCTGTATATAAATACATTTTTATGTACTATTATTTGAATTTCTTTTTATTCAAATTTTGCGCCATCAAAGAAATAAAACTTTATTTTCTTATTTTGTGGAATGGTTGGTTTAGCATATATTCCATTCAAAATAAGAATTTTGGTTTTAGCATTAACAGGTGCGGCAGTAATGGCCTCCTCTGGTGTCATATAATTACCGGTTCCATTTGCGGCCACTATATAATCGTAATGGCGTACATATTTTTTCAGTGCAGGAATGGTTTCTGATACAGCATCGGCAATAGCAGATGCTACGACATGAGCCCCATATACATTATAATGTGTATTATCTTGCCTTCCTTTTGGCAGGCTGTGGTGTTCACCAGGACGGAACCACATATGCAAACGGCGAGAACCTTCTACGCCAAGCCCTTGTTCTATCTCATAAGTAATCTTGTTTGCATCTATAAATAGGCAGCCGGTTTCATTCGCGACATTCTTTACAGATTGCAAATAAGCCCCGTGAGTGTCTACAAGAGTGTCGCTATTGACCTTCTCTCCCAGATATGTTGTATTACGCAACAACTCGTCATCATCTTGTGTATCAGGAACAAGATAAAAGTTCCGACGTACCACAGGAGTAAAGAGTACCGGTATTCCTCCCTTTTCAATAGTCTGATTTATAAAAAGTTTGAGGTTAGCATCATAAGTTGAGCCGGGATCTGTATGCCGCTCCGGCTGTGGCTTCTCATCATTATGCCCAAACTGGATGAATACATAATCTCCCGGTTTAATGCGTTCCAACACTTTTTTCCATCTCCCTTCTGCAATAAAACTTTTTGAAGAACGGCCATTAACAGCATGATTGTCAATTCTAATGTCCTCTGAGAAGAAACCTTGCAAGACCATTCCCCACCCTCTTTCTTGTTTTTCTCCAGATATATCTTTGTTTGCAGCCGTTGAATCACCAATTATAAAAATTGTTGTAGCAGCTTTGCGGGCACTTGTTAGCAACAATATTGCAACAATTGAAAATAGTAAAATTGCTGTTTTCTTCATTTCCTTATAAAGTTTTTAAGTTGAGATTGTCTTTTGTATAATAAGATAAAGGCAGAATAAGAATACTTTTTACAGTATCTTATTCTGCCTTAAAATATTATATAGTCTGTAAGAATTCGTCTGGAGTAACAAGTTGTTGCTCTCCTGTAATCATATTCTTAAGAGTTATTTTACCCTGTTCCATTTCATTCTCACCAGCAAGAACGACATAAGGAATCTGCTTGGCATTGGCATAACTCATCTGTTTCTTCATCTTTGAAGTATCCGGATATATTTCTGTCCGTATTCCGTTTTCACGTGCTTTAGCTACTATTGGCAAACAATATTCTGTTTCTTTTTCTCCAAAGTTTATGAAAAGCACTTGAGTTCCTGTTATACTTTCTTTTGGATACAAATCGAGAGTATTCAAGACATCGTATATACGGTCTGCCCCAAAAGAAATACCAACGCCACTAAGTCCCGGCATTCCAAATATTCCCGTAAGATTGTCATAGCGTCCACCACCGGTAATACTTCCCATTGGGGTGTCAAGAGCTTTTACCTCAAATATTGCTCCTGTATAATAATTGAGACCGCGTGCAAGGGTCAAATCCAACTGAATCTCATTTTTAAGCCCCATAGCCTTTAGCTTATCAAGTATGAAACGTGTTTCTTCAACACCTTTCATTCCTGTTTCGGAGCTTTTCAACACATCAGCTATAGTGTTTAATTTTGATTCGTTGGTACCCTCAAGCAATATTATTGGCTGCAATTTTTGTACTTGCTCTTCTGAAAGTCCGTTATTAAGCAATTCTGCATTAACATTATCTATTCCGATCTTGTCAAGTTTGTCTATTGCGACCGTAATATCAACAATCCTATCGGCAGCACCAATAACATCAGCTATTCCCGTAAGAATCTTGCGGTTATTTATCTTTATCTGTACACGGATGCCGAAACGTGTAAATACAGTATCAACTATCTGCATCAGTTCAACTTCATTAAGAAGTGAATCTGAGCCAACTACGTCTGCATCACACTGATAGAACTCACGGTAGCGTCCTTTTTGGGGACGGTCTGCTCGCCAAACAGGTTGAATCTGATAGCGTTTGAATGGCAATTGCAATTCATCGCGATGCATTACGACATATCTGGCAAATGGAACAGTAAGGTCGTAACGCAATCCTTTTTCACATATTTGAGAAGCAAGGCGCAAGACGTTGCGCTCAACCAGTTCTTCATCAGATAATTTATTAAAGAAATTACCGGAATTAAGAATTTTAAACAACAACTTATCACCTTCCTCTCCGTATTTTCCCATTAAAGTTTGCAATGTTTCCATCGCTGGCGTTTCTATCTGTTCAAAACCATAAAGAGCATAGACGTCACGTATGGTATTGAATATATAGTTACGCTTTGCCATCTCAACGGGAGAGAAATCGCGCGTACCCTTAGGTATTGATGGTTTATTCATCTTTCAATCTTTATTTTCTTACGATTGTCTGTTCTCTATCCGGACCAATTGATATGATTTTAATCGGTGTTTCAAGTTCTGCCTCCAAGAATTTAACATAATTGAGGAATGCTTCCGGGAACTGGTCCTCTGATGTAAATTTAGTCATATCGGTTTTCCAACCAGGCATCTCTTTATAAACCGGCTCTATACCGTCTTCTATATTGTATGGGAAATAATCTATCTCCATACCATTTTGTTTATATGCAACACACGCTTTAACAGTCTCAAAACTATCAAGCACATCACTCTTCATCATGATAAGATGTGTTACACCATTTACCATGATAGCATACTTCAATGCCACGAGGTCTATCCAGCCGCAACGACGCTCACGGCCGGTAACAGCTCCATATTCATGACCGAGGTTTCGTATTGTTTTTCCAGTTTCATCGAAAAGTTCTGTCGGGAATGGTCCAGCACCAACACGTGTGCAATAAGCCTTCATAATACCATACACATTACCAATCTTATTCGGACCGACGCCCAGACCGGAACACGCTCCGGAACAGATTGTATTTGAAGAGGTAACGAACGGATAACTACCGAAGTCCACATCAAGCATCGTGCCTTGTGCGCCTTCGCAAAGGATAGATTTACCCTCACGTATGATTCTGTTAATCTCATGTTCGCTATCCACAAACTTGTATTGCTTCATGTATTCCACACCGGCCATCCAGTTGGCTTCCACGGTTTCTAAGTCTTTGAAGTCATCAAAGTTTAATGCTTCCAGCATTTTCATGTGGCGTTCTTTACATTCCGCATATTTCGCTTCAAAGTTTTCAAGAATATCGCCAACACGTAAACCATTACGACTTATCTTATCTGTATATGTAGGGCCAATACCTTTGCCTGTTGTGCCAACTTTGTTTTTTCCTTTAGCAATTTCCAATGCCTTATCAAGCAATCTGTGAGTCGGCATTATCAAATGAGCCTTTTTAGAGATGTAAAGGCGTTCTTTGAGATTATGTCCACTAAGTTCTAATCCTTTTGCCTCATCCATAAAAAGGTCCGGAGCCAAAACCACGCCATTACCAATTATGTTAACCTTTCCACCCTGAAAGATACCGGAAGGAATACTACGCAATACATACTTCTGGCCTTCAAACTCAAGAGTATGTCCTGCATTAGGTCCTCCCTGAAAGCGGGCTACTACATCATAGTGAGGTGTGAGAACATCAACAACCTTACCTTTACCTTCATCGCCCCACTGGAGTCCCAGTAAGACATCTACTTTACCTGTATTCATTTATTATCTTGTTTCTGTTGTTTCAAATTATTTTTCTTTCGTGTTATGCGCGACTGGCACATTGAGCATACCCCATATATATATAACGTGAAGCCATCTTTACGGAAGCGTCGCAATTTGGTATGCTCTATTGCATCTGCGATTTCTTTAGAAACGACTTCCGTAACACTCCCACACAAAGTGCAAACCTGATGTATATGATTTTCATTATGATAACAAGCCTCATATTTAGTTTGCCCAATAAAACGATGGCGTATGACAAGACGAAGCTCGATGAACAGCTTCATTGTATTATATAATGTAGCACGTGACACTCGAAAGTTTTCTTTTTCGAGTATGTTGCCAAGTTCTTCGAGCGTAAAGTGTCCTTCAATATTATACGCAGCATCAAGTATGGCGTACCGTTCAGGCGTCTTACGCAAATGGTTTAGCTCAAGGTAACTCGTAAGAATTTCCTTGACCTCCTTTATCAGGATATCCTTTGTCACGTCAACACAGATTAAATTCGCACAAAAGTACAAATTTTAATGCAAATAAAGATACTGGACTATCAAAAAAACGTTAAAACGTAGTTTACAACAATTCCGGCAACACATTTCTGACTATTTGCTCATAAGTTTCTCCTAAATCGCAAAAGTGGGAAACACTATTTGCTACCGCGTGTTTCAAGACAATATTATCAGTATTAAATGCCACCAGGGCTTGATCAATAAATTCATTTACCCCTCGTTCATCTGGTTGTCTACCTTTCGCAAACAATCGCGCAAATAAATGGAATCCGCTCAACTGCCTGTATATATTCTCAGAAGCCACCCATTCGTATGCAAGTTCTGGGGCAAAATCGAGATATTGATATAGGTTGAAGACTGCCATTTCTGCAATCTCTTGCGTCGCTGTTTGTTCTACCCATAAATTTACAAGATCATGCGACATCTTTTCCACCGGCATAATCAGCGTCGCCAATATCTTACATTCTCTGACATTTTCTTTCCAAAGTTCTACGGCAAGTTGGTAGTCCTTGCCATATTCGCCTGCCAAATTCTTTATATCAGAGAATTGTATTCCCCAATTTATCTTATAACTAAGGCCTTTTTCACGCATCGAATGCGATGCCACACCGTTCATAAGCAAACGGAATGAACGTTTGATACTTTTTACCTTATTGTTTGTTTCTTCGTTTATCATATTAATGTTGAGTATTCTTTACTATATCGAAGCATCTGCTCAGTATATGTTTCTGTATAGTCCAAATCCACATCTACGACTTTGCCCTCGGAATCTTTTACAAGAGACATTTTAGGATTCAAGAAGCCTTTATATGGGGCAATATTAAGCGAAGCATACCTTTCAAGCATTTCTTCATGCAAGCCTTGATTAATATTTACAGCATACTTCTCGACAAGTTCTCTTGCTGCTTCGAAGTCTCCTGTACTCTTTATTCGTTGCACTTCTGCAAGTAGCTTGGCAAAACAATCACGTAATGTTCCATAATCATTTATGCGTACAAATGTCTTTCCGTTCTCTTTTACAAGTTCAACGGCTCCCCCACTGTGCTCAAGTGTCCAATATGCAATAAGAGCGCGATTCCTCATGTGGGCTTCCTCTATACAATTTCCTTGTTTGATACGAACGAGTTGTGTCATCAGACCGTTCATCATATACGTATAATACTGCGACTTATAAGCTTCCATATTAGGAGTAAGACCTAAATCAACAAGTTTCTTGTCTGCTATATAATACAATCCAAACAAGTCGGCCCTCGCCTCCTCTATTACGTTACCATAGGCTTTTAGGGCATCCGGACTCACGCCTTGTAATAGTCTGCCACTACCATGTCCAAGACATTCATGCAAATCTGTATGCAGGTCATCGCATATATCTCCCCATTTATTTATCTCGTCAAGGACAGTCTCGTTTATTACAAACTCTTTAAGAAAGCCATTATTTCGACCGACGGCATTATATGCCTCCGTAAGATTACTTATCGTTACGCTTTTACTTCCATATTCCGCCCTAATCCAATCAGCGTTAGGCAGATTTATGCCTATTGCCGTAGAAGGATATTCGTCGCCACCAAGCATTGCCGCACATACAACACTTGCCACGACTCCTTTAACAATAGGTTTGCGGAAACGCGGATCTACCGGACTGTTATCCTCAAACCACTGCGCATTATCACTTATTGTCTGCGCACGTTTTGTCGCCTCAAGGTCTTTTATCTCTACTATGCCTTCCCACGAAGCCTTTATTCCGAGTGGATCGCCATATACTTCTATGAATCCGTTTATGAAATCGATTAATCCATCATGGGTGCGCACCCACTCTATTGAATAATCGTCAAAATCGCCCAAATCACCTGTCTCATAATATCTTATGAGCAATTCTATTACTTTTTTCTGCTTATCAGATTCGGAATATTCAGCAGCCTTAGACAACCAATATATTATTTTTGAAATAGCAGCTCCATACAATCCGTCTGCTTTCCATACTATCTCTTTTATTTCTCCTGCATCCTTTACGAGCTTTGAATTGAGTCCCCATGATGGTTCTCTATCTTCATTTGTGCTTTTAGAAGCATAGAAATCCTCAACCTCCTTCTGACTTACACCCTCATAATAATTGCAGGCCGATGTCTCAACAAGGTCTTCACCATTAGCCTTATTGACCCGCTTTGGCATAACGGCAGGATTGAATATAATAGGGAACAACTCGCCAATGACAGACTCCAACGTCTCGTCACGCAACGAATCAGCATTTTTTGAAAGAACGACTTCTAATTGTTCTTTCAAAAATTCCTTAGTAAATTCCGGTGAGAACTTATCACAGCCATAATGATGATAAATTCCATTAGAGAACCATACTCTCTTAAGATACAATTCTAATGACTTGAAATTTTTATCTTCTCTCTGACCTTCATAATTTAAATATACAACTTCGAGTAATCTCCTTATTCTCAAATTGTACTTACCAAACTGGTCAAATGTTATGTCTCGCCCATACAAAGTAGCTTTCGCGAGGCAATATACCAAACATTTCTGATTTAGAGAGAGAGATTTGAAATCTTTCAGACGATAGCGTAATAGTTGCAAGTCTGCAAAATGTTCGTCTGCATAAGAAAATTCGCCCCTCATTCTTTATTCATTTTATTTCTGTTTTTACCTGTTTTTTAGTTGTTTTCTCTTCGTTAGCTTCTTCTAATTTCTGCATTTTATAGTCTCGTGGTGTAATACCGTTGAATTTATAGAAAGACGCATAAAAAGATTGACGGTTTGAGAAGCCAACCATATCGCTAATATCCTCCATATTCAAGTCATGGTAACGTTTGTCAGTAAGAAGGGACATAGCCTCTTCTATGCGGAATTTATTAATAAACGATGTGTAGTTCATGTGGAACCGCACATTGACAACAGCAGAAATGTAGCGAGTATTTGTACCCAAATCTGCTGCAAGCTGCTTAGCCGAATAATTCTTGTCCTTGTATTTTTTACCGACAAGAATTGTGTCAAGGATTTTCCCCTTTAACTCATCCATTAATTGTGGATTAATCAGACTCCGATAAACAGCCGTTTTTTCCTTCTTTTCTGTAATGTTATATTTAGCCATAACTTTATGTGTTATAATGGATTACCGACTTATATATTCTTTTGCAAATATATATTTTTTTATAACACGTGTCAAATATTTCCGCGTTTTTTTTGTTAATTTTCGGGAAAAATAGTTACTAATAAATTTTTCGAGGATAAAAACACAGAGAAATTATTGAAAAGCAACTCTTCATCTGCAATATCATAGTGATTATCAGATAGTTCTGTAATCTGTCCCTCAGGAAGATTTTCCTATTTATCATCCATATTTCTTACATATTACGACTAATATCAAAACCGTTTTTATATATTTATAATTCCTCTTAAAAACTTCTCAATTCGTCCCAAATGCGTTGCACAGGCAGTCCCATGACATTAAAGTAACTACCTTTTATGCCTGTAACTCCCACATAACCTATCCACTCTTGTATTCCGTATGCCCCGGCTTTGTCTAAAGGGTGGTACTTTTCTACATAATAACAAATTTCCTCTTCCGCCAATTCCTTAAATGTAACATCAGTCTCAACTGCGAATGAATATTGCCGTTCAAGTGTAGTAAAGCACACCCCGGTTATCACTTGGTGGGTTTTACCGCTAAGTTTTCTAAGCATTATTTTCGCATCATCGTCATTTTGGGGTTTTCCGAGAATCTCACCATCAATGACAACTATCGTGTCGGCTGTCAAAACCAATTCTCCAGACTTTACCATATTTCCTATTCTATATGGCTCAGCCTTTTCTTTTGCAATATATTTTGCGACCTCTTCAGCCGAAATTCCTGATGGATAGTCCTCGGAAATACCTGGTATTACCTTAACTTCAAACTCCAAGCCTAATCCGGAAAGCAGTTCCCGTCTGCGTGGGGAGTTGCTCGCCAATATTATTTTATACATAACGCATTTTTAATATTATATGATATCGTCCTTTATTTATTTTAGTGAGTTCGAGGGATTTACAAACCTTTTTCAGTCTGTAAAAACCACTGTTCTTTCATTTTGTTTTGATTGCAGAGGTTTTGTAAAGTCTTACCTTATTTTACAATCTACCAACCAAAAGCTTTAGCATTGCTCAACCATTTATCTTGCGCACGCAGCACCTGTTCTATAATGTCGCGTCCGCATCCGTATCCACCTTTGCATCCACTGACATATCGTGAAATTGATTTGATGTCAGAACACGCATCGGCTGGACAACATGGACATCCACTACGCTTCATGACCTCATAATCGGGAATATCGTCTCCTACAAAAATAATCTCGCTGTCGTCATATCCGTATTTCGACAAAAACTCTTCCCAGGACTTTATTTTCATGCCGCATCCCATATATATATCCTTTACCCCGAGGCCTTCATAGCGTACTCTGACTGCTTCAGTATTTCCACCGGTCATAATTGCGATGCGCAATCCCATTTTCACGGCGTATTGTATGGCGTAACCATCCTTAATATTCACTGTGCGCAGCGGTTCGCCATCATGCGACAGTGTGATAGTCTCTGCCGACAAAACCCCATCTACATCAAACACGATGGCACGTATTTTTGTCAAATCATAATTTATCATATCTTTTCCCCCGCTATTTTATTTCTCTGATATATACTTTTAGACATTTCCATATATATATTAGTCAGCATCTCGTCAGTTCCGAGAAGCGCCATCTGCGCCTTTATCACATTATCGTCATAGCGTATGGCCGGACCGGTTTGCGCTTTCTGAGGTGACAGGTCGTGCACTTTCCTCGCCGTTTCATCTATCAACGGAAACAATACATCAAACGGGAGGCCGCATTTACCCACCATCTCCGATGCAATGGTATAACAATGGTTAGTGAAGTTGCACGCCCAAACCGCGGAGAGATGTAAATATTTACGTTTTTCTGACGATAACTCATATACATTATCCGATATTGATTCAGCCAATTCACGTATTTTACCATCTGTATAGACGTCATTACTTTCAATAAAACATGGTATCTCATTGAAATTCACATCACGTGATTTTGAAAAAGTCTGCATTGGATATAAAACTCCATAATGCATAGCTTTCGATTCTGTTGCAAAACAATCAATAGACATGGAACCGGCCGTATGCAAAAGTATCTTGTCAAGCCCGATGTTACAGCTCGTTTCTTTTATTACATCTCGCAGTACACTATCCTTCAAAGCATATATATATATATCTGCTTCATTATTTATTTCACTCAAATTATTCGTTGCGATGCCTCCGATGGTATTCGCTAAAATTTCTGCCGACACAGACGTCCTGCTATACACCTGCACTATCTTGTGTCCTGCGACAGAAAGAGCCTTACCCAATTGGGTTGCAAGATTACCGGCACCAATCAATGTGATTCTCATTATGGGCTTTATTTTTTAAGTACAAAAATACAAAAAAGTAAGATTATACGCAAAAAACGATATACAAAGGATTGTCCAAACCTTAAAGAATTGTTAAATATTTATCAGTTAGTATCATTTATCCCCCCTTTAATTTCCCGTTTACGAATAAAATATTACCTTTGCAAACGATTTCGCCGATATGGCTCAGTTGGTAGAGCAATTCATTCGTAATGAATAGGTCCCGGGTTCGAGTCCCGGTATCGGCTCATAAAGGTAAAGATTGGAAGCGATAGCGTTTAGATTGCGCATCTTCCAATTTTATTTTATATACACAATCTTATAGAATAGTGTACATTCGCCGTCTTGCGGAATTAGCTCAGTTGGTAGAGCGTCGGCTTCCCAAGCCGAAAGTCACGGGTTCGAGTCCCGCATTCCGCTCTTTCCTATGGTATGAAAGTAAATCCGAGGAAAATTGACCGCTGAAAGTCTCAAACAGGTTATTCTTTATATTGATGTCCGATATTTTTTTTGAGCATACAATGTATTAGGGCTGACACTTCTCACGAGGTATCAGCCCTTTTGGTTATCTTTGTTTTAAGATTAAGACAATTATAACCATGAGTAAAGATAGTCATTTTATCGGACGCAATAAATAATTATAGAAGTTAAGGAAGATGGTGCTTTATTAGACCGTAGCGAATAAAATATAACGCGATAATATTTATACAGTTTTTGTACAACGCCCATGTACAAACTGTACAGAGGCTTTGTAGCGTTAGTACAAAGGCTTTGTACTTTTAGTACATAGGCCATGTACTAAAAGTACAACACGCTTGTATAATTATGTACTAACGGCACTGCCTCCATAAAAGAAGTGCCGTGTCAATGCCATACAGAATATTTCATCAATATCAACGCCTGTATGATACTTATGATGTATATCACCGCAATGATTGTCAGCAATAAAAGATTTAGGTAACGTTCCTCTGTCTTATCTTGTCGTATTCCCGTCTTCGTCTGTCCTCGCTACTTTTAACCAAAATGAGGAAAGTAACTGATAACCAGTAAACTTTCCTCATTCTTCTCTCAAACACTTTTTATATGTACTTTCGAGAAAGTAAAGTGCCACTTTAAGAAGCTCAAAGTAGTACTTTAGCATCTTAAAAGTGCCACTTTGACGATATTAAAGGGCTATTTTAGTGTTCTCGAAGTGCCTAAAATGCGCACAAAATAGATAAGCCTCTGATTATCAAAGACTTATCTTAAAATACGGTAAAAAGCTCTATTTTAGCGTATTTGCGAGCAAAGAAGATTTTGTTTGTAAATACGCAAATCTGAGAGTGATAGTTGTAAAGATTTTTCAAAGACAATTGTAATCATTCCAATAACGAAAAATGCGGCAAATATACATTACGATTTTGAGGCAAATATACACTAAATTCATCTCATAAAATAATGTGGAAAAAGAATAAAAACATCATTCTACTCTTTTTATTCTCTTTTTACGGTGATTTGTATTAACTTTGCACACAAAACTTTGCAAAGGATTTTAGAAAGGATGAACAAAAGACAGAATAATGGCATACAGATGATTGCCGATTACGAAGGAGATATAACAGATTTATTTGACATAAGCACTTTAGACGAGATTCCTATCTTGGCCACCCGAAACCTTATGATGTTTCCGGGAGTTATCATGCCGGTACTCGTGGGAAGACCCGCAAGTCTTGCCTTACTTGATGAGGTAAGCAAGAAGGATGGGGCATTGTTCGCAGTCTTTTGCCAAAAAGACTCTAACGTGGAGAATCCCAATGAAGAGGACTTGTGCGAATACGGCGTATATGCAAGGCTTGTACGGGTGATAGAGATGCCTGGGGCACAAAATAACAAGACTGCTATCATACAGGGCTTGGGCCGTTGTGTTCTTGCAGATATCACAAAGAAAACGCCTTTCCTTATGGGAACTACGTTGGCAAGAACTGAGATCTTCCCAGGAAAAGACGACAAGGAGTATGAGACGGCACTATCGGATATGTACACGTCTGTTTCGGAATACATTAAGAAGAACGAGGACATTCCAAACGAGGCGCAGTTCGCATTGAACAACATATCCAATAATATTATTGCTGTGAACTTCATTTGCTCTAATATGCCATTCAATATCGATGACAAGGTAGAGCTATTGTCCAAAGACTATGCAACAGACCGCCTCTTTGCCCTGCTTCGGGTTCTGAACCGGGAAACACAGCTCTTGGAGCTGAAGCAGAATATCCGCATGAAAACCCGAGAAGACCTTGACGAACAGCAGAAAGAGTATTTCCTGCAACAGCAGATAAAGAATATCAAAGAAGAGTTAGGCAACGGAGAGGGCTCTCCCGAGCGCCATGAGTTGGAGACGAAGGCAGCTAAGAAGAAATGGTCGGAAGATATAGCCAAGATATTCAATAAGGAACTGGACAAGTTGGACACTCTTAACCCGCAAAGTCCAGAGTTCAGCGTACAGTTGAACTATTTGCAAACAATGGTAAACCTGCCGTGGAATGAATATACGAAGGATAATCTCGACCTGAAACGTGCGAAGCGAGTGCTCGACAGAGACCACTACGGTATGGAGAAAGTCAAGGAGCGCATTCTTGAATATATAGCCGTGCTTCATCTGCGTGGCGATTTGAAATCACCAATCCTTTGTCTTTATGGTCCTCCGGGAGTAGGAAAGACAAGCCTCGGCAAGAGTATCGCAGACGCGATGAAGAGAAAATATGTGCGTGTCTCACTTGGCGGACTTCATGATGAAGCCGAGATAAGAGGACACAGACGTACATATATAGGTGCTATGCCAGGCCGTATCATAACAAGCATACAAAAGGCCGGCTCATCAAATCCGGTATTCATTCTCGACGAGATTGACAAAGTAACCCAGGTTACCATGAACGGCGACCCGTCATCAGCCCTGCTTGAGGTCCTTGACCCGGAACAAAACAACGCATTCCACGACAATTATCTTGACGCGGACTATGACCTTTCTAAGGTATTGTTCATCGCTACGGCAAATGACTTGAACACCATACCGCGCCCGTTGCTCGACCGAATGGAGATAATAGAGGTGAGCGGATATATCACAGAGGAGAAAAACGAGATTGCGAAACGCCACCTTGTACCGACGGAATTAAAGAATACCGGACTGGACGGTATAACTCCAAAGATTAAATTCAATAAAGCGGCACTCGAAAAGATAATAGAGCAATATACTCGTGAGAGCGGTGTGCGCCAACTTGAAAAGCAGATAAACAAGGCCTTACGCAAACTCGCGTTCAAAAAGGTCATGGATGCAACGTTGGAATACACGAATATCGTTCCAGACAATATCGAAGACCTGCTTGGCAAACCGCCATTCTATCGCGACATATATCAGGGAAACGATTATGCTGGAGTAGTTACCGGTCTTGCATGGACAAGCGTCGGAGGTGAGATTTTGTTCATCGAGACTTCGCTGAGTAAAGGTAAGGCCGGAAAGCTGACCCTTACCGGTAATCTCGGGGAAGTGATGAAAGAGTCGGCCGTGATAGCTCTTGAATACGTTAAGGCGCATATTGATGTCTTGGGAGTTGACTCTCGAATCTTCGAGCAATGGAATATGCATATACACGTGCCAGAGGGAGCGACGCCAAAAGATGGTCCCTCGGCAGGAATAACGATAGCGACAAGTATCGCTTCGGCTCTCACCCAGCGCAAAGTTCGTAAAAATACAGCCATGACCGGCGAGATAACCCTGCGTGGCAAAGTACTGCCTGTAGGTGGAATAAAGGAAAAAATTCTTGCAGCAAAGCGTGCAGGAATCACCGATATCGTGATGTGTCGCGAAAACCGTAAGGATATAGAGGAGATTCCAGAGAAGTACCGCAACGGTGTTACTTTCCATTATGTGGAGAACATACAAGATGTATGGGACTTTGCACTTACGGACGAACTTGTGGATAATCCGATAGATTTGTCTATTAAAGAAGAAGAAAAGACAACAGCATGACATTCGAGCTACAACATACTGACAGCGCAAGCGATGCGCGTACAGGACTTATAACGACAGCCCACGGACAGATAAAGACTCCGATATTCATGCCCGTGGGTACGTGTGGTTCAGTGAAAGGTGTTCATTTCACAGAGTTGCGAGAGCAGGTGAAGGCACAAATAATTCTCGGAAATACATACCACCTGTATCTTCGGCCGGGGCTTGAAGTGTTGAAAGCTGCCGGTGGCTTGCATGGATTTAATGGTTGGGAACGCCCAATACTTACTGATTCGGGAGGCTTTCAGGTGTTCTCACTTACGGGTATCAGAAAGCTGAAAGAAGAAGGATGCGAGTTTCGTTCACATATTGACGGCTCCAAGCACATCTTTACTCCAGAAAATGTGATGGATACCCAGCGCGTTATCGGTGCAGATATTATCATGGCGTTCGACGAATGTCCACCGGGAAACAGCGATTACAACTATGCGAAGAAGAGCCTCGCCCTAACCCAGCGATGGCTTGACAGGTGTTTTAAACGCTTCAACAAGAGTGAACCGTTGTATGGATATGAGCAAAGCCTGTTCCCAATAGTACAAGGATGCACTTTCAAGGACCTGCGCAGAGATGCAGCCAAGTATGTTGCGGACAAGGGGGCTGACGGAAACGCAATCGGCGGACTTGCTGTTGGCGAGCCTACCGAAGTCATGTATGAGATGATAGAGGTCGTGAACGAGATTCTCCCTAAAGACAAACCTCGCTACTTGATGGGAGTCGGTACACCGCAAAACATATTGGAAGCTATAGAACGTGGCGTAGATATGTTCGATTGTGTCATGCCTACACGCAATGGAAGAAATGCGATGCTGTTCACATACGAAGGCACAATGAATATGCGCAACAAGAAATGGGAAATGGATTTCACACCCATCGACCCTGACGGATGCGAGACTGACCGTATTTATACAAAGGCATATCTGCATCATCTGTTCAAGGCGCAAGAGCTTTTGGCAATGCAAATCGCAAGTATTCACAACTTAGCTTTCTATCTGCGTCTTGTTACTGACGCACGCACGCATATAGAACAAGGTGATTTTGTGGCTTGGAAGAACTCTATAATAGAACAATTAGGTAAACGAATATAATGGAAATCGGCACTATAAGAAAATTCCATAAGCAGTTGGCAATACTACGACGATTGTCTAAATGTTTTGCATGGCTGATTGTTGTGTGGAATTGTATTGTTCCAAAATTAAGTTGGATTGGCAGGAAAATGCGTTGGTTGAATCCCAAGCGTTATATAAGTATATTGGATTGGTACATTATCAAGAAGTTTATCGGTACATATTTCTTTGCCATTCTTCTTATTATATCAATATCTATTGTATTTGATGTAAATGAAAACCTTGCGAAGTTCAGCCAATATCATGCTCCCTTAAAAGCAATTGTCTTTGACTATTACGTGAATTTTGTGCCGTATTATGCCAATCTGTTCAGTCCTCTGTTTGTGTTCATTGCTGTAATATTTTTTACATCGAAACTTGCGGAAAACTCCGAAATCATAGCTATGCTTGCAGCGGGTGCGTCTTTTAAGCGGCTGATGCGCCCATATATGTTTTCTTGTATACTCATTTCTTTGCTCACATTTTATCTTGGAGCATACATAATACCCCACGGAACGGTAATCAGACAGAATTTTGAAACGATGTATAAGAATAAGAAGAAGAATACATCGGCCGAGAATGTGCAGTTACAAGTAGGTCAAGGTGTAATCGCATATATACAGCACTATGACAATAATTTGAAGAAAGGTTATGGCTTCTGCCTTGATAAATTTGAGGATAAGAAACTTGTAAGCCACATGACTGCTATGGAAATCCAGTACGATACCATTTCGGACTCTAAATATCACTGGAAGGCAAGCAACTGGAAAATCAGGAAACTGAAAGGTTTGAAAGAACATATTACGAGTGGAGCCATAAGAGATACTCTTATTTTAATGGAACCTACCGACTTGGTATATTCAAAAGGACAGCAGGAAACGTTTACAAGTCCGCAACTATTGGAATACATATCCAAACAAACATCCCGTGGTTCGGGAAATGTAGTGCAATATGAAGTGGAATATCACAAACGAATAGCCACATCATTTGCATCGTTCATTCTGACGACCATAGGCTTCTCGCTTTCATCACGCAAGCGTAAAGGTGGAATGGGAAAGTATCTCGGCATAGGCTTGGCATTGAGTTTTACATATATAATGCTACAAACGGTAAGTTCTACATTTGCCATTAAGGCCGATACACCGGCCATTTTGGCGGCGTGGATTCCGAATTTGATATTTGCGTGCGTTGCATACTTCTGCTACCGTCATGCACCAAACTAAAATATACACCTAATTTATATATAATGTATTTCGACGAATTAAATTTGAATGATAATGTGCTCGATGCGCTGTACGATATGCACTTTGACACTTGCACCCCGATACAAGAAAGATGTATTCCGGAAATCTTAGAAGGAAAAGATGTGCTCGGCGTAGCGCAAACAGGAACGGGAAAGACTGCAGCCTATTTGTTGCCAATCCTCAGTAAGATAGACGATGGCGGTTATCCAGAAGATTCCATAAACTGCATCGTCATGTCTCCTACCCGAGAACTTGCGCAACAGATTGACCAAGCTATGCAGGGATTCAGCTATTATCTTGATGGCGTAAGCAGTATTGCTGTGTATGGCGGCAACGATGGAACACGCTATGATCAGGAATTGAAGAGTTTGTCATTAGGTGCTAATGTCGTTATTGCCACACCGGGACGTTTCATCTCCCACATGAGTCTGGGCAATGTTGACCTCAGTAAGGTTTCTTTTTTCGTGCTTGATGAGGCTGACCGTATGCTTGATATGGGATTCTCTGACGATATTCTAAAGATTGCCAAGAAATTGCCGGATACTTGTCAGACCATTATGTTCTCGGCCACAATGCCAGAGAAGATAGAGCAGTTGGCCAAAACTCTATTGAAGAATCCGGTAGAAATAAAACTGGCTGTAAGCAAACCTGCTGAGAAAATAAAGCAGACAGCGTATGTTTGCTATGAAACCCAAAAGATGGGTGTAATTAATGATATCTTCAAGGCTGGCAATCTTGATCGTGTCATAATATTCTCCGGCTCTAAGCAAAAGGTAAAACAAATATCCGGAGCGCTTCTCCGCCATAATATTAATAGCGGCGAAATGCACTCAGACCTTGACCAAACACAGCGTGATGATATGATGTTCCGCTTCAAAAGCGGACAAATTGATGTGCTCGTTGCAACCGATATACTTGCACGTGGCATTGATATTGATGATATTACAATGGTAATAAATTATGATGTGCCAAAAGATGTTGAGGATTATGTGCATCGTATAGGAAGAACAGCACGTGCTGATAGAAATGGATGTGCTATAACTTTCGTCAACGAAAACGACATCTATTATTTCAAACAAATAGAGAAATTCCTTAATAAGGATATTGAGAAACTCGCATTACCAGAAGGATTGGGCGATGGACCAAAATATGAAATAAAGAAAGGCGAGAAAAGAAATGGCTCGAAGTCGCATAACGATAAGAGAAGAAACTCCATTCGCAACTCAAAACATAAGGCAAAAACTGAGGAAAAGAGCAATAAGACAAGCACTCAGTCTGACAAATCTGATGCTAATTCTGAGAAAACCAGTGACATAAAGGGAAAAAATAACCGCAGAAATAATAGTAAGCGCGATGAAAAAAGTAAAGAGAGGAAATCGAAAGAAAAGAAGCAAGAAATTGTAAAAGACGATAATACAGAACAAAAAGATAGGACCAAAAAATCTGAAAAAAATAAAAAGGCAGCTAGAAATAATAAGTCTGATAAATCGGAAACGAAGTCCGAAACGCAAAAAAATAAAGAGGCAAACAAGCCAAAGAAGAAAAAACGTGTTAACAAGTCTGTGACTTCTCATCAGGAAAAAGTCCATAAGAAATCGTCAAAATATGCGATTCCAAATGATTATCCAATGCCAGCAAAAGAAGAAAGCGGTATAAAATTATTGCTAAAGAAACCTTTGAAATGGCTCAAATCATTGAAGAAATAAGTCCACTAAAAGCATCTTAAAGGCAGAACATCTTAGTTTAAGCATCATGAGGAGAATAAGTATATATATGATATTGGCCGCATTACTATTCTGTGCCTGTGGGGAAACGGAAGAAGCAAAGCGTATGCGAACCAAAACTGAGCAAGAAAAGTTGAGAGCTGAATACGAATCAGCTTTCAAAATTGGTGTTATGCCCACGTTGGACTGCCTCCCTGTATTTTTGCTTAAGGATAGTTTGTTTTATGATTCTACAAAAGTGGACATCAGACTCAAAATGTTTAATGCCCAAATGGATTGCGACACAGCACTAATAGGTGGTAGCGTTCAAGGTTCTGTTACTGATATTGTAAGGGCTGAGCGACTTATAACCAAAGGAACATCTGTATCTCCGGAAATTGCCACTTCGGCTTATTGGCAACTTATTGCCAATAAGAAATCCCGCTTAAAGGACTTGTCGCAACTAAGTGATAAAATGGTAGCTATGACAAGATATTCGGCTACGAATATGCTCACAGACCTCGTAGTGAAACGTGGAAAAACAAGATATCCGTTATATCAGGTCCAGATTAATAATCTATTTATCCGCTTAGAAATGCTTAAGAATAATGAAATAGATGCTGTATGGTTGACAGAACCGCAGGCCACCCAAGCAAGATGCTTGGGCAACAATGTGCTAATGGACACCCAAAAAGAATTAATGCAACTTGGCGTATTTGCTTTTCGCGACAAGGATATATCCCAACCAAAGAGAGCTAAAGAACTGGAAGCATTCAAAAGAGCCTATGATAATGCTTGCGACTCCATTAATAAATATGGTATAAAACATTATTCTCCTTTGATTGAAAAGTATATGTCAGTAGATAAAGGGACTATTAAGAAATTACCAAATATAAAATTTGAACATTCAGCAAGGCCGAAATTTGCAGATGTTGATACTGCACGTAAATGGTTGAGGAATAGTAAGAAATGATGAACACTAATAGAGATTCTCTGTGCAACGTAATAGAGTTAATACAACAACATGAGTTGGGCAAAGCAATAAAGGCTTTGTACAAAATATTAACAGAATCGCCACATCTTGGTAATATAGATGAATTGCAGAATATTCGGGAGGCGTATAGTCTAATGATCGACTTTATGAAGCGTGGATATAAAGACGACAAACGTGAGGAATTATATCTCAGCCTGCTACAGAAACTATTTTACCTCACATCGAATGTTGAAAATTCATGGAATACAATGAATATCGCATCATACGTAGAAGCGAAATCTATTGCAAAAGACATGAATATGTCATTCGATTTCATCAAAAATATTCTTGAAAGCTTTGTTACAGACATAACAATGGCATCGCTTGAGAATGATGAAACTCGTAATCAGAAGACAAAAAAACTATATAGTCGTCATAATGATTTCGTCAACAGACTGTTCAATGCCATTTGGATATCAAATCAATGGTCAGACAATGAACGGAATTTCTATACGGAACTATTAGTGTCTCCTACAATAGATGTCAACGACGCATTGCTTATTATAAGTGCTATTAGTATCGGGGCAATAAATATATTTGATAAAAATAAGTTACTTACCCTTATAGAGGTATATCAAAGGGGAACTGACGAACGCATACGGCAGCGTGCTCTTGTGGGATTAGCTTTTTCTCAACCTGATGGAGATACTGCAAATATATTTCCAGAACTTACAGATACTCTTGAGAAACTGTTTGCAAACAAAAATACACAACGTGAATTGTTGGAGTTGCAAATGCAGGTGTTCTATTGCTTGAATGCCGAAAAAGACAACAGTCATATACAGAAAGAGATTATTCCAACGTTGATTAAGAATAACAATCTGCAAATTACTCATTTCGGAATTATAGAAAAAGAAGAAGACCCAATGCAAGACATCTTGCATCCGGATAAGGCAGATAAGGCAATGGAGGATGTAGAGAAAAGCATTCAACAAATGATGGATATGCAGAAAGCCGGTTCCGACATTTATTTTGGTGGCTTCTCACAAATGAAACGTTTTCCTTTCTTCTACCCGATGTCCAATTGGCTATGTCCTTTCTATACAGAACATCCTGATTTACAGTCGGCAAATGCAAGACTTGAAGACTCCAAATTCTTAAATACACTATTCAAGAATGGGCCTTTCTGTGATTCTGATAAATATTCTTTCGCACTTGCCTTGTCAAGCGTTATCGACAAAATACCGGCAAATGTGCGTGAGATGATGAGTAGCAGCGAGTCTTTTGGCCCATCACTCCCTGTTGGAGATATGCAGACACCTGCATATATCAGGCGTATGTATCTTCAAGACTTATATCGTTTCTATAAGCTATACCACAAACGTACAGGGTTAATTAATCCTTTTGAGAATACGTTTACGGGTATGGAGTTCCGTTCTATCAAAGCTTTTTTCTTCGCATCCACACTTTTTAGAAGCGATTTCCTTACAGAAAGCAAACTGAGTCTTGGCAGATTCCTGATGAAACAACAACGTTGGAGTGAGGTTAATGACCTTCTTTTGTCATTCAATGGTAATATTCCTGATACCAATGCAGAATATTATATATTGGCAGCATACGCCGATTTGAATGATAGTTTGTATGGAATGTCAATAGAAATGTTTAGAAAGGCTCTTGAAATAGAACCAGAAAACGTAATGGCACTAAAAGGAATGGCTCGTGCCAGTCTCATAGAAGGCGACTACGATTCAGCGGAAAAGACGTATGCGACATTGGTAAGACTCTTCCCTACCAACAAAAACTTTATAAAAAATTATGCTATCACGCTTTTGAAATCCAATCGAACAACCGAAGCGATGGAGATTCTTTATAAGATTGATTACGAAAGTCCTGATGACATAAGCATTAAACGCATTCTTGCCTGGGGATTATTATGCCAAAACAAGCCGGAAATAGCAAAGAAAGAATACGACAAGATTTTATCTTTAAGCGACTACAAGAAAGAAGATTGCCTTAATGCAGGATACTGTGCGTGGTTCTTAGGGGATATAGTACAAGCTACAGAATCATTTAAGTCATTTATACAAATGAGCAACGACGAAGGCAATACACTTTCATTGAAAACGGTATTCATTGAAGACTGTGACATTATATATAAATATGGTATAACTGATACCGATATTCAACTTGTTATAGATATGGTAGAAGAATAATTATTATGATTCTTATCAAAATAAGAAAGAGGCTACGCCGTAAACATTAATTACGACACAGCCCCTTTATTTTTACAACAGGGTACAAAAAAGAAGCTGCGCCTATTTGACACAGCCTCTTTTATTAATTATTCTATAATGTCCTTATGAATTCATCGACAAAAGAAACTCCTCATTATCCTGTGTCTTCACCATTCTGTCATGTATAGAATTCATTGCTTCTATCGGATTCATATCAGCTATATACTTTCGTAATATCCACATTCTGTCAAGTGTTGTCTTATTCTGCAACAAGTCATCGCGGCGAGTACTTGAAGCAACAAGATTAACAGCTGGGAATATTCGCTTGTTAGAAAGAGAACGGTCAAGTTGCAGTTCCATATTACCGGTACCCTTGAACTCTTCAAAGATGACCTCATCCATTTTAGAACCGGTATCAATCAATGCTGTCGCAATTATCGTAAGCGAGCCACCACCCTCTATATTGCGAGCCGCACCAAAGAATCTCTTAGGCTTCTGAAGCGCATTAGCATCAACACCACCGGTAAGTACTTTTCCGGAAGCCGGAGCAACAGTATTGTATGCACGTGCAAGACGAGTTATAGAATCAAGGAATATCACGACATCGTGTCCACACTCGACCATTCGTTTTGCCTTTTCAAGTACAATTCCGGCAATCTTTACATGACGTTCAGCAGGCTCATCAAATGTCGAAGCCACGACCTCAGCATTTACAGTACGTGCCATATCAGTAACTTCCTCCGGACGTTCATCTATAAGCAACATCATCAGATAAGCTTCAGGATGATTTGCAGCAATAGCGTTGGCAATATCCTTCATAAGTATTGTCTTACCGGTCTTTGGCTGTGCAACAATCAACGCACGCTGTCCTTTACCTATTGGCGAGAACAAATCTACGATGCGGGTAGACAGATTTGTAGTCGCTCTATCGCCGCACAATGTGAATTTCTCTTCCGGGAAGAGTGGCGTAAGATGCTCAAAAGGTATTCTATCACGGACCTCAGATGGATTACGGCCATTTATTTTATCAATGCTTGTCAACGGAAAATACTTCTCGCCATCATGTGGCGGACGTACATGACACTCTACGACATCGCCAGTCTTCAATCCATAACGTTTTATATGCTGACTGGCAACATACACGTCATCCGGTGAGGACAGATAATTATAATCACTCGAACGCAAAAAGCCATAGCCATCAGGCATTACCTCAAGCACGCCATTTGCCTTTATCAGGTCAGAAAAATCATAGACATCCTCTACGATTGGTGCCGCCTCATTTTGCATATACATTTGAGATGGTGCCGGAGACATGACCGGAGTTGTGGGTCTGTCAAACATATCGTATGTAGGAACTGCTCCGTGGTCTTCTATTGGCAGGTCCATAACAACAATAAAGTCTGTACCATCAGCAGGGTCGTCAGCCCAAACACCATCGACAATTGCATTGCGATGTTCCTCTGCCTGTTCATTGTGAGCAATCATCTTTGCCTGCAATTGAGCCAACAGTTCATTTTTCGTCTCTTCATCCTTTCCTTCAGTTCCTGTGAGAACTGCTTCCGGAACATCTTCACCCATTGGCACTTCTGTTTCAGGCTTATTGCAATCTGCTATAGGCTCTACTTCAAGAACAGCATCTTCAACAGTTGCTTCTTGAGCTTGCTCTTCATTATTTTGCTTCATTAGAGCTTCTGCCGCAGCAATGGCTTCAAGTTCAGCTTTAGACTTGCGGCCGCGATGCTTCGGGAAAGCAGCAAAAAAATCTCCTCCATTATCCATTTGCTTATCCGCAGCAGGAGCGGTGTTTTCCGAAGGAATTTCTTCTTTGAACAAAGTTTGTTGCTCTGTTGTAACTTTATTCTTTTTCACATCAAAATTCTCACCATCCTTACCACTCACAGTATAAACATGGTCAGTATCTTTCTTTACAATTCTCGTGCGACGACGTTTTGTCGCAGCCGGATTATTCTGACTTCCTTCTACTGCCTGCCGGTCTAAAATAGCATAAATAATGGATTCTTTGTCATCGCCAGACTTGTATTCTGCCCCAATACTGGCAGCAATATCTTCCAATTCGGAGATATCTTTCAATAATAATTCGTCTTTATTCAACATATATAATATGTATGGGAAATTTAAGTTGAAAAGATGGCGTTTTAAGAAAACAAACGCCAATAGTGTATTAATCGAATGCAAAGATAGTATTTTTAACTGAAAACGGGAAAAAGTAAATTAATTATTATTATTCAATTAACCTCTGTTAACAATAAAACAATACTATCTCCATTCCTATTTTGAATAATATATCAGCCTTCTATTTCTGATAATTCAAGCCATCGCATACTTTTATCATCAAGTTCCTCTTTCAACAAAGGCAACTTTTTGCTCTTTTCCGTCAACTCTTCGACAGACAACATCCCACTACATAGCGCAGTCTCAATCTCTTTACATTCGTTTTCGAGCCGGGAAATGTCTTTCTCCAACTGTTCAAACTCTCTTTTTTCCTTATAAGACATCTTCCTGCGTTTCTCTTCACCATTATTTTTAGATACCACTTTTTCTTGTTTGGCTACCGACTTTATCTTTGCCTTTTCTTCTTTACACTTCAAACTATTCCATTCCCTGTATTGAGTGTAGTTGCCGGGAAAATCCTTTATGACGCCATTCCCATGAAAAACGAGAATATGGTCTATTACCTTATCCATGAAATAACGGTCGTGCGACACAACAATGACACAACCGGGAAAATCCTCAAGATACTCTTCCAGTATCTGCAATGTTTGTATATCAAGGTCATTCGTCGGCTCATCAAGCACGAGGAAGTTCGGATTACGCATCAATACCGTACACAGATACAACTTCCGGCGCTCTCCCCCACTCAACTTACACACATAGTTATGTTGCTGTTCGGGTGTAAAGAGAAAATGTTGCAGGAACTGCGATGCACTAAGATGTTTTCCTCCCCCCAAGTCGATATATTCGGCAATATCTGTTATAATGTCTATAACTTTTTGGTCATCGCGGAATTTCAAGCCTTCTTGGGAGAAATAACCGAACTTTACAGTCTCTCCGATGTCAAATTTACCACTGTCCAAAGGAATCAAACCGAGCAACATCTTTATGAAAGTTGACTTTCCCGTACCGTTATTGCCTACGATACCCATCTTCTCGAAACGTGCGAAGTTGTAATAGAAATCCTTCAGTATTACATTTTCCTCATTCCAAGCCTTGCTCACATATTGACATTCAAATATCTTCGAACCAATATAGACATTCTTGGATTTCAGTCTTACCTGTCTGTTTTCTATCTTCTGCTTTGCGACTTTCTCCAATTCATAAAATGCCTCTTCACGATAGCGCGCCTTATGTCCTCGTGCCTGTGGCATTCGGCGCATCCATTCCAACTCCTTTCTAAACAGATTGTTGGCTCTTGTTATTGTTGCCATACGCACATTAATGCGCTCCTGCCTTTTCTCCAGATAGTAAGAATAGTTGCCGCGATATGTATATATGGTTTTGTCGTCAAGTTCAAGTATCAGGTTGCACACGCGGTCGAGAAAGAAACGATCGTGAGTAACCATGAGTAAGGTCTTGTTGCCGCGACTCAGATAACCTTCAAGCCACTCTATCATATCCAAGTCGAGGTGGTTTGTCGGCTCATCGAGTATCAGAAAATCCGGCTCGGTAATCAGCACGTTAGCCAATGCCACACGTTTCTGCTGTCCACCACTGAGTTCGCCCATCGGTTGTTCGAAGTTGCGAATCTTCAACTGTGTAAGTATCTGTTTGGCTTTTTGCACCCGTTCTGGTTCGTCATTGTGGTTAAAACAGGCATCAAGCACCGATTCGCCAGCATCGAATGCCGGAGATTGTTCAAGATAGCCCACGCGTAGATTGTTACGATAGATTATAGAACCACTATCATAACCTTCATGTCCTGTAATAATAGACAAAAGGGTTGATTTGCCGGTTCCGTTTTGTGCTATCAGTCCTACCCTCTGTCCTTCGGCTATCGAGAACGAAATATTCTCGAACAAGACGTTTGCGCCAAACGACTTCGTAAGATTCTGAACGTCTAAGTATGACTGTGGCATTATAATTCTTTGTTTATTCCTTCAATATAATTCAAGACCTCATCACGACCGATTTTCTTTTCCGAACTGGTTATAAAATAAGGTGGCATCTCTTCCCATCTGTCGCCCAGTGCTTTCATCCACGCCGCAGCATTTGCTTTTGCACGCGTAGGTGTCAGCTTATCAGCTTTCGTAAAAATAATGGCAAAAGGCACGCCGCTCTCTCCCAACCAATCAACAAACTCTCTGTCAATCTTCTGCTGCTCATGACGTATGTCTATCAAGACAAAGAGATTAACGAGTTCTTCTCGCATGAGAATATACTGAGTTATCATCTGCTCCAGATTCTTCTGCACAGTTTTCGAACGCTTCGCATATCCATAGCCCGGTAAATCCACGAGATACCATTCATTGTTTATAATAAAATGGTTTATAAGTAATGTTTTTCCAGGAGTTGCAGAAGTTTTCGCAAGCCCTTTATGGTTGCAAAGCATATTGATAAGGCTCGACTTTCCTACATTTGAGCGCCCTATAAAGGCATATTCCACCTTACCATCCTTTGGACATTTAGACACGGTAGGAGAACTTATGGTATATTCAGACTTGGTAATTTCCATATTTTTATTTGCAAAAGTACAAATAATAATGGAAAAACAATAGCGCAACTCGTTTTTTTACATCTATATCGTATTTTCCGAAATAGTTTGTTAATGATATATAAAATATTTGTATAATTAAGAAAAGCCCAACACCTTTGCAATTCAATAAGATGTTATCATATAGTGATAATCATTATTTTGAGATTGATAAATAAGGTTATGATTAGAAAAGTTACAATAAAAGACGCGCAAGCTATTGCCGACATATATAATGAATATGTACTGAATAGCGTAGCCAGCTTTGAAACCGAGCCGGTAACAGTGCAGGAAATGCGCCGACGCATAGAAGAAATCTCTTCTCAATTTCCTTATTATGTATATGAAGATATGGGAGAAGTTGAGGGGTATTGTTACGCACATAGTTGGAAAGAGCGTGTGGCGTATAAACATACTTGGGAAACTACTATCTACGTGGCTGGTGACTCGCGTGGAAGGGGCATTGGCACGGAATTGATGAAATATTTGATTAAAGATTGCCGGCAAGCCGGTGCCCATGCATTGGTGGCGTGTATCACCGGTGATAACAAAAAAAGTATAATTCTGCATCAACGGCTCGGATTTCAACTTGTATCACATTTTCCCGAAGTCGGTATGAAGTTTGGACGTTGGTTGGATGTTGTTGATTTCCAACTCATATTGAACGGAAAAGCATCTAAGTAATTATTAAATAATTATATAGAGATAAATGATTAAAGAAAAGAATATAATTAAGACCATGTATTATGAGACGCCTTGCGGAATGTTGATGCTTGGCTCGTATGACAACAAACTATGTCTTTGCGACTGGCAAACAGAGAAACATCGCGATCATATAAACAGACGACTGAAAAGAATACTAAATGCAAAATTTAAGGAAGGACCATCTGATGTAATCGAGAAAGCTATTAAGCAACTTGATGAGTTCTTTGCTGGAAAGCGCCAGGAATTTGATATTCCATTGTTGTTTGTTGGTACCGACTTTCAGAAAAAGGTCTGGAGCGAATTACTTAAAATTCCTTTTGGTGAAACCATTTCTTATGGCAAAATGGCGACAAGAATCGGTATGCCTAAAGCTGTCCGTGCGGTAGCTAATGCCAATGGAGCTAATGCTATTTCTATTTTTGCACCATGCCACCGTGTCATCGGAAGCGATCATTCATTGACCGGCTACGGAGGCGGCCTTGATGCCAAACGAAAATTGCTCGAATTGGAAGGTGTTTTCACCCAATCTGATTGCGTGCTAAATCTTTGAAAAATCTTTACAAGTATCGCTCTCAGAATCGCATATTTACAAACGTAATCTTCTTCGCTTGCAAATATCGCAAAATACGATGTTTTCGACTATTTTAGTGTAAAACATTGATAATCAACAGATTACCACGTTTTATGATAAAAATGACCGTTTTAGAGGACAAAATAAACCTCATTAGAATGCAACGGAGGCTCCGTTAGACGCCAACGGAGCCACTTTTGGACTTCAACGGAGCCTCCGTTACACTCCAAAACGGCCTAAAACGGACTCTAAAAGTGCCACTTTTGAAAGCTAACAAACGTTAAATCGAAAAGAAACGGCATTTTTCGATGTTTTCGGAAACGTCAATTTTCGAAGAAAAACAAGTATTGGTGTCCGCTAAAAGTCTAATGTGCATAAATTATCTTCCGCAATGCCGATA